>SMTZ1_10001363_pt1 | contig 34852 bp, 33 predicted proteins | sample DeeMarSWOR136_30_FD_25667 | JGI IMG/M metagenome (IMG submission 25667)
CGAAGAGAAGGTTCGTATATTCTGTGAATGAACTGCCCGTGCCAGTCTGCACCAATGATATCCATTGATGTCTGCACTTCCTCCCCTGTATGCCGACGAAAAGGCGGAAAAAGAACATGATGAAAGATGTGGAACGGGCGCTTGGTGAGATGGGTGAACTGCTGTGCGGGTGCGGTATCGACTCCGTGTATCAGATCGACGCGCATACCTTCGTGCTCAATCTGTTTGGAAGAAAAATCCCCGGTGACCTCCTCGTTAGCGTCAGGCGAAGATCGGGAAGATTTCATCTCATCTTCGAACGGATACACCGGGAATATCATCTCAGGACGCATGGCTCTACCCTTCTCGAAAAATACCTTTCGCGGTGTAGAGTACGGTCCATTCATGTTACCGGGGAACATCTCCAACTTGGTATTTCAGGAAACTCAAACGTTTTTCTGCTGGTCGATTTTGGGTCTGGCAATCTATCACTCCTGGATGAAAACGGACGCGTTGTGTTCGAGCTTCAGGAAACCCTAAAACCGCAGCCGGTGATGGCTGATGGATCCGCTGACCTGACCTTTTCCTGCAGTGGAGATGATTCAGGCGCCGGGAGGACCTTCCATGGCTCCTCCCTGACCTTCAACAGGAAGCTTTCCGGGGAATTCATCCTTCAGCAGAACCAGGTCATTGCGCGCCGGGTTCTGCCTGTGTTGAGAACGGAGAGAAAGAAGGTTCAAAGACTGATCGAGAAGTTGTCCGATGAACAGCGGGAGGTCCAGGAGAAGGAATTGTACCGGATGAAAGGGGAGCTGCTCAAATACCATCTGCAGGGCATTGAAAAGGGTGCCGTTTCGGTTGTGCTGACAGGCTTCAACGGTGATCCCGTTGAGGTGGATCTGGATCCCCTGCTCAGCCCCCAGGAGAACATGAACCGTTATTTCAACTGGTACAAGAAACTGAAACGGCGGGAGGAAGTTCTCGGACACAAGATGTCCTTCGAGCGCAGGAGGCTCGCCATGCTCGGTGACCTTTTGGAGCGGGTGCAGGGAGGAAGTGAGCTCTCCATCACTGATTCGCCGACGGTGTTTATCGGGTCTCTCGATACCGGAGTCCTGACCGTGGCGTTTCAGGAGAAGATCCGGCGTCTCTTTTACCCGAAGGAGAAGGGGTTCAAAGGTGATGTGAGAGCCGAATCCTTTCTGCGGTTCACGTCGAGGACAGGAAAGATCATTTTGGTTGGTCGAAACGCCCGGGAAAACGATGAGCTCACCCTCCGCCGTGCCCGGGGAAACGATCTTTGGTTTCATGTGGAGACCGGACCGGGCAGTCACGTGATACTCAGGTACGAACGGCAGGGTGTTTTCCAGGATTCCGATATTGTGGATGCAGCCATGCTCGCACTTTACTTTAGCCCCAACCGGCGGAACAGAGGAGGGAATGTGGTCTATGCCTACCGCAAGAATGTACGTAAACCCAGGGGCTCTCCTCCTGGAACCGTTACTTTTCACAGCAACAGGACCAAGCACATTCTCTTCGATGATGCCGTTTTGGGTCGGCTCCTCGATTCCCGGCCTCCAGGGATGATCATGGAGCGCTGATGCAAAATTCTTGACATCATGGGACCCGTCAGTGTACTTTTAGCCAACGCTGGCCATAGGTCCGCATGCAGGGAAAAGTACCGAATTCAGCCTGCCGCTATCTATGAAATCGATACATTCGGTCTGATACGGAGCATACGATGAAAAAAGTGGTACTCGCATTTTCCGGTGGATTGGACACCACTTTCTGCGCTGTGTATCTTCGGGAAGAGCTTGGCTACGAGGTGATTACCGTGACCGTCGATACGGGCGGTTTTTCCGGGGATGAGCTGCGGCGTATCGAGGAGCGCGCGAAAAGCCTGCAGGTGTCCAGACACTATTCGATCGACGGACGCGCTTTTGTCTACGACAAGTTCATTTCCTACATCGTCAAGGGCAATGCACTGCGTGGGAACGTCTACCCTCTCTCCGTGGGTGCGGAGCGCGTTGCACAGGCAGTGGAAGTGGGGAAAGTGGCGAAGGAGCAGGGCGCCGAGGCAGTGGCCCACGGTTCGACGGGGGCGGGCAATGATCAGATCAGGTTTGATGTTGCCCTCGGCGTACTCGCCCCCGACAAACTGATACTGGCACCCATCCGTAGTCTGGGCTGGAGCAGAAAAAAGGAGGCCGAATGGCTGAAGAAACGTGGTGTAGAGGTCATGCTCGAGGTTCAGGACTACTCAATCAATGAGGGCCTGTGGGGCACCACGATCGGTGGCAAAGAAACCCACGATTCGTGGGAGTTCCCTCCCGAAACGGTGTTCAGAAAGACGAAAGCCCTGCGTGAAGTGCCAGACAGGCCGCGGGAGATTCAGATCGGTTTCGAGAAGGGGCTTCCGGTTTCCCTCGATGGCAGTGAGCGTGGGGGTGTGGAGCTCATCGAGGAGCTCAACCGACTTGCCGGGGAATACGGGATCGGCCGGGGTGTGCACATCGGTGACACCATCATGGGTATCAAGGGACGGATCGTGTTCGAGGCGCCTGCTCCCATGCTGGTCATTGCCTCCCACCGTGAGCTCGAGAAACTGGTACTTTCCAAGCAGCAGCGTTTCTGGAAGGACCACCTGGGACAGGTGTACGGTGATATGCTTCACGAGGGTCTCTACTTCGATCCGGTGATGCGTGACATCGAGGCGCTCATCGACTCGTCACAGCGGTGCGTCACGGGAGATACCAGGGTTCGGCTCCACGGGGGAACCTACATGGTGATAGGGGTTCGAAGCGATTTCTCGCTCATGAAGCGGGACCTCGCCGTATACGGGGAGCAGCAGAGTCTGTGGGACTGGCGTGATGCTGAGGGCTTCAGCAGGGTTTACGGCGTCCCGTCAAGGCTGCACAGCCTTCTGAGTGGAGAGCATGCGGAGTGAAACTGATACGCATAGACAAGGCTGCATCGTCGACCGTGAATGTTTCTTTGGACGAAGAGGTGAGTGCGAGTGGCGATCTCGAGCCTGTTCGGGGCAAGGTGTGCGTTGTGCGGGCGCTCGAGGAGAAGCGGGTATACGACAGAATCGAGCTCGTCACGGGCCGAATGGCCAAGGTGTCCCGGGGCGATATCATTGCAGGGGTTCTAGGTGAACGACGTGCACTCCAGGGTTTTGCCGGTGTCATTCCCGATCACATGAGGGCGGGCGATGTGCTCAACATTCTCAACATAGGTGGTGTGATCGGCAAGGCCATATCCTACAACCTGCAGTACGGCCAGCCCTTCAGAGTTGAGCTCCTGGGAACGGTTGAACGGGACGGAAAGACCCTGAACATCGGAGACGGAGCCCTGCCGACCGCAGAGAACCTGGAGGGGGTTCGTGATACGGCCCTGATCGTTGTATCAGGCACCTCAATGAACAGCGGCAAGACTGAGGTCGCCGCGAAGCTCACCCAGGAACTTACGTGGAAGGGATACAGGGTCTGTTCGGTGAAGGTGTCGGGTATCTCCGCGCTCAAGGATATGCTCAACATGGAGGACCATGGAGCAGTCAAGGCACTCTCTTTTCTGGACTTCGGCTATCCCTCGACCGTTTACTGTGGTGATGTCGCCCGCATCACCAAGGGAGCAATCCGCGAGCTTTCGCGGTACGAACCCGACGTGATACTGGTCGAGCTGGGAGATGGTATACTGGGTGATTACGGGGTTTTTGAATTCTACCGTGATGGCGAGATCAAGGCAAAGATTACCTGTAACATCGTCTGTGCTCTCGATCCCGTTGGTGCATGGGGAATTTCGAAAATCATGGAGGAGGGGGGTATATCCGTCCATCTGATATCCGGTCCGGTTACCGATAACGTGGTTGGCACGGATTTTTTGAAGAGCCTGCATTTCACGGGCCTCAACGCCTTCTATCAGAAGAAGGAGCTGGGTGATTTCATCGAGGGTATGATTAATAAAGGGTAACGCACATGCTCTTCAAGGGGAAGAAACGGCTCAATGCAGGTATTATCGGGGGTGCGGGCTACGGCGGTGCCGAGCTCGCGAAGCTCCTGCTCTTTCATCCCAGGGTGCACCTCACCTTTGTCACCTCGAGAAGATACGCCGGCAAGCAAATCTCCTCGGTCAATCGGTTTTTAACCAAGGTAACTGACCTGTGCTTCATCGAGCCCGACATCGAGGCTCTACCGCTTGATACGGACGTGCTGTTCCTTGCGACGCCGCACGGTATATCAATGAAGCTCATGCCCGATATCGTGAAGGTCCTTCCGAGGGCAAAGGTGATCGATTTAAGCGGTGACTTCCGGCTAAAGAACCCCCATATCTACCGCCAGTACTACGATACGGAGCATACGGCTACGGATCTGCTTGGCAGGTTTGTGTATGGTCTTACAGAGCTGAACCGGGAGAACATTCGATCGGCGCAGTATGTGGCCAATCCGGGCTGTTTTGCCACGGGGATCATACTGGCTCTCATGCCACTGTTTTCCTGCGATGCGGTGCGGCGGGAGGTATCGGTGGTTTCAGTGACCGGTTCTTCGGGAGCCGGCGAGATGCACAAGGAGGTGACACATCATCCCGTGCGAGCTCAGAACTTCAAATCCTACAAGATTCTGGAACATCAGCACACACCGGAGATCGAGCAGTTCTTCAAAGACAGATTCAGAAACTGGGATTACGAGATAGGATTCGTTCCACAGTCCGGACCCTTCGTCCGCGGTATCTTTACCACGGCAATGGCGTACAACGAGGCAATACACACTGATACACTCAAGGCGACCCTTGAGCAGCTCTACAAAGCGGAGAGGTTCATCAGGGTAGTAAACGGGTCGCCCGAAATCAATGCGGTTCAGGGATCCAACTATGTCGAAGTCTCCGGTATGGTTAAGCGAAACTTCGTAATTTCCATGAGTGCGATCGATAACCTTGTCCGAGGGGCGAGCGGACAGGCAGTACAAAATATGAATATCATGTTCGGGTTTGAAGAGCACGAAGGCCTCGAATTTCCCGGTATGAGACCATAGACGAGGACCCCCTCCTTCAAGTACATTCTATTCCTCAGACGGTACCGATCTGGTACGGGATTCAATGACGGGAATCTTCATGACGTTATCATGTCGATGGATGGGAAGCACAAATGAACAGGGGTGTGCTCAGGTATCAGGCGGGCAGAAGACCAGGCTGCTATGTTGACCATGCATAGAGAGACGGAGGAGAGATCACATTTCATGAACGAGCGCTTTGAGGAGATAAGGAGCATCGAAGACCGGTATCAGCTGAACACCTATGCAAAGCTTCCCATCGCCATCGAACGGGGGGAAGGGGTGTGGGTGTACGACACGGAGGGCAAGAAATATCTCGACCTCTACGGTGGTCACGCTGTTGCCCTGACCGGCCACTGCCATCCCCGTGTTGTCCGAGCGGTGCAGGAGCAGGCGGGGCGCCTCATATTCTATTCCAATGTCGTGTACTCCTCCATACGGGCTGAGGCCTCCCGTGCACTGATCGGGGTGGCGCCTGAATCGATGGATCGGGTTTTTTTCTGCAACTCAGGTGCCGAGTCAAACGAAACGGCAATGAAGATTGCCCGCAGATATACCGGAAGGACGACAATCGTGGCCATGGAGGGCGGATTTCATGGGAGGACCACGGGAGCCCTGAGCGCGACGGGGCTCGGTAACTACCGTGCCCAGTTTTCACCGCTGCTTCCGGGGTACCGGTTTATACCATTCGGCAATGAGTCGGCGTTGAATGAGGCACTGACCGACGAGGTCGCCGGTATCATACTCGAGCCTATCCAGTCCATGGCAGGTGTGGAGATGGCTGATGAAGCCTATTACAGGCGGCTACGCGACATCTGCTCGGAGCGCGGCATCGTTCTTATATTCGACGAGGTACAGACAGGCCTGGGAAGAACGGGGTCCTGGTTTTTCGGTGACGGGATCGGAGTCATTCCCGACATTATTACCATGGCCAAAGGGATTGGCGGCGGCGTACCGGTCGGGGCGGTGCTGCTCAATGCGCAGATATCGAAGACCATCGGTCAAGGCGAGCACGGGTCGACCTTCGGAGGAGGACCGCTGGCCTCTGCTGCCGTGCATGCCAACATACAGGTAATCAGAGAGGAAAAACTCGTCGAGAATGCCCGCGACATGGGAATGTATATCAGGGAAAGCCTGAGGGGAATACCCCTTGTGACACGAGTCAAGGGGAGGGGGTTGCTCCTCGGTATTGAAATCCGCGAGGGAAAGACGGCAAAGGAGATACGGAACGGGCTGCTGGCCCGGCGGGTCATCACAGGAACGTCTGCGGATCCCCAGGTACTGCGGGTACTTGCTCCCATCACCCTGACAAGGGAGCATGTGGATCTCTTTGTCCATGCAATGAGTGAGTTCTGAGCGCTGATCAAGGAAAGAGAGATACACAAAGGCAGGCCGTACGTGTTTAGGGGAGTCCTCGGTAACAGAAAGACCTGGCAGCGAGAGCCCAAAGACCGAAAGGAACCTATAAGGAACCTATGATGAAAAACCTCATTTCGCTTTCACATCTTACCCGTGAACAGGTCATGGAATTGATAGAAATGGCCATGAGGATGAAGAAGGGTGCGTTCACCCCTTCCCTCAAGGGAAAGAACCTTATTCTCCTCTTCTTCAACCCTTCGCTCAGAACACGTACCTCCTTCGAGCTTGCCATGCAACAGCTTCACGGGAACGTGGTCACCCTGAACGCGGGTGACGATACCTGGAAGCTCGAGATCGAGGAAGGGGTGGTCATGGACGGCGAAGCGGCGGAGCATATAAAGGACGCTGCCCGTGTGCTTGGCCGGTACGCCGATGCTATCGGCATCCGGGCATTCGCCAGGGGAGAGAACTGGGAAAGAGACCGGCAGGACCCGATCATAGATGCATTCGTCAAACACAGCGGGGTGCCTGTCATCAATATGGAATCATCCCTCTATCATCCGAACCAGGCTCTTGCCGACGTGATGACGATCATGGAGGCCTATGGAACCGACGTGAAGGGGTGTCCTGTAACCATTACCTGGGCGAATCACCCGAATCCTCTTCCCATGGCCGTACCGAACTCCATACTGCTCACCTGTGCCCTGTTTGGCATGGATGTACGGTTTCTCAGGCCCCAGGGATATGACCTCGACCCATCGATCATGGAGCGTGCAGAAAAAATGTGCAGTACTGCTGGCGGTAGGCTTACAGTAACCGATAATTTTAAAAAGGGGTATACGGGTTCCCGTGTCGTGTATGCCAAGAGCTGGGGCAGTATTGAGTTTTACGGTGACAAGCAGCGGGAGCGGGAACACCGAAGGAAACTCTCCGGCTGGATCGTCGATGAGGGGAAGATGGCTCTCACGGACGATGCGATGTTCCTCCACTGCCTGCCAGTTCGCCGGAACAGGGTTGTGGCGGACGCGGGGATCGACGGACCGCGCTCGGGGGTTTATGATGAAGCCGAGAACCGGCTGCACGCTCAGAAGGCGGTGCTCTTCAGTATCCTGGGAGCGTAACCCTAAGCGTGCATGGCTGCTGAAGAGGTGAGACATGGAGCAGGTTGGTATTCTGAAGCAGGCGCTTCCATACATCAGGAAGTACAAGAACAAGACCTTTGTCGTCAAGATAGGCGGCGAGCTTATCCAGGACACGTCGGTACTCGAAGACATGGCCCAGGACCTGTCGCTGCTCTATCAGATCGGCATCCGGGTCATACTGGTTCACGGAGGAGGCCCCCAGGCCACGGAGCTTTCGAAGAAGCTGGGTATATCCCCGAAGATCATCGAGGGCAGGCGGGTTACCGATGAGGAGACCCTCGAGGTGACCAAAATGATATTCGCCGGCAAGATAAATCACGAGATACTGACCATGCTTCGCAAGCACGGCGCCAAATCGGTCGGCCTGTCGGGCATTGACGGTGACGTGGTCATGGCCAAGCGGAGGAATCCGGTGGCGTATGTCAACCATGAGACCGGCGAGGTCGGCAGCATCGACTATGGTCATGTGGGAGACATCACGGCGATCAATACGGAGTTACTCGAGATCCTGCTCGAAAGGAATTACATACCCGTTATATCGTCCCTCGCCGATGATGGTGAGGGGCACATCTTGAATATCAATGCCGATACCGTTGCCTCACGGATTGCCGTTGCTGTTCACGCCTTCAAGTACATCACCGTGACCAATGTCAGCGGCATTCTGCGTAACACCGGTGACCCGCAGAGCACCATCTCTTATATATCGCAGAAGGACGCGAAGAAGTTGATAGATGACGGTACCATTCAGGGGGGTATGGTGCCGAAGCTCAGGGAGTGCATACACGCCGTTGAAAACGGTGTGAAAAGGGTGCACATTCTCAACGGCATGGAAAAAAACTCTCTCCTCATCGAGATCTTCACGAGCAAGGGCGGTGGTACGATGATCCTGAACGATGATGAAATTGAGGAGTACATCAGCACGGGATTCTAAAGCCCCACCGATGCACAGGGCCGAAAGGAGCAAGGCGTGGCACTCAGGGACGGAAGGTTGCACAGGGGCATGCACAGAGCCTTCGAGAAGGTGAATCAGTCGATTGACGTGGACCTGAATCTGTTTCGCGAGGACATTCGGGGTTCAATCGCCTATGCCCGTGCGTTGAAAAAAAGGGGTATCCTGGCCAAGGAAGAGCTGGACTCCATTATCCGCGGGCTCGGGGAGATCGAAAAGGAGATCGAGGATGGCGGGTTCGAGCTTCGGGCCGAAGATGAAGACATCCACATGAACGTGGAGCAGCGGCTTTTCGAAAAGATCGGTGATGCCGCCTACAAGCTGCACACGGGCCGGAGCAGAAACGAGCAGATCGTACTCGATGAGCGGCTGTACCTGATCGGTGTCCTGCAGTCCTTGAACCAGGACCTCGACGGGGCCCTGAGAGCGCTTGTGGACAAGGCAAAACTCAGCCTCACCACCATCATTCCCTCCTACACCCATCTACGCCAGGCCCAGGCGGTGAGCCTCGCACATCTCTTCATGGCATATCATGCAGCATTGCAGAGAGACCGGGAGCGTTTTACCGATTTCGAGAAACGGTTGAAGATCATGCCTCTCGGTTCGGGCGCAGTGGCGGGATCAACTATCGGTATCGATCGCGAATTTTTAAAAAGAAGTCTGGGATTCAAACGGCTTTCGAGAAACTCCATCGACGCGGTGTCAACCAGGGATTTCATTTTTGAGTTCCAGTTCGTCTGCGCTTCTCTATTTCTAAACCTGTCACGGATGGCAGAGGATATCATCATCTTCTCTTCAGAGGAATTCGGATACTACGTGCTGCCAGATGAGCTCTGTACTACCTCTTCGCTCATGCCACAGAAGAAGAATCCCGATTCCCTGGAGCTTATCAGGGGAAAGGCCTCCGGGGTCATCGGAAACCTGGTTGCCATCGGCGCACTGATGAAGGGCACGCCCTACACCTACAACCGGGACTTTCAGGAAGACAGAAAGGGGCTCTTTGACACGGCGGAGAACACTGCCGACGTACTCAGGCTCATGACCGAGGTCGTGAGAAGCCTCGTCATTGATGAAAAGAGGATAAACAGGGCCCTGGAAGGATCGAGGGGCATGCTCTTTGCCACCGATATGGCTGACTATCTCGTGCGCAGGGGCATGCCATTCAGAGAAGCGCACCGGGTTGTGGGCAGCGTGGTTCGACATGCCGACGAAAAGGGACTCAACCTCAGGGACATAACGCTTGAGACTTACAAAGGGTTCAGCCCTCTCTTTGAACGGGACGTATATGGTTTGTTCGATTATATCCGCTCGGTCAACAGCCACAATGTACCCGGCGGAACCGCCCTGAAACGGGTTGCCGAAGAGATCAAGAGGGCGGAGGAAGCGCTTGGGACATAGTCGGTCTTTCATGGCGGTCCCGCCTCTTTCTCGAGCTCAGCACTCTATGAAAACCACCATTGGATGCTGTATATTTATCAATGAACCGTGCTTTTTTGTTCGATACTAGTATGGAACAGTGTATGACAAGGGACGGGGAATCTGCATGAAAGGTAAAAGGCACATACGGCATATAGCGCCCCTTTTCATTGTGCTCCTTTGGGTGCTCATCCCTTCGTGCGGTTTTATAACCGTGCTGTTCGATAATGACGGAAATTCCGACAGCAACACCTCCTACACCGTCATCATGACCTACACCTACAACGGCGGACAAATCATCGATGAGACGAGTCCCCTTTTTTTCCTCCTCATACCCCTGAACGAGAACAAAGAGTTTGAAGACGGCAGCTTCGATCGAGCGGGGATGGGGTCGTCAATAAGTGTTACCGGGGCCGTTACCTTCAGTAATCTGCAGAAGGGGCCTTACGCCCTGCTGTGGTATATTGATGCGCAGCTCCCTCAAGGCGAACTCAATGCTGGAGAGGTGTATTCATTCTACAACCGGCGTGACCTGGCGAGCAGCTTTCGCTATCCTGATTACATCTGGGTGGACTCCTCCTTTGATGGTTTTCATCTGGATCTGTGGGACGATTTCTCCCTGCAGGGAATTGAAGTCGTTGTGCCGGTGGAAGGTGAGACGCTCCACGGAGAAAACCTGGGTGGCAGCCTTCATCGAATCTTCGTCATTGGATTCACCTTTGACAAAACCATCGATACTATTCAGTTCCATATCGATGGCGTGTCCAAGGGGGGATTTACTCCTGGTGGGGAAAATCCGTGGATTTTCTCGATAAACATGTATGGGGAAATTGCAGGCTGGCATAACCTCGAGGTATATGGCATGGCAGGCGGATACACGGTCGCGACTGATTTTCACGGTTTTTACTACACACCTCCGTCATAGGCCAATACATCATCCTCAAAATCAGAACCCAATCAGGTCGAATGACAAAGAAAGCGCTTCGCTATCGCTCAGCTGTTCGAATTTTTTTTAAACGGGAAAATAAACTACTTTAGTTGAAAAACTGAAACGAACCATGTTTTTTCACCGAAGTTCTCAAAGATTACCGTGTAATATATCAGAGTACGGTACATTTTTATGCCCATGTGTGAAAATCGAAATTAACCCTCATAATTCATCAGCCAGTAATTTAAATATGCTGTTTCCGCTTTTCTGTTTGTCACTCAGCGTTTCTCGCACCCGGTGAAGGAACTGCTCCCGTGTCCCAGCTCGAGATGCACAATTCACTGAAATAGTCGCCACGTACATCTACCTTTTTCGCCCCATATTTTCCCAGGATGGGGTCGCCTGTCCAGCCGTAGCTGCGCATCTGCTGCTCGTCGTTGTCGAAAAGTTCGTTGCCCTCGGTGTAGTAGCAGAGGCAGTCAAGGAATAGACTGCCGCAGAGCAGGACAATCTGGTCCTTGGTTCCCGTGGGCGGGTTATCCGGTATATGGATCCGATTGCCTTGAACGAGGTAACCTTCCGTGTCAAAATCGTACCCATCCTCATAGGCATGCCATATGATGAGATAGTATTCACCCTCTACTGTACGCATGTCGGCCCCGTGTGTGATCGGTGCGTCATCACCATCGAGATCGGTCAGGACAAAATTTCGTATGGAGCCGGACCGCACGATATACATTTCGGCCCAGTCTTCACCGATACCATCATCCGGATCGATGGCAAACTCGGTAAGAATCGCAGAGGCGTCGTCTTCTGATGGGCCCCCGCCTATTGAAATGTCGCTGTTCGAAACACCCGGCGTGCCCCGTGTTCCGTCGCTCAGATTGATCGAAATGCTCTCCGTATACCAGTGCTCAGCATTGAAGTGCGTCGACGTTGACCAGGTAAAGCGGGCCAATGAAGCCCGGGTTTCAGGTGTGTTAAGACCGTCGGTGTAAGCAGCGCCGTCGCCGACGCTGTCCATTGCCTCTCCTGCACCGTTTCTCAGCACAAAGGGTCCGAAGGTATTGTTGGAAATTGACAGCCCTGAGTCCTCGAACTGTATAGTGGAATCGAGCGCTGATTTCTCACTCTCCTCACCGTAATTTGCAATCACAAAGAATGACCGCTGCTCGATTTTGCCGGAAAAGCGTAGAGGGGTGCCGGTGCCGCCTGCATTGTCGATTGTCCAGTTGTTGAGGTAAAAGGGCCGATCTGTGCTGTTGACAAGTTCTATGTATTCGTCGTAGACGCTGGTCAGTGTACCCGCCCATGCGATTTCGTTGATGAGCACGTCACCCGGGCCGGGAGGCTCCCCTTCATCGAGAACGGTGATTGCAATCCTGCCGCTGTGGTTTTTATCATCCTCGGCAATAATGATAATCACGCATTCTCCCGATATGTTGGGAGGCACAAAGAGAACGCTTTCTCCCGTTTCCGGTTCGAAGCGTCCTCCGAGATCAGGTTCAGCATGCCAGGCGACAATACCTACCGCTTCGTCTATGGAAAGGACGAGGGGTTCGGTATCGAGGATGACCGCGTGGTCGAGGGAAATCGTCAATTCAGTTGGCGTTCCTGCACCTTCTGTTTGTTCCCGCATGGGGACATCGATATTGCTGCACCCGGAACCGAACAGCAGAGGAACAAACAGAAAAAAGGCAGGGATGATTAAAAAACTACGCATGGTATATGGCCTTTAAACCGTTGTTTTCTACACCATTTGAACAACGACGGAGAGAAAAGAATTTCATTTCTGGAAGGAGCACGTCTCAGGCAAGCATTAGTATACCATAGAAATTAATTTTGTCAATAATTAATACATTATTAAATAATAATTTTATTATAATAGAATTGGTTAGGTAATTACACTTTGAACATTATGAACTGGCAGGAAAAACAACCAGGCTTCACATTGCAGACTCTGGAAATCCCCTTATACGGCGAAAAACCCTGCCCTTACGGCAGGGTTTATTCCTGAATACTCGTGTTTCAGCTGCATGTCAGCACTTGGAAAAACCGCAGGAGTGGCAGACGACACAACCGCTTTCGTGCTCCAGAATACCTCCGCATTCAGGGCATATCCCCGCGATGTTCTTCGTGCGCCCCATGCCCTGGGGCTGCTCGTCGTCATCTTCGATGGTGACGAGTCCATGGGACTTGGATTCCGCCATTTCATTCTGATGATTCTTGTAATATTTCAGGTACCGTTCCAGCACCCTCGCGAGGGCATCGGAGCAGGAGAGAACCTTGCCGCCTTTCTTCGGAAGCATGGAGGGAGATGGACAGCGCATACCCTTGAGCTGCTTGACGATTGAGTGAGGATCGACATTTGACCGCAGAGCCATGGAAATCAGCCGGGCCTGTCCGTCGAGCTGGGAGGCGGCACAGCCGCCTGCCTTTCCCATACTTGCGAAGAGTTCACATGGACCGTACTCATCAGCATTAATGGTGACATAGAGGTTGCCGCACCCTGTCTCTACTTTTTCGGTGTAGCCATAGGTGACTGTGGGACGTTGCCGCGGAGCGATCTTGAGTGTTTTCGTCATCTGGCTCTTACCCGTGGTGAGCACCTGCAGGTCCCTAGAACCGTCGCGATACACGGTTATGCCCTTGCAGTGCAGCCGGTGTGCTTCGAAGTAGACTTCCTTCACATCCTCCACAGCTGCATCATGGGGAAAGTTAACGGTCTTTGAGACAGCGTTATCCGTGTACTCCTGGAAGGCTGCCTGCATATGAACGTGATCCATGGCTGAAATATCGTGGGCTGTAATAAATAGGTTTTTAATGCTCTCGGGAACACCCTTGACGTCATGGACACTGCCCCGTTTAGCGATCTCGCGAATGAGATCGTCGGAGTAGAAGCCCTCCTTGACCGCCACGTCGAGGAAAAGAGGGTTGGTTTCGGGAAGCTGCTTGTTGTCGAGCACGTTGCGCACGAAGGAAACGGCAAATAGGGGTTCAATACCCGATGAGCAGCCTGAAATAATGCTGATCGTGCCGGTTGGTGCGATAGTCGTTCTCGTCGCATTTCGGTATTTGAGCCCGCTCTTCACGTAGACCGATTTGTCCCAGTTCGGGAAGGGACCCCGCTTTTCACCGAGATCGAGGGATTTTTTGTTAGCCTCTTCCTGCACGAATTTCATGATCTGGCGGGCCGTGTCGCGCGCCCGGTCAGAGTTGTAGGGAATACCGAGCAGGATGAGAAGGTCGGCAAATCCCATAACACCGAGCCCTATTTTTCTGTTGCCGTGTACCATGAACTCGATCTGCTCGAGCGGAAAGACGCTCATATCGACCACGTTGTCGAGAAAGTGGATAGCGGAATGCACCGTTTCGCGAAGCCGGTCCCAGTCGATCTGCCGGTCTTTGGCAACATTTTTCAGGTTGATCGAGCCCAAATTGCAGGCTTCAAAGGGCAGGAGCGGCTGTTCACCGCAGGGATTGGTTGACTCTATTCTTCCGAGCGAAGGAGTCGGATTGTACCGATTGAGGGCATCGATGAACACCACGCCGGGGTCGCCGTGCTTCCACGCAAGTTCTGCGATGAGATCGAACCCCTCACGTGCTCTGAGCGTGCCGACGATCTTCTCTGTCCGCGGGTTGATGAGCTCGTAATCACTGTCCGTCTCGACGGCAGTCATGAAATCGTCGGTCACGGCAACTGAGATATTGAAGTTGTTGAGCAGGTTCTGTTCCGATTTTGATTTGATGAAATCGATGATGTCCGGGTGGTGCACATCCAGAATGCCCATGTTCGCGCCACGCCGGGTGCCGCCCTGTACGATCGTTTCAGTGGCCTTGTCGAAGATGGTCATGAACGAAACCGGGCCACTCGAGATTCCCTTCGTGGTTTTCACCACGTCGTTACGAGGCCTGAGCCGGGAGAATGAAAAACCGGTACCCCCTCCGCTCTTGTGTATGAGAGCGGTAAACTTTACGGCATCGAAGATACTTTCGATGGAGTCGTCCACGGGGAGTACGAAGCAGGCTGAGAGCTGCTGCAACTCCCGTCCGGCATTCATAAGCGTCGGAGAATTGGGCATGAAGCTCAGGGATGTCATAAGGTTGTAGAACTTCTGTTCTATCTGCTCGAGCGGGGCGCTCTTGTCGTAGAGCCTGTCAGCCTCGGCGATGTTTTTTGCCACCCGCCTAAACATGTCCTCGGGCTTCTCAACGGGATTACCTTTGTCGTCTTTCTTCAGATAGCGCTTCTTGAGAACGGTGAGGGCATTGTTGCTCAATTCAAGTTTTACATCTTTTTCTGTCAAAGGCATGCATTCCCCTCCCAGAAGTGGTGCGTTCAATGAAAGAAAAAGACAGGCGTACGTATTGAAGGATGAACCATTCCGGCTCGGTTGGATACGTATTGTACAACAGAATTGCAATTTAATCTACCCACTTCTGTCGATAAATCAAGAAAAATTTTTACCACATTGCTCATTGTATAACCTTCTCCTGTCAGTCCGGTGCGGCCGGCTCTATGCATGCCGGAACGTTGTTCTTCGGGGAGTTCACGATTCTCGAAACTTCATAGAACTCGATCTCCGAGGATTTAAGGGGTACCAGGAGTTCCTGTACCTGTCCCAGGTCTGCCTCACGGTTGAGCCAGAGCTCTCGTTTTTCAGGAGGAATAATAACCGGCATTCGGTCATGGAGCTCGCTCAGTTTCTCGTTTGCCTCGGTGGTGATGATCGTGAAGGTGTGCAGGGGTTCGGGATGAGATGAGTCGTCAGCTCCAGGTTTTTCCTGCCCCGGTCTCACGGAACCTGTTTTTAATTGCGGTTCTCCTGGCGCACCGCTCTTCGAATCCTTTTGGTACCAGGTTTCCCACAATCCCGCGAAACTCATCGGACTTTTCGAAGTAAGATGTATGTAAAAGGGGGTTTTGTACGTCCCCTCCTTCTTCCACTCATAGAATCCGTCTGCAGGGACGAGGCAGCGCCGTGCAGAAAAAGCCCGCTTGAAGCTCGGTTTTTCGGTGACCGTTTCTGCACGGGCATTGATCATCCGGTTACCGATGGTAGGGTCCTTCGCCCAGAAGGGTACGAGACCCCACCGGTAGCGAATGTAGCGATTCTTATCGTCGGAGATGATAATCCCGGCATCCTGTCCAGGCGCCACGTTGTAACTCACCAACACGTCTGAAATGAAGTCCTGTATATAGAATTCCAGGGATATCACCCTCCGTTCCGATTTTTGAGTGAACCGTCCGCACATAACCCCCTCCTCACGATCCTCTACATAGTAACATATTATTTCTTTCCCTGGACGGCACCAAGGATTTGCAGGTTATCAACACCCGGCTGTGCACAAACGGGCTGCATTACCTATCCCCGTACCGTATCAATAGCCTGCCGTGCTGCATCTGTTCTGCAGCGGACCATCTCGATACTGAACACGTTCAGGCTGATCACCTCGAACTCGGCACCCACACGTCCCGTGAGGACGTATGGCGCCTGATGGGACAGCCTCAGTGCATATTTCTTGTACACCCGGGGAAAGAAGATCGTCTCAAAGATCGCCGTTTCGTCCTCGAAGCTGATGAACTGCATGAGCTCGGCATTCCTGGTGAGCACAGTTTTTGCCGTTACGAGAATGCCGGCCACCTTCACCGTGCGGCCCACGTGACGTTCCAGTTCCCTGGCAGGGATTACCTGAGGATCGTCGATGAAGCGCCGGTAGTACTCCATGGGATGGACAGACGCGATGAAGCCGAAGAGCTCCTGCTCGATCCTCAGCTTCTGTTCCCGCCTGATGTCGCGCATGGGAGGCGGCGTAACCCGCCTGCTGTAACGAGTGAGGTCGCAGAGCATGTCCTCGTCCCTCTTCTCCCCGCGGTGCCGGAAGTTCTTGGCCATGAAGAGGAGCTGGGGCTGGTTGTACCGCTCCACGTTCCTGAAGCACCCTGCCTTGATGAGAATGACTGTGTCGGTGAGCTCCGCGCCGGTTCGCTCCATGAAGTCGATGAGTCCCTCGTAGTGTCCCCGCCGCTCCCGCTCCTCCACGAGCCGCCTCACGATCTCCAGCGAGAGGTTTTTAATCTGCATGAACCCCATGGAGATGGTGTTGCCCTGCCCGAAGTACTCCTGCCGGCTCACGTTGATATCGGGAAGCTCCACCCGCAGCCCCATGCGCCGCGCCTCGGAGATGTAGGCCAGGGGGCTGTAGTAGCCCCCCTGGTTCTTGAGAACGGCTCCCATGAACTCAGCCGGGTAGTGCGCTTTCAGGTAGCAGCACTTGAAGGAGAGCAGGGCAAAGGAGGCGCTGTGGGGCTTGCGGAAGCTGTATCCCGAGAAAGACTCGATCATCTCCCAGATTCGCTCGATGATCTCCTCGGGAACTCTCTTGCGCCAGAGGCCCTCGTAAAACTTGTCCTTGAGTTCGAGCTTGCGGCGTATCTTGTTCTTTCGGAGGATGACCTTGCGGATCTCGTCGGCCTCGCCCAGGGGCATGCCGGCAACCTCGAGTGCGATGCGGGTAATGTCCTCCTGATAGCACATGATCCCGTAGCTGTCCTTGAGTATCTCCCCCATCTCAGGAAGCAGCGGTTCCCAGGGTTTGCCGCGCAGCCGCTCCACGTACTCGCGGATGTAGATGTTGGCCGCAGGCCGGATGATGGATGAGTGTATGACCAGATGCTCGTAGTCCCCATGCCCGGTTTTTTTCTGCAGCTGCCTCATGGCGGGGGACTCCACGTAGAAGACCCCGATGGTGTCCCCCTTCCTGAGCATATCGATGGTGCTCCGGTCGTTCAGGGGGTTGAACTCTTCGTAGCGGATCTTCTCTCCGTAGTGCTTCTCGATGAGCTCGAGGCAGTCGCGTACCACGGCGAGGCTCCGGTTGCCGAGCACGTCGATCTTCACGAACCCGAAGTCCTCGGCCTGGTCCTTCTCGAGCTGAATGATGTTCACCCCCTTGAGCGCCTTCTCCACGGGGATGTAGTAGTAGATGGGCCTGGGCGTGATGACCACCCCTCCGCAGTGCACCGAGAGGTGCCGGGGTCTTCCGTGTACCTCCACGGCGTCCTGAAAAACCCTCGTGAACAGGGGAGAGCGCTCGGAGTGCTTCGCGTACTCCTGAAACTCGTCCGAGGTGCGGTCGTAGTAGTAGCCGATGTTCCTGGTAACGCTTGCGATCTCGTGCTCCGGCACACCGTACACCTTAGCCACCTCCCGGACCGAGGAGCGGGAGGAGAAGGTGATGTGGTTGGAAACCATTGCGGAGTTTTTTTTTGAGTAGCGTCGGAATATGTAGTCCAGGATGAGGTCCCGCGTGTCCCAGGGAAAGTCCACGTCGATGTCCGGCGGGTCGGGACGCTCCTCGTTGAGGAAGCGCTCGAAGAAGAGGTTGTGCCTGAGGGGATCGACGTGGGTGATGAACAGGAGATAGGAGACGAGGGCGGCGGCGGCCGATCCCCTGCCGCAGGTGTAGGGCGAGTGTTTCACGAAGTCCTGCACCACGAGGAAATAGTCGGCAAAGCCCTTGCGCTCGATGATGTCGAGCTCCTTCTCGAGCCGTCTGAGCACGGGAGGCGTGACCCGGGGATAGCGCTTCTCCAGGTTTTCGTAGCAGAGTGCCTTCAACCGCTCGAAGGAGTTGTCGCAGAACTTCGGGAAGATGGGCGTGCCGAGGGGAAAGTCGAACTGGCTCTTCCGGGCAATGAGCATGGTGTTTCGGAGGGCGTCACCGAGCGATGCGTACCCCGAAGCGATCTCCTCCCGGCTCCGCGGGTAGGCGTACCTGGTTTCGATCTCGCCGGGCGGCACGCAAGAGAGCTTCACGTTCTGCGCGATGGCCTTGAGCAGAAGGTGCAGGTGGTGATCCTCTTTTTTGAGGAAGTAGACGGGAGAGATGAATACGGCCTGCACCCCCAGCCGCTTCGCGTACGATCGGTCCGCGCCGTAGTCCTTGCGGAGCACGTTGATTTCCGCGAACACCCCGCCCCTCTGTTTCGCAAGCACCTCCCGGTCCTGCGTGATGACGAAGTAGTTCTTTGCCGGTTTTCGCAGGATCTCCCCCTTGAGGTTGAAGGTGTCGCTCTGATGAATACCCGTGATGAGCGAGCACATCTGGGCATAACCCTTCATGTTCCGGGCCACGAGGATTCCGTTGAAGGAGGCGTTCCGGAGGCGGGCGCCGATGATGGGCTTCAATCCCTGCTGCAGGCACTCCTGTAAAAAGCGCACGATACCGTAAAAGCCGTTGGTGTCGCAGATGGCGAGGAACTCTTCGCCCCGGGCCTTCGCGTGGGCCGCAAGCTCGCTCATAAAGGCCGTACCCTCGCAGAGCGAGTAGACGGAGTGGTTCTCCAGAAGCACGAAGTCCATGATCAGCCGCCGTATCCGATGGATTTCTTCCCGAAGCGCTGCCGGATCTGATCGAAGGCCTTGGCCAGCTCGCTCGTGCGGTGGGCCTCGTGAAAGAGGCTGAGCTGGCAGGAGGGCTCGGTGAAATGGGAGAGGGCCAGGATGATCTTTTTTACGCAGGTGCGCCGTTTGAGCGCCCGGTTCAGATAGAATACGAGTTCGCCGTAGAGCTCCTCCTCGTAGAAGGAGGGATGGGCGAGCCTGCCCGCGGTGGTGTACCGATAGTCGTCCTGGTACACGACCGTGATCTTCGCCACCTGCGGGAACACGCGCTCCCGGCGCATCTCCTCGCACAGCCCGAGGACCAGGCTGAAAAACTCCCGGCGGATGAGATCGTCGTCGTTTTTTTCGCCGCCCACGACGCACTCGCGCCGGAGCTCCTCATCAGTTTTTTTTTCCATGAGCGTGCTCCGGGCGATGCCCCGGGAGTAGTTGTAGAGCAGCTCCCCTTCCGTACCGAACAGGTTCGTGAGATCGTTTTTGCTGAAGGGGAGGAGGTCACCCATGCAGCGGATGCTGTAATCGAGCAGAAGCTCGTTCTTGAGGGAAAGCGGCAGGTCCGGGAGCAGGGTGATACTGAGGGGTGGGAAGAAAAGCTTTTCCGGGTTTTGAAGGATCTCGTATACGCCCCCGTCTCCCGAGACCTCCGCAGCAAGGCGTGAGATGAGCGTGGTATTTCCGATGCCGCAGCGTGCCGTCAGGCGGAAGAGCTTCCCCAGCAGCTGTACGATCTTTCCGCAGGTGTCGAGCGTTCGTCCGAAGAGACGCTCAGTACCGGTGAGGTCGATGAAATACTCCCCGATGCCCGGGTTCTCCACCGAGGGAGAATAGTTCTTCAGATAACCGACAACCCGCCTGTTCAGAGCCTCGACGTACTCGTAGTCCACGGGCAGCACCCGGGCCCTGGTGCGGATGAAACCGATGTTTTTGAGGTAGAGACCCCGCTTGATCGGGGAGTCTTCGATGGACCGCGAATAGTCGAGCACGATGCTCTTGGGCTGACTTCCCGAGGCAACCACCAGGGGGAACCGTTCTTTCCCGTCTTGCCGGGCCTCCTCGCTCTCCGCGACCATATGGGGTATCGAGATGAATGCGATCTTCTTCGATGCTTTTGTCATGTTCACAGAACCTCCCGCTACAAAGCCTTTCGTGCTTCTGCACCTGCAAACGGATCCGGCGCAGATGCCGTGGACGAAGTGTCCGCTTGCACGTTTGACCTATCCTCCATACTGGGAGGGGGTGAAATCAGGTTTCGGCGTGTCTCTTTTCCGTGAGAAAAGGACGCGCAGACGCTATGCGTTGTACTTCCGGTACATGCCCACGAGTATTCCGTAGATCTCGAAGGCCTGCCCCCCCGTGAGGAAGATTGGTTCCACCTCGGGATTGCTCGCCCGCAGCTCGACCCTGTCCCGGTGATAGTAGATCCGCTTGATCGTTGCTGCACCGTCCACCAGGGCAACCACGATCTGCCCGTTCTCGGCGGTGCTCTGCCGCTTCACGATTACGATGTCACCGTCGAATATGCCGCTGTCGATCATGGAGTTACCCCGCACTTTCAGGGCCACGTTGTCGCCGCCTCCCAGCATCTCTTCGGGCACGTCGATCGACTCCTCGATTTCGTACACCTCAAGGGGGCTTCCGGCCGCAACCGTTGCCACAAGGGGGATGGGCACGCTGCGCTTGCCGAAGGTTACGAGCTGCAGCGCCCGCTTCTGATTGGAGCCGCCCCGCAGCAGAACCCCCTTGCGCTCGAGCATCCGGATGTGGTCGAATACCGTGCTGATCGACCTGAACCCGAAATGATTCTTGATCTCCTCGTAGCTCGGGGCGATGTCGTGGATGTCGATATAGCGTTTGATGAACTCGTAAACCTCCCGCTGTTTTTCCGTGAGATACACACGAACCTCCTAAAGAAACCGAAAGTCTGCCGAAGATAAGAATAGCCGAAAATCAACCGAAAGTCAAGAAAAAAATTCGAAATAAAACCAGGCCTTCATGTCGGTACAACGTCGCCTATGCCGTGAACGGTATATGTAATTACGGGCGTCATTTTTGTGTAAAAAGCTAAAATATGTTATGATACTCGTACATCATGATTTTGCACCTTTTGTGATACATATCACTATTTGGAGGTGTATCATGGCTAAAAAACGTATCGTCGTTATGTTCAATGTAAAACCAGGTGCAGATCCTGCTACATTAGGGAATTTGAAAAAAATGATGGTTGAGGAGTTTATCCCTGCTGAAAAGCAAGCACCAGGATTGATATCCATTGAAGCAGTTGAACGGTACTCTGATCCTATTCCACATGAACCAAATAATAGTGCAAGTGATTTTGCGTTTGTCGAGCTTTGGAAAGATGCTGAAAGCAATCACGATTGGTGGGCTGGCAACATGTTTTCACCTAAGTCAGCTCGAATGAAAGAAGTAATGCAAAAATTCAAGGCATTTATGGGATCGCCAGAAGGTAAATATGTAGAGTTTTTAGACTGCCACTTTTCAGTCATAGAGTAATTGAATAAAAAAGGTTTTTCTCATGATTCGAACTACTTTTGCCGTTATACGCAACTTCGTTTGAGATTGTGTAACCGGCTCATACCATTCGGGTACCCGCGCAGACCGGCTGGTGTTTCACACTTGGTTATAGAATTGCCTCGTGCCTTGTCGTAAAATTTGCTCTTGATACAGTATTGGCTTCGGGTTATACCGAGATCGTTGGGAGAAATGCACACCACATAAAAGTCGAAGCGCAGGGAGGAATTGTGTTGAAGCGTGTAGAACCTGTCTGGAAAGAGAAACATGTGGTGCATTCTTATGAAGTTGATGTAAGAGGCCGGGCAAAACCTCATGTGCTTTTCAGATACATGCTGAATAGCGCTTGGAATCATGCGTTGTCATCGGAATTCAGTTACGAGAAACTGTCAAATCGGGGACACTTTTGGGCACTTGCTAGATTCCTCATGATCTGCAACCAATTTCCGCAATGGAACGATCAGGTTGTTGTCGAAACATGGGGGAAAGACACAGATAGATTCTATGCCCTACGCGACTTTATCATACATTCGACTGAAGGCGAGAAGCTTGTTGTCGCAACATCATCGTGGTTGATTTTAAACACAGAAACGTATCGTCCCCAAAAACTGGACAGGCTGCGAGAATATTTCCCTTTTCAATTTGGAAGGCATGAACTGGATGTGAAGCTGGATAAGATACATGCACTTGTTCGAGAACAAGAGCGCTCTCGGTATGTTGTTCATTTTACAGATATTGATGTGAACAAACATGTTAATGCTTCTAAGTATATGCAGTGGATGCTGGATGGTTATTCAGTTGGGATTTTGGAGACAAAGGATCTCAAATCCTTTGAGCTCAATTTCATAGCAGAAGCAAAAATCGATGATGAAATAATCGTATCCGTTGAATCTGCGAAAAAACATGATCTCTGCAGCGTCAGGAGAGTTACCGACAGCAAGGAGCTTTGTAGAGCAAGACTGGAATGGGCTGGTGATGTAGAATGAAAGCAGCTTTTCTGTACGGTCCAGGAAACATAAAAATACAGGAATGTCAAATTCCCATCATCAGTGAAAGAGAAGCTTTAGTCCGAGTCAGGGCCTGTGCAATTTGTCAGAATGATCTGAGATTCTATGCGGGTCTGAAAAAATACATTTCAGAGGGTGATGCCAGCTATGGATTAACCGGCCACGAATGGGCGGGTGAGGTGGTAAAAGTAGGAAAAGAGGGAATTGAGCTATCTGAAGGAGATCGTGTTGTATTCAGCCAATTGTATCCATGTCGAGGGTGTAGATTTTGCAAGAAGGGATTGTTTAACCTTTGTGTCAATAAAATCCAAATAGGGGGAGGTTTCGCAGAATACGCAAAGGCCCCTCTTGAAAACCTTATCAAAATACCAGAAGACCTCTCGTATGAATCTGCATGTTTAGCGGAGCCTGTCGCCTGTGCAGTACAGGCACATACAAAATCTAACATTCGAGAGGGGTACAAAGTCGCGATTATAGGTGATGGGCCCATGGGCCTCATACATCTGCATCTTGCAAAGGAATCCAGGACAAAGACATTCGTTATTGGACATCATGATGAAAAGTTAAAAATAGCATCACACATAGGGGCTGATGTGGTTCTCAATTCAAAGAAAGAAACCACCATTGAAAAATTTAAGGAACTCACTACCGATAATACACATATTCGTAGTGAATTCATGGTGATTGATGATACAAAGATCGTGAGAGAGACAATCGATAGCTCTGGTGCGGATGTTGTAATCGTAACCGTGGGCAACAAAGATGCAATTGAACAAGCATTTGAGCTGGTGTGCGTTGGCGGAACCATTAACTTATTTGCCAGTATTTTTCCTCCAATTAAACTGGAAGTAGATCCAAATGTCATACACTATCAACAGCTAGTATTGACAGGGAGTCGTGATTACACCCCAGAGATATTTAAAAAAGCATTGACATTGATCAGTCGGAAAGTGATACATACCAACCTTTTAATATCTCATCGATTGCCGCTCAGCCAGTTACAAAATGGGTTTGAGGAAATCTTAAAAAGAAAGAGCCTTAAAATTATTATAAATCCATGAGGCTATATTATTTATTGCATCGAGTATATATATTTCGATAAGCATATATTGTGGAGTCTTAAACCATCGACGTCTTGGACGGTGAAACCGGCCCGGGTCGCACCCCTGACCAGAGAGCTACTGCACATGTTCACCAATGCCGTCATTTCTGTTGTGCGCTGCTGGTGAAAACATGGTCGTCATTCAGCTTCGGCTTCATGTATACTTGGAATATCGCATAAAATAAACTGTGTTTGTTTTTCATGAAAGAGATGAAATTTAAAGCATTGCTTTTTGATTTCTATGGCACTATTGTTGAGGAAGCGGATGAATACGTAGCAGAAATTTGCTCGAGAATATCTCAAAACCTGAACCAAAAGGTTTTACCTCATGATGTTGCACAATACTGGTTTCAGATTGTTCCTAAAATGTGCTTCGAGGCGTACGGTACAAACTTTCGCCTTCAAAAAGATATTGCTGTAGAATCATTACAAATTGTTCTGCAAAGATTCCAGTGTTATCTCAACACCCATGAATTCAACAGTGCGATTTACCAATATGCATTGTCACAAATATCGACGATGAGTTTATACATCCTGCGTTGAAGAAAAACCACTTACGTTTTAAACATGTTATTACAAGTGAATCGTGTAAATCGTATAAACCAAGAGTTGACATTTTCATGAAGGCATTGCGAATACTCGGGCTCTCGAATGAAGAAGTATTACACGTAGGTGATTCATATCCAAATGATGTACTTGGTGCGAAGGCGGCTGCCATTCCTGTATTATGGATAAACAGAAAACACAGGAGGTTAAACCCGACAGACATTGCACCGGAGTCTGTTGCACATGACTTGAGTGGGGTATTGGAATACATCGAATGATAGCTGTGCGGCTCAATTCGGTCAGCGCCGTGTAACGGTCTTGCGTCTGAGTGCACTATTGCCTAGACTGGCTGCCGGCTCATCTTTTTTATAGGTGCTTCGCATCGCATCTTTGCTTGCGGTTTTCCTTTCTTGCCGGCTTCTGATACATTGGGAATGTTTTGTGCAGTGCAGTGCGGATCACGATGGAGGAATACATGATGGATAGGTATGAGAAAATTCTCACTATTGAAAATGAGGTTGAGGCCCAATTATTACAGAAGCTCCTTGATGAGCGAAAGATACCATACGTTATGAAAAGCTATTATGATTCGGCATTAAATGGATTATATCAAGCGCAAAAAGGCTGGGGACATATTGAAGCACCCGATGAATATCATGAGGAGATCGTGAAGATATATACTGATATCTCTTCATGAGAAGCAAAGTAATTTTTAAATGCGGTTAGTGGCTGAATGCCCTACACGAATTGGGCAATTTTGTAACTTGGATGTATCGTAATTATTTGTTTTCATTAATTGGGATCTGGGTATTCTATGGATACGGAAATGATCTCAGAGAAGGAATTGATATTCAAACCTGTAACAAAAGCAGTATGGAGTGATTTAGAAGAACTATTTGGAAAGCATGGAGCCTATGGCGGATGTTGGTGCATGTGGTGGAGAATTAAAAGGTCTGATTTTAATAAGCAAACCGGCGAAGGAAATAGACAAGCCCTTAAAAATATAGTTGGTTCAGGAACCATACCAGGAATCCTAGCATATTTAAAAGGAAAGCCAATAGGGTGGTGTTCTGTTGCGCCCCGAAAACAATTTCCTGTCTTAGACCGTTCTCCCATATTAAAAAGAGTTGATGCAGAACCTGTCTGGTCTATTGTCTGTTTTTTCGTCGCTAAGTCTTTCAGACACAGGGGATTGAGTGGTTTACTGCTAAAGGGGGCCATTGAATATGCAAAGCAAAATGGTGCGACTATAATAGAGGCCTATCCGGTGGATAAAAAATCCAGTAAAAACACATCGCTTGATGCTTTTACAGGATTTGTGCAGAACTTCTTACGCATGGGGTTTAAGGAAGTGATGAGAAGATCAGATACAAGACCAATACTCAGATATTATATTCAATCTTGACAATGTTCCCCAAATTAGAACAATAGCGGGCACACACTGCGCCGTCCCGGGGTCGCGCCATTCAGGAACATGGCTTCACTGTCCTGGCGGGGCTAGAAACGTGTAGTCATGTCTCCCGTGGAATTGCGATGATTGTAAATCCAGATTTAATTCGGAAGAACCTCCTCACATATACCAGAATTGCCTTTCAATTACTCCCGGAGATCGATTGTCCTCTTATTTTGGATATTGGTTGTGGAACTGGGGTACCAACGATAGAGATTGCCGAAATGAGTAACGGGAGTGTTATAGGGGTAGATATAGATAGTATAGCTTTGAATATATTAGAGGGAAAAATCAGACAAAATAAACTGAACAATCGAGTGAGGACATTGAACTGCTCTTTCACCAACATGCCATTTGATGAAGGGACGTTTGACATCATATGGGCTGAAGGTGCGGTATCACAATGTGGATTTGCCGGTGCCACAAAGTTACTTGGCAGATTTCTCAAGCGTGGGGGTTTTTTTGTTGTGCACGACATTGAAGGCAACTACATTGAAAAGATAAACGCCGTAGAATCGGAAAACTTCAGACTATACGGTTTTTTCGTCCTTTCCGAAACAGTGTGGTGGAATGAATATTACAGGCACCTTGAAGCAGAATTGACAACGGCAACCTCGACGCAGCCACCCTTTGATCTTGGCAGTTTGAGAAAAGAGGTAGCACAATTCAAGAGAGAACCTCAGAGATATAGATCAGCTTTTTTCATAATGCAGAAGATTTGACACCTTTTTCATTTTTTTGAATGTATGGATGATGTTGATCACCCAGATTGTTCAGTACAAAGTGCCGAAAGTTTACTCGCGGATATCGATCTTCGTGAAGAAAAGATCCGTGAGGCTAAAGAATTATTAAAGGATTACAATGAAGAAATAAACTGTAGAGACTATTATGAAACATAGATGTTTTTTTAAAATGGCCGGCATTTTGGGAGCGTTACTATGCATCTACTATTTCACTACCATCGTAATCGCGCGGCGTCATACCCCGCACATCGTTCAGGAGATTATCCAATCAGATGCAATCGTGTTGCAGCTTTCTGATGTATCGGATCGTCAACTGCACATTTTATTAACAGTCGAAGATCCCAATTTTTATAATCACAGGGGGGTGGACTTAAGAACTCCCGGCGCTGGATTAACGACCATAACACAAGGTTTGGTGAAAAAGCTTTACTTCAAAGAGTTCAAACCAGGAATACGGAAAATCAAACAGACTTTAATTGCCCGATTTGCACTCGATCCCCTCGTTTCAAAGGATGATCAACTGACTCTGTTTATAAATATCTTTGATTTCTGTTTTGGAGCGAAAGGGTTTGGTGAGGCTGCACAATACTATCATGGAAAGTCATTTCATGAGCTCAGTGAAGATGAATACATATCACTGGTTGCCATGTGTGTTGGGTGCGGTTCTTACAATCCGATTTATAATGCAGAAGTAAATGCTGAGCGAGTTTCCCGAATAAAAAAGGTACTATCGGGGGAATACATACCTGAGAAGATGAAAGACATTTATTATGGTGATGAAAATGATGCATTCAAGATGAAACGCCATTAATCATCAGCAAAGGAGTAAGCTTAGAACACAGGTGGTGGGAAATATGCATCAGAATGGGCTGGAAATAAGGTTGATAAAAACTGAAGAGGAACTGAAGGCTGTGTTTCACATCAGGGAGAAAGTCTTCATTCAGGGGCAGGGTGTGCCGCGAACCATTGAGATGGATGGACACGATGAATATGCGGAGCATGTCATTGTACTGTGTGATGGAGAACCCATCGGATGTGCGCGGATAAGATACCCGGAAAACAAGGCAAAGCTCGAGCGCATTGCCATCCTCGAAGAGCACAGGGGTAAGCATTATGGTAGAAAGCTCGTGGAATTTCTCATCAGCCACTGTGCCCGTCAAAAGGCTCAAGAGATATACATGAATTCCCAATACCATGTAAAGGATTATTATAAGAAGTTCGGATTCAGAGAGGTAGGTCCGCCATTTATAGAAGCAAACATCAAACACATCAAGATGGTCTTTGAGGAGAGCGCTGATGCACCTGGAGACTGAGCACTATGAAGATCTGGTAAGAACTTTTCATGCACGGCTCAAAACAATACCCGAAACCAGAGCGGCTGAGAAGCCGCGCGATGGCAGCTGGTCTTTGAAAGAGATCGTTGGGCATCTGATTGACTCGGCTGCAAACAATCATCAGCGATTCGTGCGACTTCAGGAAGGGGATCTCGAGGGATTTCCATCCTACAACAATGAAAACTGGATTCGAATACAACACTACAGGAAGGTGGCGTGGACGGAGCTGATCGAATTCTGGTATGTCTATAATCGGATGCTCCTCTTCATTGTGAAAAATGTCGATGCTGGAAGCTTGAAGAACGAGTGGACGCACGAGGGTGAGTCTCGCACGCTGGAATGGCTCATCAGTGATTATTACAGACATATGAAATGGCATATCGATAAGTTCAATGGTAAGCTCGTAAGCGCCTAAGCTCTGCGCTGGCTTGTGGCGGAGGGTGGAGGAGTACGGGAGAAAGATCGAGTGGTCGAGGAATCGTTTCCAGAGGGCTTGAAAAACAGGGTACTGTGCGTACATGAAGAAGGTGTTGTAGCTGCGATTGAATACATTCCGGATTATGCACGTCATGGATAAAATCGGTACGAAGGGGCTTCAGGTGTGGTGAAACATTTACATAAATATCTTAACCTGGATCAGGACGATGTTCTCATTTTGAAGATGAATGTACCCGCACATGTGTCTTTGATGGATGACGCCAACTACCAGTGTTACCTGAATGAAGAGGAATACGAATATTATGGGGACCTGGTGAAGAAAACGCCTTTCAGACTGGGGGCGCCTCAACCGGGGAACTGGCATCTGGTCATTGAACAGGAAAACCCAAGAATGGCTCTTGATGTTTCGGTAAGTGTCGTGAAGAACAGGCGTATGAGGTGATGAAGGGCTCTCAACATGGAATATGATATGGTATAGATTACTTGAATTTTTTGTCGATATTGCATATAATTCTTTAACACCAGTAAAGGGGGAGATACGATGAGCGATTATGTAGCTTACTGTGTGAAATGCAAGGCAAAGCGTTCCATGAAAGATGTGCAGGTCGTCACCAATCAAAAGGGCCGCCGTCAGGCAAAAGGTGTATGTCCGCACTGCGGCACAAAGATGAATCTCTTCCTCAAGTCTGAAAAGTAGTTATCGGGCGCCCTGTTTTTTAGTGTTGATTGGTTGCACCGGTATTAACACGATATCGATACGCGTACGAAGAGAGAGGCAAGTGCGCCGAATAGTCGGTACGCGTCCTTGAAAGCGCCTGTCACGGGGGAGCTTCCCTGACTTTCGGTTGCACAAACCGGCGGTTTCCTTCCCTTGTAAGCGGGTATCCCGTACCCGACAAAGATAAATTCAGCTCTGAGTTTGATCGGATGCTTGGATCACTAATCCATACACAGTTCAATACGGCCTCGTATTCTTTATCGAACAGTGAGGCGTGACTGACCGCACGGAGAGAGTACCCTGTGCCCGGTTTGTGCTACCTGGTGTGTGCACAGGGTGGCAACCTGAGCAGGTTCGTTTCGCTCAAGGATCGTTTTATTTTAATGAACGGAAGAGGGGAGTAAGGTTAGGGGGGGTGTGCAGAGCGCTACAAAAGCTTTGCGCTTCCCATGATATAGGAGTGCTCGATGGATGATAAAAGCATGCTGAGCATGGACGAAGGACCCATGCGTGAGATGGGTCGGAAGGCCCTGGACATGATCATCGATCACTTTCTCAACATGAAAAAGGAACCGGTCATCGGGAAAAGATCGAGGAAAGAACTGAACGGCATGTTTGATTTGTCTATACCAGAAATGCCACAGGATATCGGAACTCTTCTCGAGGAAGTTGGAGAGAAGGTCTTTTCCAACATCCTGCACCTTGATCATCCCCGCTGTTTCGCCTTTGTTCCGGGGCCGAGTAATTTCCTTGCCGTGATCGGCGATATGCTCGCATCGGGCTTCAACGTTTTTAATGGGATCTGGCTCGAATCCTCGGCTGCCACGCAGATCGAGCTGACCGTCATTGACTGGCTGAGGCAAGCTGTCGGATATGGGAAGGGCTCAGGGGGGCTGTTTGTGAGTGGCGGTTCCGCTGCGAACCTGACGGCAATCTGCGTGGCCCGGGGGAAACTGCTTGGGGAGGATTTCAGCCTTGGCACCGTATATTTCTCGGATCAGACGCACTCTTCCGTTCGGAAAGCGCTGCGGATTCTGGGTATCCCTGAGGCACGGGTGCGTACGATTCCCTCATCGGAATCCTTTACACTCGAGGTCGACCGGCTCGCATCGGCAGTAGCCGAGGATAGGTCTCGGGGATTGCAACCATTTTTGGTTATCGGGAATGGCGGTACCACAAATACCGGAGCTGTTGATCCGCTTGGTGACCTTGCAGACTTCTGCAGGCGTGAGTCGCTCTGGTATCATGTGGATGGTGCAATCGGTGCTTCGACAATGTTCTGCGAGCACGGGAGGCGCCATTTAAGCGGGATTGAAAAAGCGGACTCGATCACCCTTGATCCCCATAAATGGCTCTTTCAATCCTATGAAATCGGGTGCCTGCTCGTGAAGAACCGGGAGGATCTCCTCGAAACGTTTCATATGCGTCCGGAGTACCTGCAGGATGCAAAGAGCTCAATCGACGAACCAAACCTCGCCGATTTCGGGATACAGCTTACCCGAGATTTCAAGGCACTGAAGTTGTGGCTGACGTTCAGGGCATTCGGCAGCAGGGCGATTTCAGACGCTCTGGAATGGGGGTTTCATCTTGCGGAGTTTGCGGCAGGAGAAATCGGATTACGAGACGATTTTGAACTCGTGAGCGAACCCTCGATGGGTATTCTGTGTTTCCGATACGTACCGGAGGAAAGCGCAGCCGTAGATGTACCTATGCTTCAGAAAAACATCGTGGAACGGCTGATTGCAGATGGTTTTGCCATGCTCACGACAACGGTCATCCACGGAAAAACGGTACTGCGCATGTGCACGATCAATCCCAGGACAACCCATGATGATATTCGGCAGACCCTGGACAGGGTCTCCACGATCGGAATGAATCTAACCAATAAAAACAAGGAATGATGAGATAATGACAGGAAGAGGAAGGATTGATATGGTTTGGGTTGATGAGGTGATAGACAAGCTGAAAGTTCTTGCAAGGCCCCATCAGCTCGAAGGCATGGCTCGGTATGGCATGAACACCGATCGAAGGCTGGGCGTGTCAATTCCGTACCTTCGCAAGCTTGCGAAAGAGCTGGGGAAGGACCATGAGCTTGCCCTAGGGCTGTGGAGAACGGGCTTGGCGGAGGCAAAGATCGTTGCAGCGATGATTGACGAGCCTGAGAAGGTGACCGAGGAACAAATGGAGGAATGGGTCCGGGACATCGATTCCTGGGATGTCTGCGACCAGGTGTGTATGAATCTTTTCGAGAAGACCCCCTTTACCCTCAAGAAGATACATGAATGGGCACAAAGGGATGAGGAATTCGTCAGGAGAACCGCTTTCTCCCTGATCGCCTGTATTGCATGGCACGATAAGAAGGCAGATGACGAGCAGTTTGTCGGGCTCTTTGAAGTGATACGAAACGGCGCACTGGACGAGCGTAACTTTGTGAAGAAGGCAGTCAACTGGGCTTTGAGGAACATAGGCAAGAGAAACCTCCGATTGAACAGGGCCGCACTTGACCTGGCCCGGGAGATCCGCAAGATCGATTCGCGGTCCGCACGCTGGATCGCCTCAGACGCAATCAGGGAGCTCGAGAGCGAAAAGGTTCAGCAAAGGTTGAAGCACTAGACAATGAAAAAGGGAGCGTGTCAATGGCTTCACTGAAACTCTGTCACCTGGCCGGGAACACCTACTATATTCCCGCACCGACTATCATAGGCATGTACGAAAAGGATGGGTATGCCATTCTCATCGACAGTGGCAACGACAAAGAGGCGGGAAGACAGATCAACAAGCTCCTGGAGGAACGCGGTCTTCATCTTGAACTCATCCTCAACACTCATTCCAATGCCGATCACATCGGAGGCAATGCCTTTCTGCAGAAAAAGACCGGGTGCCGGATCGCTGCGACACGTCTCGAGGCTGCCTTCATTCAGGACCCGGTTTTGGAACCAGCTTTTCTATTCGGGGGTTATCCCTTTCGGGAACTGCAGAGGAAATTCCTCATGGCGCAGCCCTCGATGGTCACGGACATCATCCCATCATCGGGAGATATACTCGGGACAGGGCTCGAAGCACTCCCCCTACCAGGTCACTTCTTTGACATGATAGGGATCAAAACGCCGGACAACGTGCTGTTTATTGCCGATTGTCTCTTTCCCGAGCCTGTCATGTCAAAGTATCATATCTTCTTCCTCTATGACCTGCACGCACAGTTCGAAACCCTGCAGAGGGTGCAAGCCCTGGAGGCGGGCTGGTATGTTCCAAGTCATGGAGAACCGTTACAAAACATCTCTGCCCTGGTGGAGATAAACAGAAGAAAGATCGAGGAGATACTGGGGGCGGTTGAGTCATTCTGCGCTTATCCCTCTCACACAGAGGACATTCTTTCCCGGGTCTGCAAGCGCTACGGCATCGAGCTGGACGCTGAGCAGTACGTTTTAGTAACGAGCACGCTCAAATCTTACCTGTCGTATCTGATGGATAAGGGGAATATAGAGAGCGTTTTCGAGGGGAGAACGCTTCGATGGAGACGTGCCTGAGGAGGGGAAGGAATGACTCGAATCGGCATTTTTATGCGCAGTGTGGGGTAGGATGTGGACGTCTTTTTCCGGGGTCTCATCATTGGCATCTCGATTGCGGCACCCGTTGGACCGATTGGTATACTCTGCATACGCCGTACATTGATACATGGCCGACTGGCCGGTGTAATTTCTGGACTCGGTGCTGCAACGGCAGATGCGGTATATGGATGCATTGCGGGATTTAGCGTTACAATCGTCTCGAATGTACTGATTGAACAGAAGTTCTGGATCAGGCTCGCGGGTGGTACGTTTCTCCTGTACCTGGGGATAAAGACCTTTCTAGCAAAAACAAGTCAAGATTCCTGCGGTGATGGCAGATTCAGTTTTGTCGCCTCCTATGTATCGATACTGTTTTTAACACTTACCAACCCTATGACGATCATTTCCTTTGCCGCGATCTTCGCCGCGCTTGGGGTTGGTAGTGTAACGCAGGAGTACCGGTCAGCCGGGTATGTGGTTGCCGGTGTATTCACCGGTTCCATGATCTGGTGGCTTACTCTGAGCACGCTCGTGGGTCTTTTACGCAATGGGATTTCGGTAAAGGGTTTTCAGTGTATAAACAGAATCGCCGGTTTGATAATTTTTGGATTCGGATTGACAGCGCTGATAAGTGTGATACGATGATTTGCAAGGGATCGTAAGGTCAGAAAAAAAGGTTGACAGGGATGATGAAACTCTATATTATTGGTAATGAAAACCATTATCAATAATATGTTGCCGTTCCGGAGGTTAGATGAGACACGGCTGGTACCACGGTAAGTTCGAAGGTATGGGATACCGCATGACCATTCCAAGGCAGGCGGTGCTCGAGGTACTGAGTAAAACGAGCGACCATCTCAGTGCTGAAGATATCTATCTCTCGGTCCACAAGAAGTACCCGACTGTGGGCCTTACGACCGTGTATCGGACACTCGAGCTCCTCGAACGGATGGGCCTGGTCCAGAAATTTGATTTTGGAGACAACCGTGCCCGGTTCGAGTTATCTGAAGGACCTGGGAAGCCGCGTCATCACCATCACCTTGTGTGCACCAGCTGCGGTCGCATCATAGACTACACCGACTACATTGCTGAAGAACTTGAGCTGCTCCAAAAAACTGAAACCGGTCTGTCGGAGAAATACCGCTTTGAGATACAGAGTCACATTATCAACTTTTACGGGCTGTGTGAGCGGTGCCGATCAATGTAATTTTTTTATATAGTCATTGAAAATGGTTTTCATTAACATTAAAGTGAGGAGGTGATCTTCATGCCAGCAGGTGATGGAACTGGCCCTGTCGGCGCCGGGCCGATGACCGGTCGCGCGGCAGGCTACTGCGCAGGTTATGGAGTACCAGGCTACATGAATCCCATCCCGGGTCGTGGTCGGTATGCACGGTTTGGATGGGGAGGCCGCGGTGGATATGGAAGGGGAAGGGGTTGGAGGCACTGGTACTACGCGACCGGTATGCCGGGATGGGCACGAGCAGGAGACGTCGATGCTCAAGCATGAAGCGGAAATGCTCCAATCGCAGCTTGAAGACGTGCAGAACCGGCTCGAGGTCTTGGAGAGAGCCGAGTCGTCAGCGGATGCCTCGAAGGAAAAGAAATGATTGTGTAGGGCGGGGAGAGAGGTTCCCCGCCCACATCTCAGGAGGGATGCAATGCGAATCGCAATACCGACCGAGGGAATGAGTGTATCAGCTCATTTCGGGAGATGCCCCCAGTTTACCATTGTGGATGTGGATAAGGGATCTGTACTCAGCAGAGAAGCAATAGCCAATCCTGAACATCGACCGGGTATGCTGCCCCTGTTTCTTCGTAATGTGGGTGTGGATTGCGTCATCGCGAGCGGGATGGGCCACCGTGCCACACAGCTGTTTACGCAGGCAGGCATCGACACGGTGGTGGGAGTAACAGGTTCTGTGGATGAGGTTATCGAGCAGTTCATTGCCGGTTCCCTGAAGGGGAGCGGCGAGCCCTGTCGCGGTGAAGGCCACGCACACGGCACAGGAGAATGTGCCAATGAAGGGGGGTGAGTTCAATGAGGGTGTGTGTGACATCGGAGGGAAAAAGCCTCGACTCGACCGTTGATGCTCATTTTGGCAGGTGTAAGTACTTCATTATCGTTGATACTGACACTACTGACTACGAAGTCATTGAAAATTCACACTCAGGTGCTTCGGGCGGTGCAGGTGTGCAATCCGGTCA
>SMTZ1_10000568_pt1 | contig 34840 bp, 28 predicted proteins | sample DeeMarSWOR136_30_FD_25667 | JGI IMG/M metagenome (IMG submission 25667)
CGAATACTTAAATAATTTAATATGATTAGTACTTTAGTTCCGAAAATATTTATAGTAACATATTATTTATATTAGATTTAGTAAAACTGTCATTTCGAGTCCCGTTTTGACGGGAAGAAATCTTTATAAGTTCAATAGATTCCTCCCCGTCTGGCCGCCGGACAGGCACTTCGCTCTGCCGGCCGGCCGGGATCGCTTCGGTCGGAATGACTTTTAAATCATTTTTTTCGGAGCAAAGTAAACAATCATATTAATTTAATAGAAATTTCTCTATTTTTATCGATGAGTTAAACCACCGGTGAGGATAGTCATGGCACGTCAAAAACCATCGAAAGGATATGGCTTTGGTACTGCACCGGTTTTTTTAGCTGCGATCAGTACCATATTGGGAGCTATCTTATTTTTGCGTTTTGGGTATGCAGTAGGAAACACCGGAATGTTTGGAACCATTCTGATTGTACTTATTGGACATATGATTACTATTCCCACAGCTTTGGCCATCGCCGAAATTGCGACGAACTTAAAAGTGGAAGGAGGAGGCGAATATTTTATCATCAGTCGATCTTTTGGATCATTAGTGGGTGGTACTATTGGCATATCGCTGTATCTCTCTCAAACCATATCAGTCGCATTTTATATGATTGCTTTTTCGGAAGCATTTACCCCTTTATTCGGTTGGGTTCAAAATCAGACTGGTTTTTTACTGCAAAACTGGATGATCAGCATTCCTTTCACTTTGTTATTAATATTTCTGATGCTTAAAAAGGGAGCAAGTATTGGAGTTACAGCCCTCTGGGTGGTTGTTGGTACCCTTTCTATTTCCTTATTCATGTTTTTCGTGGGTAAATCGTCCTTTACCATTACATCTCTCGATATTTTTGCCAAGGTTGATGACCCGGATGATTTTTTTAAGGTTTTTGCTATTATATTTCCGGCATTCACCGGTATGACCGCGGGTGTGGGACTTTCGGGTGATCTGAAAAATCCCAGAAAATCTATCCCCCTTGGAACGATATCTGCTACCCTAACCGGAATGGTAGTTTACTTTTTTGTTGTCATTAAATTAGCGGCGAGTCTGGCACCGGAAGAGCTTGCCGCTAATCAATTTGCCATGAGCAAAATTGCCTTGTGGGGTCCGATAATCCCCATTGGTCTGGCTGCGGCGACTATCTCGTCAGCCATTGGTTCCATTTTGGTAGCACCGAGAACTTTACAGGCCCTGGCCGGTGACAAAATCTTTCCTACCGATATAATCAACAGTTTTTTAAAAAGAGGGCGTGGAGATGAAAATGAACCAGTAAATGCAACCCTTATTTCTTCCATCATTATTTTCATTTTTGTGGCGATGGGTAGTGTGGACTTTGTAGCACAAATAATCAGTATGTTTTTCATGATTACTTATGGTTCTCTTAACATGGTCAGTTTTTTAGAACATTTCGCTGGAAATCCATCTTATAGACCCACTTTCAGGTCAAAGTGGTATCTCTCTTTACTAGGGGCTATAGCCTGTTTTGTGATGATGATCCAGATGGCCCCGGTCTATGCCATTATTTCATTCATTGCCATCGGTGTTCTGTATCTCAGTTTAAAGAAAGGGCGGGAGTCCGAGCAAGATCTCTCCGGAATGATTCGTGGGGTATTATTTCAGTTAACTAGACAACTTCAAGTCATTATTCAGAGAAAGCAGACCGATACCGCTGACTCTACCTGGCGACCATCATTCATCGCTGTTTCATCGAGTTCTCTTACCCGTCTGGCGCCTTTCGATCTGCTGCGCTGGATATCGCATTATTATGGTTTTGGTACATTTATTCATTATATAAAAGGAATTTTAGACGAGAAGACCCAATTGGAAGCAAGGGATAAATTGGAACAACTGATTCGACAGGGAAAAGCCAGTCGGGCTGGTATCTATGTGGACACAATAATCTCACCGAGTTTTAAAACGGCTGTTGCACAGATTGTGCAGATACCCGGAATTTCTGGTATGGAGAATAATAGCATGTTGTTTGAATTTCATAAAGACGAACCCGAGACAATTGCAGATATTATTGATGGATGTCATTTTGCCTCGGTGGCTGAATATAATCTGTGTGTGCTCCGTTCATCGGAAAGACATTTTGGTTATAAGCAACGTATTCATATCTGGCTAACGCCCGGAGATTATCGGAACGCCAATATGATGATTCTTCTTGCTTATATTATTATGGGCCACCCGGAATGGAGGAATTGTGAAATTGCCTTGTTTGCTGCTTTTGAGGAAAAGGAATTAAATAAAGAGGTGAGTCGATTAAACAGTCTGGTAAATCAGGGTCGAATACCCATATCACATAAAAATGTGCAAAAAATACCCTGGAACAAAAGAGTCAAAACTTATGAAAATTTGGTATCTGAGTATTCTGAACAAGCTGATTTGGTTATTATGGGTTTTTCCTTGGATAAACTCACCCAGGAGCAAGGAGCATTTTTTACACGTTTTACCAACGTTAACGAAATATTATTTGTAAGAGCCGGTCAAAAAATTGCAATACATGAGTAGTCATATTATATTAACAATTTACTTTTTATTAAATAGTATCAAATGATACCAAGATTATTGAATTTAGAAATAGTATTTAACCCACCTTCGCTTCCCCCTCTTTAAAAGAGAAAGTCTGTTCCGCTATAGGCGGGAGGTCTGGGGGTTAGTTCACAAGAAGAAACGAAAGTTTTTAAAACATGAATGTATTCTTTAAATATATAAAGGTATTTCTGCTAAAACTGATATTATAGCCTTAATCATATTGACATTATTAAAAAATAATTAAAAAAATAAATTGTCCAAACAATACAAAGAAATTTTTTTTGTAGCATAAGTATCATGTGATACTAACTATAAGTGGATATTATTTAACCAGTGAAATGAATAGAATTATAGGAGATTAGAATGAGGTTTAGCACAGCTCTTCGTCAACCAACCCGTCGTCGACTGGAAAGATTAGGAGAAGCAGATATTATGGTTGGTATACCATGTTTTAATAATGATTCCACCATTGCGCATGTTATTAAGACTGTAGAAGAAGGATTACATATCCATTATCCCGAAAATCGTTGTGTGGTTTTCATAGCAGATGGAGGTTCAGTGGATGACTCACGAGAAGAAGGGGATGAGTTGGTATCAAGTCCCTGGATGGAAAGAATAATTTCCATTTATCGTGGGTTGCCAGGGAAGGGTTCTGCGGTTCGTGCGATTTTCGAAGCGGCTAATTTGTTGAATGTTAAAGTGTGTTTATTGTTCGACTCTGACTTGAGATCTATTACCCCGGATTGGGTTAAATGCATGGCTAATGCTATTTTAGACGACGGAGTGGATTTTGTTGCACCTTATTATATCCGTTATAAATATGATGGGACCATCACCAATAATATTGTCTATAATCTTACCAGGGCATTATACGGTTACCGGGTGCGTCAACCAATCGGAGGTGATTTTGCCTTTTCTCAACGCCTGATCCAAACCTACCTCCCGAGAAAGGAATGGGAAACAGATGTGGCGCGATTTGGCATCGATATATGGCTCACCACAACCGCCATGGTGAATAAGATGAGTATTGTCCAGGCCAATCTGGGTGGAAAAATCCACGATGTCAAGGATCCCGGGGAAGCACTCGGACCGATGTTTCGTCAAGTAGTAGCCACTTTACTGTCGTTGATGGAAGAGAATGAGCAAGTCTGGAAAAAAGTGAAGGGGAGTCAACCAGTTCCTGTGGTTGGACCGCCTTTAAGAATTGAACCTAAACCTTTTGAAATTAATGTAACAAAGCTGGTAAACGATTTTAAGATCGGATATAGTAACTATAAAGAAATCTGGCGGAAAATTATTAAACCTGATAACTGGGAGGTTATCCAGAAGCTCTCCAAGAAGGAGGAGAGTGATTTTCTTCTTGATACCGAGGTTTGGGCCAAAGTACTTTATGATCTGGCAGCGGCATTTCATCATTGGCAGGGAAACAGAGGGTTGATGGTAAGCTTAATGACACCTCTCTACTTTGCCAGAGTCGCCTCTTTTGTAAATCGAACCTATCACATGAGTAATGAGGAAGCCGAGGCTATGGTGGAAGAGCAAGCGGTAGTATTTGAAAAAACAAAATATTACTTAATTCAACGCTGGGATGAAGAGGCTCATTACTCTGAAGGATAGTGTGAATTTTATGCTTTTGATTTTGTTCCCGATTTACCTTCGGCAATATTATTGTAAAACCGCTGGGTCGGATAAGCGAAATCGATATCTTTGGCTTTACTAAATTCCTTTAAAATAGTTTCCCATATTTCCTGTTCGCTTCCCCTACGCTTACGAGGTTCGATCATGTAACGGATGGTCAGTAGAACACCACTGTCTTTTACTGTGGTGTATACAGTGGGGGTCAAGGTGGTATAAAAAACCATATATTTTTTACTGGCCTCCTTGATTCTTTTTTCTGCTTGGGCAGATAGCTGGAGCGCGTGGGTATTGGCAATTTCTAACAGGATTTTTTTTGCCTTTTCCCAGTTGCTTTCGAAAGTGATCAGTATCGGGATTTCGTGCCAGATAAACTGAAATCCCTGGCTATAGTTAGCCATAACATCGGTGAAAATCATACTATTGGGGACGTGGATGATTCGACCGGTACTTTGTTCAGCATCGACCCAATTTCCGATTTCCATTAAGCTGAATTTAAAAACACGGATATCAATAACATCTCCACGATAACTACCGATCTGGATCCTATCACCTACTGCAAATGGACGTCTCCATAGCAGGAATATCCAACCGGCAAAACTCGAGACCAAGTCTTTTAACGCAATGGCTATGCCAGCAGAGACCAGTCCCAGGTAGGTGGCTAATGATTGAATTCCAGCAAACCAAATACGCATAATTAGAAAGAAACCAATGATAACCGCAGTGTAAGTTGTCCCTTTTTGCCATCTATATCTCGATTGTACTATCTCTGTGCGTCGCCAGATGATTCTCAGCATAATCGCCCGAAGCAAACCCAGAATGAAAATGATCAGAATTGAAGAGATTATTTTTGTTTGAGTTGGCCCACTGAAACCAGTAAACTCTTCGATCCAATTAATGATGTTGTTCATTTATCATCCAAATTATATTCATATCATTAACTTTATTCGTCTAAGTAACTTGAAACAACAGCTTAAATTAGACTATTAGAACTCAAATTACCAGTATTACAAATACGACAGTTTACTCATTTACCTTTCCGATCGATTCTAAACCAACCAAAACCATTGAGTCTTTTCTGGCTATTAATGGATGAAGGGAAAATACCTTCCTTAGCAAGTCTTACATCTTCTACGGAATAAAATGCTTTCGGATTAAATTTTTTAATTAATTTTACTACTACCGGGAAATCTTTTCGCTTGATTATGGTGAATATAATTTTAACAGGTCCTTCTGATCCCATTCCATCCACAACTGTTACTCCATACCCTTTTGATTTTAATGTCTCGATTAAATTGGTTGCATCGCGACGGGTGATGATTCGTAGCACTTGGGTACCCAATGCTAATTTACCTTCTAGCCAGATTCCCACAAAATTTCCACTGGCGAAACCAGTTGCATAGGCTAAATAACAGGCCATATTGTTCAAATTTTTAAAGATTTCACCAATAGCTAATAACCAGATAATGATTTCGATAAAACCTAACAGTGGTGCAATAGCTTTTTTACCCCTGGCAATAAATACAATTCGCAAGGTCCCTATGGAGACATCAATTACTCTTGCCAAAAAGATGAGAATTGGAAGAATAACCCAGGTATAAATACTTTCGTCCATATATTTTTCCTTCAATGTGAAATCATATATCTATTGCTTATCGAGCTCTGATGAAATATATTCTTCAAATTTAATTTTATCCTTTCCGCTTTTCTTTGCTCGATACATCAGATTATCGGCTTTGGTAATTAAATTATCAACAGATTCTTCTGTTTTAATAAATGTTGCACTACCTATGCTAAATGTTAGCGGATATTCATTTCGCTCCATAGAAGATTTAAGAGAAGTCTTCACTCTGTTTAAAACCTCCTCAGCAGATTTTTTATCTGTTCTTGGCAAAAGTAGGGCAAATTCATCTCCGCCAAGTCTGCTTACCATGTCTGTTTCACGAATTTCTTTCTGTAACACTTCTGAAACCTGTTGAAGTAATCGATCTCCGATTTGGTGACCCAAAGTATCATTGATCTGTTTAAAATCATCAAGATCAATATAAACAAGAGTAAAAGGGTAATTGTAGCGATAAGCACGTCTTTTTTCTAATTCAAGTTCCTCCAAAAACCAGCGGGAGTTGGCTGTTTGGGTTAGATGATCAATCCGTGCTAAAGATTTCTCTTTTTCAAGAGATTTTTTGAGTTTCGATATCAGGATTGTAATAAAGACGTAGACACAAAAACGCATAAAGGCATTCCAGTATGGAATTAAATCACTCGCATAGAAATGTTCCGCCAATAAATCAGCCGCTAACCAGGCAATCATACTGAAAAAAGAAATGATTAAACCTTGATTTCTACCATTCCGCCAGGTTACCCATACGATGGGGATTAAATAAAAAATGGAAAAACTAATCTGGTATCCAGTATAAAAATCAATGATACCGATAATGACAACCAGAAGGGTATTTGAAATGAAGGCGATTAAATTGGATTTAAAATTGTTTATTCTATTTATTTTCATTGGGAAGATCGGTGTTATATCCATTTCTTTTTACGAAAGTATAGTGCCAAACTAACAACAATACCAAACATAATAATCAATATCACCGGATAACCCCAGTGCCATTTCAATTCTGGCATAAACTCAAAGTTCATGCCATAAATACCAGCAATAAAAGTTAAGGGAATGAATATAGTAGCGATGATGGTTAGAACCTTCATTACCTCGTTCATTCTGTTGCTCACATTCGATAGATATACATCGAGTATTCCCGATAACATATCCCGAAATGTTTCCACTGTGTCAATCACCTGTATAGTGTGGTCATATAAATCCTGAAGATAAGGTTTGATAGCATCGGAAATTAAACCGGATTCTTCACGATTGAGGGTATTAATCACCTCTCGTAACGGCCAGATTGACTTTCTGAAAAACAATATTTCCCTTTTTATGTGGAGTATCTCTTGCACTAATTTATGATCGGGTTTATCTACAATGTTTTCTTCTAATAATTCTAATTCATCACCTAATTTCTCCAGCAATAAAAAGTAATTATCTATAATCACATCCATTAAGGCATAGGCAAGATATTCAATGCCCAATCTTCGCAGCCTGCCTTTCTGATTATTCAATCGTTCTTTTATGGGATTGAATAAATCTTCTGAGTGTTCCTGGAAGGTTAAAACATAATTTTCTCCTATAAGGATACTTATTTGCTCAGGAACGATCTCTTTATTATTTGAGTTGTAGGTGAGCATTTTTATTACCACGAAAATATAATCATCATATTCATCCACTTTTGGTCGTTGATCGGTATTGACAATATCTTCTAATACCAAGGGATGAATTCCTAAATTTTCACCTATTCTTTCCAGGACAGCAGTATCATGTAAGCCGATTACACTTAGCCAGCTAACCGTGGATTGATCTGATGGTGGAAGGAATTCATCAGCTTTTTTCAACTCTTTTATGGACAACTGATTACTATTATAGTTGATGAGAGATATATGTACTTTTTGAACCTTTTTTTCCCCTACATGAATAATAGTACCGGGAGAAAGTCCCAATTTTTTGGATTGTTTTTTAATGTATTTTCTAACCATGTTCCCTCCTCATATTAATATTAAATATTTTATTTTTAATGAGATTGATAAAGGATTTTTTAAAACAGACTAAATTTTACATACTTCTTAGGGTTCTTTTTCATATCCTCAATGAGTTCATGTAATGACCGAGTTAATGTAACAAGCTCATTATAGAGCTGTTCATCCTTCAGTAATTTTCCCATTGTACCCTGGCCTTGCAGCTTTAGTAAAAGTGAATCTGCTTTAGTAGATACTGATTGGAGTTTTGTATAAAGTGTCGGATCATTAACCAGTTTTCCAAGGCTTCCCTCACCTTTATGAATTTTTTCGGTGATAGTATCTAATTGATGGGTGGTTTTCTGTAGTGTGACATAGAGAATTGTATCTTGCACTAACTTCCCTAAAGTTCCTTCGCCTTTCAAAATTTGATGAGTTAGATTTTTTAAATTTCGCATGGAGTGAATAAAGTTTTCTTTCGTTTGTTGGTCATTAAGAAGCGTTCCAAGAAATCCTTCCCCTTTAGCCGCTGCTTCTGATATCTCCTGAATATTTTTAAAGGTTGTATCAAGGCCTTGAAATAGGGTGAATGCTGCATCGAGTAAAAGATCGAAATCCAGCATCGGTTTACTTTTTACAAACATACCTTCATCTAAAGGAACTTCTTGTAAATCCCCCATTGTTATATTGACGTACTTATCTCCCAGTACTCCCATGGTCTTGATAGAAGCAACAGAAGATGCAGTGATCAAAGGAGCATACTTATCTTGTATTTTAAGTTCGATAAGAATACCCTTTTGCTCTTCTTTGGTGATGAAACTGATAGATCCAACCACTCCAACTTTTAAACCGGATAGGGTGATATTGGCACCTGAGTCCAGACCTTGAATGTCATTAAGAAACATGTATAAAGAATATTTGGAGCTGAAAATTTTTTGATTTGATCCAATTGTAAAGAAAATAAAAAGAATTAAGAAAGTTGCCAGACCCGCTAATGCTAAAACACCAATTTTTATTGACCTGTTTCTTTTAGACAATTCCATGATTTTCCTCTTTTTCGTTACAGCGTATTTGTGGTTCTTGTTCTTCGAAATGATCTAAAATGGAAAGATCCGGATCACCATCATAAGTGATCTGGGAGTTCTTTAACATTAACAAACGGTCAACCTTGTCGACAAAATGATGAATTTCATGGGTAACAATGAGAGAAGTAACCTTAAATCTTTCCTGTAGACTGTCTATAAGAAATACTACTTTTCTGGCAGTCAAGGGATCTAAGCCTGCAGTTGGTTCATCATAGAGAATAATTTTAGGGTTAGTTACAATAGCCCGGGCAATTGCAACCCTTTTCTTCATTCCCCCACTTAATTCAGATGGGAGAAGATTCTGGGAATTTTCTAAATTCAAAAATTGAAGCGCTTCCATAACCCTTTTTTGGATTTCATCCTGTGGTAAATGGAAACTCTCGTTCAGAAAAAAACCAATATTTTCAAAAACGGTTAAGGAATCGAACAAGGCGTTGTCTTGGAAAACAATACCAAAATCGCGACGGATACGATTAAGTTTATTTTCTCCAAAGGAGGTGATATTTTGGTCGAATACATATATTTTCCCGCTAGTGGGTTTTAGTAATCCTAAAGCTAACTGTAAAATGGTACTTTTACCAGCACCGCTGCTTCCTACTAGCAGAACCGATTGCCCTGCCTGAATCTCAAAATTCAGCTTCTGGAATATCATTTTATCATTCCGGCACAAAGACACATTTTCGAATTTCAAAATTTTTTCCATCAGAATAGTGAAACGATTATGGTTGTTAAGAAAAAATCCATTATTAGCACACTTAGAGAGGCAAACATTACCGTTCGGGTGGCGGCGCGCCCCATCCCTTCAGCCCCTCCACTGATATTATAACCAATGTAACCACTTATTAAACCGATGAGTATCCCGAAGAAAGGCGGTTTGATGATTCCAATAAGCAGGTCTTTCATAAGTAGACTATTAGTAGCGGAGAGCCAGAAAAATTGTGGATCAATTTTGGAAACAGTGACTGCAATAAACCAGCCGGCAATGATGCCCATAGTATCGGCAATTATGGTCAGAGGTGTCATGACAATAAATGAGGCAAAGACTCTGGGTGCCACTACTCTTTTGACAGGGTCTATACCAAAGGCACGTAGGGCCTCAATTTGTTGTGTTAAAACCATGTTGCCAATTTCCGATACAAGTTTTGCTCCTGTCCGCCCTGCCACCATCAAACCTGTTATGATAGGTCCAATTTCTCTTAGTACTGACATTGTAACAATTCGTCCCAGCACTACTTTGGCACCAAATGGCTCAAATTTTTTCCCCCATTCAAAAGTAAGTACCATGGTGATAAACATGGAAGCAAAAATTACCAAGGGAAGCGCCTGATTTCCTAATATGTATATTTGTTTTATGGTTTCCTCCCGATAGCGAAATACTGGCCGGATATCAATGAGAGTATGATAAAAAAACTTAAACCAGCTTAAGAATTCTTTCAGTCTTGCATTCAAATGAACCTTTACTTTTTCTAATAAAATTTTCATATAAACGTTATTCTAGTATGAATAGATATTCAGAGTGTTCTCCTATGATAATTTATGAACGCCTCTGATCAAATTCATTTAAAAATTTTATAATCTTGCCTCAGATTTGCTTTAAATAAAGTTTTACAGCTGTTATCAGGTAGATCGTTTTGAAATTTCATAAGTATTAATTTTGTTAAAACATCTAGGATGGATCAGTTGGGCGAATTATTGAACAAGAAGGTTATATTCCTTTTTAAAACAAATATTCTCTGTCTGAATTATTTATGATTTTAGTTGTTTTGGTTGAGAAGATGCCTTTGAGATGAAAAAAATTATGTTGTTGGGATTAATTAATAGAGTGACAAAATAATTCACCTATTAATAAAGTAGAATAATGGATCGCATGTTATTCATAAAGATTCCTTCAAAATTAAAAAGACACTTTGTCACCAGTATGCACTATTTTTTGTTTGAAAATGGAATCTATTGACCTCCATGAGGAATATGAATAACAGACTGTTAATCCAAGTGAAACAGGATATTAAAAAAAATTATAGAATAAAATAAATCAAAACCTAAATGGATATAATTTTAGGTTGCTATTAAATAATTCGGAGGAATGACAATCTAAGAGTACATTTCCCTTCTTAATATAAATTAATCTTTCAAGATATTTTTCAGAAGTTCCTTTCAGTAATATTACCGAAGGTATTTATAATGATATCTTGGAAGCGTCTTTCTCCTTTTTTTTGATCGTTTCATTCAGCTCTTCCAATTTTTTGAAATCGTTTGCGAAAAGTGATTGTATCTCCCTTATTTTATCGGAATTTCTCAAATCCCACATTTTTTCACCTATCACCGTGTGAAGCCGATCTCTATCACTTTTTAGGCGGTGGATTTCAACTTTTAGTTTTGTTAATTCTGCGGCATCGACCGAAAAATCTTTGACTTTCCCGAAAACATCTCTGATAACTTCTACCCCTCGGTCAGCTGCTTCACTGAGTTTATCACCCACCCGGCGGATTTTCTCTTCAGTAGATTCATCGGGTGGCATTTTTTTTTCAATCTTCGGTTGTTCAGTCGGTATTTCCTTTTCTCGACTCTCATTCTGGCTCTTAACAGTTTCTTTTACTGTCTTTTGGGTTGTTTTTTTCGATTTTGTTGCCTTTGTTTGAACCATATATATACTCCTTTTGTAAATTCATTATTTTCTTATTATCAATATTACAATATAGATTACATAAATACAAATAAATATTATTGCCTCCCATCTGTCTAATCTTCTCTTTTTTCCTGTAAACATTGTAATAAAGAGCAAAATTGAGGCAACAGTGAGGAAGGCAAAGTCTAAATTCAATGTAGTATCAAAAGGTAAAGGTCTTATGATGGAACTTATACCTAAAACGAACAGAATATTGAATATATTAGAACCAACGATGTTACCAATGGCAATTTCAGACTTTCCTTTTGCAGCAGCAGTAGCCGAGGTAAATAATTCCGGAAGCGATGTTCCAATAGAGACGATGGTGAGACTGATTAATTTTTCACTTACCGCGAAATACTGGGCAATTCGTACCGCATTATCCACTACCAGTTTTCCACCGATGAACAAAGCTACCAAGCCGGCAATTATATAGATGGTTATTTTTAGAACTGATAATTGTTTTATTTCTGGTGATTCTTTTCCCTCGGTTCTCATCAAACCAAAGGTGTATGTCAAAAAGATGATGAAGAAAAGGAATAATATGAGGCCATCTCCCCTGGAGAGATAGGATGAAGCACCGTTGAAAAGCTGATCATTACAGATGATGATCAATGCCAGAGTTGCCATGAGTGAAAAAGGGATCTCTCGCCATACGGTATTTCTTTCGGTATGAATTGGTTGAATAATAGCGGCAATACCCAAAATTAAAAGAACATTTACAATGTTGCTTCCGATAATATTACCAAAAGCAACATTGGTCTTGTTCTGAAAACTGGCAAAAACGTTGACGACCAGTTCTGGGGCTGATGTCCCAAAAGCCACTATTGTTAGACCAATCACGATTTCCCGCACGGAGGCCTTCTTGGCAAAAGCTGAGGAACCATCAACCAGATAATCGGCTCCTTTTATCAGTAGAACAAATCCGATGATGAGCCAAATAAGAGAGATAACCATTCATTAACCCTGAGTTTTATTATGAATCCTTTTCAATAATACGGATGGGTATTGGTACTGTTGCAGTACCGGTGTAGAGTGATACATGTGGAAAGGGTATTTCGATTCCCTCCTCATCAAATCGGAGTTTAATATTCTCCAACATGCTGTTTTTCACGTTCAACCAATCGGATTTGAGTGCCCATACCACAAAGAGTAAATCAATAGAAGAGCTTCCAAATCAAACTTCTTAAACCATATTTCCAAAGTACCAATAGACCCAAAATAAATTTGATTATCAATTAATTCAAACTCACCTTAAAGATTTTCGATCAGTTTAATTTTAGAATTTCTTTCCAACTTTAATCCTTCCTTTAGAACTAAATCACGTGTGAGGATACCCAAGAATTTAGCAAAATTAAATGGTTTCGTTCATCAAGTGCAACTGGCTTCCCATAAAGTAAATAACTAACTAATATAAATTTAGGATCGAATTAAACAAAGAAAATTGTTGATATAAATGAGAATATTTAACATTATTGGTAAAAAAAAGAGCCAGCTAATTATCCATCAGCCGGCTCTGGAGAATGTGGAAACAATTTATTCAATCACCGCAATATTGCGAAATTTTCTGTACATATTTTCGTGGTGGACCGGGTCTTCCATTTTTTGCATATGACACACCTCGCAGGTCATATTAGATCCAATGGGGAATGGTTGTCCGCTATATTGAATCGGCTGAATATTATCCCGGTTTTTCCCGAAAGCATTGCTTGCCGGATATTCGGCATGAGTAGAACTATGGCACGCCTGACAGCGGATCCCTGCATAATCAGTCCGAATTCTGTAAAGTTCTGCAAATTCCTCATTCCAGACATTGAAGGATGTCACACCAGGTTCCGGCATCTCAAAGTCTACATGACAGGTGAGACAATCTGGTTCTTTCACCCAGGGATTTCTGGGATTTACCTCCTCTTGACTTTCCACTTTAGTCGGTTGCAGATTTGACATAATGCGACCTGCACTGGGTTTATCTTCCTGACCTTTCACAAGTGCCAGGGCATGGTCAGATAATTCACCATGGCAATCCACACAGGTTATACCAACTGCTCCGTGAATGCCACGGCTGCAGCGGGTACGTCCTTTTGAATAGGCCGGATGGCACATCACACATGCCTGGGCTCCTTTAACCGGCATGTAATTGGCGTGCCAACCGTGCATGGAAGCGGATAGATTCATCACTTCCGGTTTTCCTTCCTGTCCCAGTGCTACATCCTGATGACAACTGGAACAAAGTTGAGGTTTCCCGGCAGTTGCTTGTTGATAGAGGTTGGTATTACTTAAACGATCATGCGCTTTCAGAATGTTAATTGCCGTTTCGTCAGAAACACCTGCAATCCCTTTTATTTTCCAATCACCTCCGTGGCAGTTTCGGCAACCCATTTCGGTAGAAGCTGGTGTTACAACTTTTGTTACTGCCAGTGGTTGTCCGGTCTCACTATCTTTTACCTGGACTGTGAAAAGAGGATAGGGATTGAAAGAACCGTCATCACTATAGGGTATAACAGGGATACCTTCTGCAATATAACCCGCTCTATCTTCGTTGTATTTAAACACACCGGACATGCCATTTCCAAATAATCCAACATTCTTATCCAATTTAGTACCAAAAAGTGTTTCACTATATTCCCAGAATTTCACATGTTGGGAAGGATTCTCGTAGCCCTCCTGTACCCTATAGGTCAGTTCAACACCTTCGGTGATTATTACTGGAGTCGGGCCACGTTTAATCAGTACTGCTTCAATGGTATTGGCAGGTGGGAGTATCACGAACCAGGGATCACTGTCCGAAATACAGTGCATTCCCAGATCATTCCAGACCAGCAGTATATATTCAGATTTTTGCTTGTCAAAAGCAGGTATGTCCACATTTACGGTTTGGATATCATATGGCTCCAATTCTTTAATCACCTCTTTCCCCTGTAATTCGGCGATCACATAACTGGTCAAGGCCTTCATCTCTGCCTCAGTACCTGCGAAGGGAGGCATGTAGGTTTGTACTTTTCCCTGACCGGTAAGTTGAGAAAGCATGCCCAGATATGTTAGATTGGCTGTAAATGGAACAATATCGTTACGTATACCATTAATGGTATGGCAACTCAGACATTGAATTCGAAAGAGTTCCTTGCCGGCTTGAATCTCGTTCTCGGAATTGATATCCCGGACGGTAACCCATTTGGCATGTTTTAGAAGACCTTCCTGGTTTATTTTACTGGTTTCCTCTTTTAGAATGGAAGTAGAATACATATAGTCTGTGATAATGTAAGGTTTCCTCGAAATTTCCCTGATATACTCGAATCCCGCCATCCAGCCAAGGCCGATAATGATGAGAACATAAGTGAGTGTTCTTTGTAAACCGATTGATAACTTACGCGACAGAATGGTTCCCAGAATAAAAATGATCACTGTTGAGATCAGCAGGATATTTACGAAGGGCATCGTTTGTGGATTTAAGGTAAAAGATGTCAGGCGGATTTCTGATGGCAGAGAGTAATAGTACCAGATACCAGAAGGGATCAGTCCAATTACAGAATAAAGTACCCATTTAGTGGAATAGCGCATCATGGTATTGCGGAATTCGCTCTCTTTAAGATAAACAGTTGTTACATAACCAAATAATCCGGCTATCATAAAGGCGGCAAAACTGCGGAAGAAGAGGGAGGAAAAATAAGTCGGATTAAAAAAACCGTGCCAGAAATGGTAAGTTTCCAACCACTTTCCTGGAGTAAGCATAAAGCTGATAATACCATTGATGATGACCAGGCTCAACCAGGCAAAAAGGAAATAGAAAAAAGCAATAATTAACCGATTTTTTCGTTCTAGGCTGTGAAATTTATAATAGTAGATGAGCAAAGCGGTTATTTCTCCCACGAAAAACACCCATTCAATAGCCCAGCCAAATACATAGTTATGTATGAGAGATGATGTGGCAGCCGGTTGAACCAGCGCAATGATGAACCAGATTCCCACCCCAGTTAAACCACCAAAAACCATGGTTAAGAGGAGAAAAAACCAGGTGTGCTTGTATACATACCGATGGATTTCCGGATTGTTTTCCCTAAAACCTTTTAAGTCTGTTAACCAGATGAATAATCCCCCACCTACTGCCAGATGGGAAATATAGACATGTAAAACCGCGATGAGGGCGATTAGGGAACCCCCACCAATGGTAGTAATTTCCCAGATTGGATAATTCATGATGTGACCCTCCTTTCAGTTGGTGCAAAAGCGACTTTTAACATATAGCCTACCACGATCAATCCAACAATGAGCACCAGGAAAAAAAGTGCCATCACACCATATTGTGGACTAAGTTCCAGGCGATCCAATGTGAAAACATCCTGTAAATATAAGGATCTTAAATTCGCTCGGTTGATAGCCATGCTCAGGATGAGGACCACAAGGTGTATAAGGGTGGGGATAAGTTTATTGAGAAAAGCAGAGATAAGTGCACCAATCGCCATGAGAATGCCCAGAAAAAGTACAATGGTAAAAAAGAGATTTTGCCCCATAAATTGTACTATGAATTCTGAAGGAATGGACAGCAAGAACCAAAATCCAACAATGATTTGTGTAGCTGTCGCGATAGCAAATATGAGTAATCCATTCCTCACCTTTTCTGCTGCCCCTTCAATATTTCTCTTTTGCCGGTAAGACCAAACCACTGCCATGAAAAGCCCAGCTATGGCAACCGAGGCTATTATAAAGTGTAAGTATCTGGGGAAAAAGGTTGGATCTCCCAGATTCAGAATTGTTCCGCCGCTATTCTTGAAATAAGAGGTCCATTTCTCCGGCTGTGCCATTAGTGTCATGTTATTAACGAAAACTAATGCGATATAAAGCAAAATGATGCTGGTAATAAAAAGGGCCAATTTTGATAGAAGTGGTCCGCTGTCATACTTGCGAATATGCACATAAGCTCCATAATATGCGATAATGAGTAAAGGAATGATCAGTATCCAATAGATGGCCAGTAAAATAGAACTGGCGTAGAATAAATGTCCATAGATAACTTGTAAGAAAAGTAAGGGGGCAACGCCCAAATTAATACCCAATGCAAATGAAATAGGGATTTTTGCAGCCACACCGCCATGCAGGCTGTCTTGTAAGGTGGCCTTGGTATTCTTAAACCGACTGAAAAGGGTAATGAGACTTCCACCAAGCACGATATTAATAACCAGAATGTGCAGAGTGAACGTTAGAATATCAAGCACCAGAAACAGCCATGAGGGGGCGGGTATGGTATCGGGAGTTGGAATAAGTGATAATGGATCCATACCTGACTCCTTATTTTATGTTTAAGATTTTATTGTGTTATTTTTATGTAATAAAATGAGTGATATGATAATAATGAAAATAATATTTTCACCAATCTGGACAAACTTCTCAGAAAAGCTCATGTTGTTCATATACCACCTGATGAACAGCAGAAAATTACAGTAAATTTAAAAAACTGCCTGATTTTTTATTGAATATAAAAATTCAAGCAATTTCTGTCATGAAAAATTTTTTTTACTGAAATATTTTGACACGGATTTGTATTAAAATTTCTGAATTATTCAATGAAAACAGTAAAGTCATCAATTTGAAAAGTATTATTCACTTTAGATCAAATTTAATTTTGAGAATTCCAGATTTTTTTGTTCTTCAATAAGCAAAATTGAAAACATGAGGGACTATTGCTTGAATGAGATTTAAACAATATATTTATTTTGAAAATGTTTCAACTATACTAAATATAAAATCATTGAAAACTAAAAAAAATATTTTTCATTTATGGAGAGTACACAATAGGAAAAATTATTATGAAAGCGATTGTTCTAACATCAGTGAATCATCTTAGTATTGAAGAGGTTCCTATTCCCGAACCTGCCGCAGCTGAGGTGCTTGTTCGAGTCAGGGCTTCCGCATTGAACCATCGAGATGTTTGGATAATGAAAGGATTATATGCGAATATTCAATTACCTGTTACCCTCGGATCAGATGGTGCCGGCTTCGTAGTGAAATGTGGAGATAAAGTAGACAAGAAATGGTTGGATAGGGAAGTGATGATTAATCCTTCCTTAAATTGGGGTGATAATCCCCAGGCTCAACAAAAACAATTTCGTATTTTAGGAATGCCAGATAATGGCACACAAGCAGAATACGTTTGTGTACCAGCTGTAAATATTGCTACGAAACCCGAGTATTTATCTTTTGCAGAGGCATCATCAATACCACTTGGGGGGCTTACAGGATATCGGGCATTATTTCTAAAAGGAAGATTACAACAAAAACAAATTGTACTTATCACCGGTATCGGGGGAGGTGTGGCTACATTGATGATGAAAATGGCACTTACTGCAGGTGCAAATGTATTAGTGACTTCCAGTAAAGATTATAAAATAGATGAGGCAAAAAAGGAGGGTGCAATTGGAGGAGCAAATTATCTAAATAAAAATTGGGCGGATACCATCCGAAGTCTGACGAGAGGCCAGGAAATTGATCTGGTAGTTGACAGTGCGGGAGGTAAGGAATTTTTAAATTTAATCGAATTACTTAAACCCGGTGGAAGACTGGTGTTTTTTGGGGCAACAGCAGGAAATGTACCAGAACTTAACCTCAGAAGAATTTTTTGGAAACAACTCACCATCCAGGGGACCACCATGGGAAATCCCCAAGATTTTAATGATATGCTGGACTATTTGTCCTTGCATAAAATTCGACCGATTATTGATCAGATTGTTCCAATAAAGGATTTCCAAAAGGCATACGAACGGATGATGACAGGACAACAATTTGGTAAAATTGTTATGCAACATTCAGATTAAATTTTGCAAGAAGACTTGATATTCAATAAAGTATATGAAGTTACATATACTTTAGAAAAAGTTTGATCGTAATAGTAGGTGATTACTTTTTAGTTTTTAATAGCTCAAAAAGCTCTTTTTTTACTTCAGAAGGGATAGGTTGGCTGGGATGCGTTTCCCTGAATAAATTGACTGTCATCTTAACTGTATCGATATAAAACTGACATTCCGGACAATCATGCACATGTTTTACTAATTCTTGACACATAGGAGTATCCAGATCTTCACCGAGATAGTTGCACAATTCCTTTAAGATTTTTTTATTGGGTAGCTTCATGATCTTCAAGTTCTTCCTAAATAATCTCCCATATATTTTGCCAGTTCCTCCCGGAGGAATACTCTGGCCCTTTTTAAACGAATTTTAACATTAGATTCGGTAATACCTAATATAACACTGGCTTCTTTAATAGACATATTTTCCAAGTCCCGTAAGATGAATACCGATCGGTAAATTTCTGGTAACTGATCTACTGCTTGATCCAACCGTTTCCGGAATTCATCATTTAACATCTCCCTTAATGGCAAATCCTGCCACTCGTGAAGCTGAACTTTTTCTGGATTATCAAATTGAGTTTCCATATCCTGGTCTGTTAATACTGTGCGTTTGTCCTTTCTCAGTTTCATTAAGGCAAAATTTGTGGCAATTCTATAAGCCCAGGTAAAAAAGTTTGACCGGCCGTCAAAAGAATCTATTTTTTCGTAGATAGCAACAAATGTCTCCTGTAAAATATCGGCTGCATCATCAGAATTTTTTACAATTCTCAGGGCTAAATTATAGATTCTCTCACTGTAAAGCTCAACGAGTTCAGTAAAAGCCTTTTGATCTCCCTTTTTGGCTTGAGAAACCAGATAACTAACTTCTGACCGATTCATTTGCCCTGCTTTAAATTAGATTATCTCCTTACCTCAAAGTTACAAAATAGCAAAGCATATTAAAACTGGAAATATTGATAATTGAATGGAAGAATTTGAGGGAACTTTCAAGAATCAAAATGATATAATATGGAAAACCTAAATATTTTAAAAAATAAAATAAATATAACTTGATTTATATCAATATATTTATATATTATATTAATAATTTAGGTAAAAATGCGTTACTACTTAATTTATTGTAAATTAAAAGAGAGGCTTTAATGAAAAAAGATGATATTCTGAAAAGATGTAAAGAAGAGAAGGTACAGTTCTTACGGATGCAATTCACTGATATTTTTGGTGTAAACAAAAATGTTGAAGTTCCTGCATCACAGTTTGAAAAAGCATTGGATGGTGAAATTTTATTTGATGGTTCTTCCATTGAAGGATTTGCCAGAATCGAAGAATCGGATATGCTGTTAAATCCGGATTACAATACTTTCCGCATTTTTCCGTGGAAAAATAAGGAAGGTAAAATTGCCCGAGTGATATGTGACATAATGAATCCTGATGGAACACCTTTTGATGGGTGTCCTCGGCAGACGCTAAAAAGGGTATGTGAGCGAGCTTTAAAATATGGTTATACCATGTCTGCTGGACCTGAGGCAGAATTTTTTCTGTTTGTTATAGATGAAAAAGGAAATCCAACTCGGGATACCCATGATTCTGCCGGTTATTTTGATCTCGCCCCAATCGATCTTGGTGAAGATGCCAGAAGGGAAATTGTTAATGTCTTGAATTCCATGGGATTTGAAGTGGAAGCTGCCCATCATGAGGTGGCTATCGGTCAGCATGAAATTGATTTCCGGCATGCCCCAGCAGTTGAGACGGCAGATAATGTTGCCACCTTCAAGTTTGTTGTCCGTAAAATAGCTCAGCAATTCAACCTTCATGCCACCTTCATGCCTAAACCAGTATTTGGCATAAATGGATCTGGTATGCATGTGCACCAATCGCTATTTACTAATGGGAAAAATGTTTTTTATGATCCCAACAGTCCAACCGGCCTCTCAGAAGTTGCTCTGCAATATATCGCTGGTATTTTGAAACATGCCAAGGCATTTGTGGCAGTTACCAATCCCTTGATAAACTCTTTTAAACGTCTGGTTCCGGGATATGAAGCACCAGTAAATATTGCCTGGTCAGAAAGAAACCGAAGTCCCTTGGTGCGAGTACCAGCCAAAAGAGGTGCCAGTACCCGTATTGAAGTAAGGGTGCCTGATCCATCCGCCAATCCATACTTGGCATTGGCCGTAATGCTGGCAGCTGGTTTGGATGGAATCGAAAAGAAAATGACACCACCTCCCTCGGTAAATAAAAATATTTTTATCATGACTCAGCGGGAAAAACAACGATTAAAGATAGAACCACTGCCTGCTGATCTCTCGGAAGCTATCAGATACCTTGAGAAAAGTAAGATAATGAGAGAAGCTCTGGGAAACCACATTTTCGAGAACTTTATCAATGCAAAGAAGTTAGAGTGGTCGCTCTATATTTCTCAGGTACATCAATGGGAGTTAGACCGCTATCTTTCATATTATTAGCAATTGTAGTTAAACTAAGGGGGGATTTTTCCCCCTTAGTTTAGCTTTTATAATATCAAGGGAGCAAAAATATTTTTATGTTAAAAATCCTGAATATTTTATATAAAATTCATCCAATGATATTATAGAAACTTTAATTGGGTTCTTTGACTTCGCCCACTTTTAATAATGCGTATCTGAAAAACACCGGTCCAATAATTTGATTAATTGCAATAGATGCAATTATAAGCGTCGATACGCCAATACCTATTTCTCCCGGTATTTTTTGCTTCACCAATATGGCTAAACCAAGTGTTAATCCTGCTTGACCAATAAAACCTAACCATCCATATTTTTTTACTGTAGAAGGTGCATTGGTTAACTTGCCGCCTAAATAGGTACCACCAAAAGTGGTGAGTAGCCTCAGTACCACAATAATAATGGCTAGGAACCAGTTCTGGAAAAATATGTTGAGATTAAGTGAAGCGCCGGCAATAGCGAAAAATATGACAAATATTGGTAAGGAAACCTCTTCAATAGCGTCAATCAATTGCGAACCCAGATCGCTGAAATTTTGAACAAAAAAGCCGGCAATCATAAAAAGCAGTACCACTTCTAAATGAAAAATAGCGGCAAGTTCGATACCCAAAATAATAAAGCCTAAAAGGAATAGAACTGTTTGTTCTCGAACATATTTAAAGTAAAGAATTATAATGACTCCCGCAATAAATCCGAATAAAATAGATAGCAAGATTTCAAAAAGAACTGATAAAATGTAATCGAATTGGATTTGTGATTCCCCCACAATCATAGGTTTTGCAAGGGCAACTGCAATCGAGAAAATGAGAACGACTAAAATATCCTTAAATACTGTTACCCCAAGTACAAATTCAGTAAATGGCCCTTTGGAATGAGTCTCGGTAATGATGGCAATAGTGGTTGCAGGTGACTTGGCAATAGATAAAGATCCGAAGAGAATGCCTGTTCCTAGAATGACATAAAATGATTGACTTTCCAGAAAGGAAATCTTGTTTCCATACAAAAGGATAAATATAATAAATCCGGCCATAACAATAATGATCTGCCACAAAATCACGCTACCGATGGTCTTGAGTTGTTTTCGTACTTTTTTTAGGTGAAATTCTCCTCCTGCAGTCAGGGCAATTAAACTTAAAGCAATACTGTTAATGAGCTGCAAATTTTTCACAACTGGAATGGAGAGTAAGTTTATGAGGTAGGGTCCGCTAAGAATTCCGGCGATGATATAACCGGTAATTTTTGGGAGGGAAATGCGGGAAATAATGAGTCCCAGCAGGTAAGCCGAAATTAGGGTAAATCCCAATGCCATGACACTTTCTGGCATTGCATGTCCAGCAGCGAAATCAATTCTGGTCAATAAAGACATTAAAAGAAAAAGTATTAAAATTACCCATAAAAGCCGATTCAATCAATTTCTCCACTACGCTTTAAAATGTTCATAATACTGATAGCTGTATATTCATCAAAAATGAGCATTCCAAGAATAGTAGCGCTCATTAAAAAATCGCCTATTAGTCCGCCATAGAATAACTGAAAGTTGAAAGCAATGGCCAGAGCAATACCCCCGAAAGAAAGTAATCCCTTTCCAATATTTAGGGGTACTGGAAACGAACAATTGATTTTTTTCGCGCATATAAAACCGCCAATATATTTTCCAATGAACCGTGCAAGCAGAAATATAATGATAAGAATAATTTCCTCCTTTAACCGGTAATTCCACAGGGCACCGGCAAAGACCAGCAAAAATAAATAGGTAGGTTTTTCTCCGATGTGAATAACCCGCGATACTTTATCAGTTGTACGATGAAATTGTGCTATGGTGATTCCAAGAATCATGGTTAGAAATATTGGCGAAAGGCGCAAGTAGAATCCAATACCACTGGTGAAAATAACCAGACCGATAACTAGTAAAAATAACTCCTCTTGATTAAATCTGAAACGCAATAAAAAATGAAAGAGGAAACCCAACAGAATACTAACAGACATACCGATAATTATCCAGTGCCAACCGGCATAAAACCAGCGTAATGATGGAGGATGAAAGATGGCTATCGTAGTACCAGCAATAACAATACCCCAGAAACTATCTAAACTGGAAATGTATTGAATGAGATTGGTAAGTCTACCTTTGATTCGTTTCTCAATTATCAGACGCACGATCGATAAGGGAGCAGTCATTGAACCTATTGCAGCAATTATGATAACACCTTCAACTATATTATGTAAATTAGGTATTTCTAAATAAAAAAGAGTTACCCCCGCTGCTAGAGCAATAACTCCAAAAGTAATCAGACTTTGAATAGTAGTAAATAAAGTATAATTTACTGGAAAACGCCGAATATTACGCCACTTTAATTGGATACCAAATATAAAACCAACCCAGCCAATGGCTAAGCTCAATAAAGGTTCTAAACTGTTGATGATTTCGTTGTTCAGAAAATTAAAGAATTTTGGACCCAAAAGAACTCCAGTGAGAATATATGGGAATCCACTGACTAGCAGTCCCGATAAAAAAGGGGTTTTGATGATGGCGCTCCTGCCAAAAAAACGTACTCCTATAAAAGTAATGAGCAACAATATTAAAAGACCAAGAAATGGCGTCATTATCAATTCCAAATTTATTAAATCGAAATTAAAAGGGCATAAAACCTGAAGTAAAGTGATTTTTTGATTGAGAAGGTTTTTTCCATTTGGTTCAAATTCGCTTACTTTTTATTTTGGGTAATAGCTATCTTGATAAAGTAGTTTATATTAACTAAATTTTTCTAAATAGCCTAAGTATAATGAGTGGTCGGATTGAATTACATTATAGTTCGGATTTATCATTTCTGCTGGATAATTTTTTTAAAATCCAACCAGATTTATTTGAAGACCAAAATGCCTTCCTTTATCTTGTTCATACTAGTGATCGTGCACAAAATTTAAAAGAGAAGTTTTACTTCAAGAAATCCAATAATATTGCTTGTGATTATCCATTTTCTACCTATCAGGAATTTTACCAAAAGCTATTTACACAATTAAATATTCCTTCATCCCTTATTACCTATCACCAAAAATTATTATTGATGCTGGAGATTTTTAAAACTTACCAGGATGATTTGCTTTATTTTGATTCTCATCATCAGCTTATTTCTCCACAAATTATACGAGGAATTCAAAAATATTTCGATGAAGTTAGACTGAACGATTCAGATAGCCTGTTGTTAAATTTAAAATATCCACGACTGACTCTTACTTCATCCGATAAATTGCAGCACGATCTACAATTATTGTTTTCCCTTTATTTAAGAAGAAAGGGTAAAAAATATATCGATGAACCGGACCTTCTCAAGGCAATTATTTTAAATTTAGATCATAATTTTTTAAATAATTATTATAGATCCTTAAAATATGTCGTATTCGAAGATGTGAGTTTTTTTAGAAGTTTGCATTTTAGATTTATAGAGCATCTAAAATATCACGGATTGAATATTTATTTACTCCTTCCCTACGGAAAGAATCTGGAAATATATTTGTATAAAAAACCCTTATTTAATAAACTAAGAAGTCTTTCAGATCACATCGCCGGCTATCAGCTTAATAATAAGTTAAGTAAATCACTTTTTCAAATTCGCACAACAGGAGTCCTCTTTTCTGAGAAGATTAGAATCTATCCTGCACCGAACAGGCTGAAGGAAGTTGAAAATACAGCAGGAGAGATTAAAAAACAGGTTCTTGATCATAAATGGAGATATTCTGATGTTTGTTTGATCACTCCCCAATTGAAAAGCTTTCAACCATTAATAGAATCTGTTTTTCAAAGATATAAAATTCCATATACCTTACAGGAAAATAAACTTCTTACAGAGTCTTCCATCTTCAATTATATATATTTATTGCTAAACATTGTTCATGAAAATTATCCCCTCCTTCAGATTAAAAAATTGCTTTATTCTCCATTTTTCATTTACAGAGATAAACTTCTTCAGGGAACTAGATCAGATCCACTTTCATATGTGCGGGTGAAATCTGGTAAAAAACAGATTATTGATGCCTTAAATCGACAGAAGGACTTTTATGAGGAAAGAAGTGATGAAATGAATTTAGCAGCTTCGGATTACGAGGTCTATATTGATGTTTTGCTTGAATTTTTTGACGATATTAGATTTTTAGAGTTTCCTAAAAGCGCAAAGGTGATATATCGCTATTTTTTGAAATTATTTGAAAAGCATCGGATATTGGAGAAAATACATCATCAATTTAAAGATGATGAACAACATTTTGCTTTGGAGAATTTTTCTGCTATACAACAATTATTAAGTTCTTTGCAAGAATGGGTGGAAGCCGTTTCCAATTATCAGGCAAAAAGGAAATTCTCCATCAGAGATTTGATAGAAATTTTCACATTATTATCTCAGATAATTAATTACAAAATCAAGGCGCCAAGGAATTACGGAGTACAAATTTTTTCGGTTGATAATATCCGGTATCAGAAATTTAAGGCAGTTTACATAATTGGTATGGAGGATGGTGTTTTTCCTGGGAGAAACATATACAGGTTTGCAAATACACAAAACCTTCCCAATAAATTAAAGCACTATTTAATAGATGATTATTTATTAGAGAGCCGAGAATTATTTTTAGATCTATTACAATATCCGGCTGAGGTAATACAATTTTCATATTCAAGATTTCATCAGGATAAACCGGTATTACCGTCAATTTTTCTGCGAGAATTAGTGCGACTATCAATTTCCAGGATATATAAGGAAATAGAAGTTTGTTTAGTAACGCCTTCAGATATACTTCAGAAGCTTCAAGAGCATGGCAAAATAATCCAAAAAATTCCTGACGAATTTATTACTTATATACCGGAGGATTTATTAAATAATTTTAAATTCAGGGCAGATATTGTGAAAATAAGAGACAGTGCCAATGAGAACTCCAGCTGGGAAGGTGATTTATCGAAAGATGCCCTGTTAGTAACTTGGTTGGGAAAGTATTATGAAAATACCCATTTCTCTCCAACCCAGTTAGAGATTTATGCCAAGTGCCCCATGTTATATTTTTTCCAACGTGTCATAAAAGTCCAACCAGAGGAAGAAGCCGAAGAATTTTTAACACCCTTAGATCGGGGAATTCTGTTGCATCGCATCCTTTTTAGATTTTATAAGTCAACTTTATCAAAGAGTCTCGATACGCTTATATCAATCGCGGAAGAAGAATTGAAAAAAATTCCTATTCCTGGTGGATTTTTCTGGCAAATTGAGAAGGAGAAATATGTGGGGGGTCCAGATCATAAGGGATTCCTGAGTGAATTTTGGGATTATGAAAATGAGATTGCCAGCCAATTCTTAACATTACCAAAACATTTCGAATGGTCCTATGGAAATCTTTACAATAGGTCAGATGAGGTTGATGAATATTCTGTGTCAATGCCTTTTGTCTGGGAACAGAATGGTAAAAAGATTTATCTGAAAGGGAAGATAGACCGGATAGAAATTTCGGAAGCGGGACATCTTTTAGTAATAGACTATAAAACAGGAAATCCACCAAGCTTGTCTGAGATGTGGAATGGTGAAAAATTACAGTTACCCATATATTTACGGGCGGCACAGGAAATGCTGAAGAAGCAATATCCTCAGATTAGTATGGGAGGTGGAGCCTTTTATGTTTTACGCCTGGGGAAAGGTATCGAGAAAAAAATTGTGTTCCTGGATGGGGATGCTCGAATTGTTGAGGCTGAAGTAAACAAGAGGATTGTTTTTCCCAATGATACATACCAGCTGGAGGGAGTGCCACAGACTTTGAGACAATTCACCGATAGATCACTTCATTTTGCCCTTACATATATCGATGGAATTCAGCAAGGAAGTTTTACTCACACTCGAGATGAAAACAATTGCAGAAGATGGGATGGTAAATTTTGCGAATTTCTTCCCATTTGCCGGGTTCGATGGAAAAGAGCCTCTCAATTGAACAATAATACCTCATCTCAATAATTTTCCATCAGGTGGCTCGTTTTTGAAATTTAAGTACTGAAAATGTAAAGATAATTAGACTAAAAATGCTCATTATCGTACTGTCCTGCCATAAGTAATAAATATTTGAACCCTTTTGGAAAATATCCCTGATAATTGACATGAAATATCGCATGGGATTCAAATAGGTTACCTTCTGCAAAGAAACTGGCATATTCTCGATTGGAATAAAAAATCCACTCATAATAATCATGAATACCATAAAAAACCAGGCAACAAACATTGCCTGTTGCTGCGTATGGGTAAAGCTGGATATGAAAATTCCCAAACCTATAGTTGTTAAAAGATAAAGAAATGACAGACATGCAAGGAGAAAATAGCTCCCATTCATGGGAATGTTAAATAACAGGATGGCAACACTCATTACAATCGCCATCTCTATATAGGCTAAAATAAGAAATGGTATAAGTTTACCAAGTAATAGTTGGTGCTTTTTCAGGGGGGTTACCAGCAGTTGCTCCAGCGTACCTATTTCTTTCTCTTTCACCAGACTCATGGCAGACAACATCATGGGAATGATAGTAAGCAGGATAACCACTATACCGGGAATCATAAATTGTTGGCTGTCAAGTTCCAGATTATACCAGAATCTTTCTATTATTGTTGTAATATGTAGGGAAATTGGTTGGATTGTGGTGATCTCCTTTCTGATGTTTTCGATACCAAAATCAAGTAGAATAGCCTGCGCATATCCCATAGCGATTCCAGCGGTATTACCATCCACACCATCAACCGCGATATGGATTTGTGGCACTGATTTTCGCTGGAGGTCTCTAGCGAAGTTTTGTGGAATTACCAGAGCCATCTGGGCTTTCCAAGCCTGAAAAAGATCATCTATCTCATTCAAATTGTCTGTAAAAGGTACAATATCGAATCTTTCTGTTTGACTAAAGGCCCGGGTAATTTCTCTGCTGATGGTACTATTATCGTAGTCTAAAATAACCAGTCTGATATGCTTCACCTCTGTTGTTATGGCGTATGATAGAATCAGCAGTTGTATGATTGGAACAATAAAAATGATAGCGATCATAGGGCGATCCCTGAAAATCTGTTTGAATTCTTTTCTCATCATGTAGGTGATTCGTTGCATATCAGTTTTCCAATGTGGTACTAAATTTTCTAATAGAAAGAATCAGTAAGATACCGGAGAGTAATGCTAAAAATATAGCAGGTTGCAGTAGGTGCAAAAAAGTACTTCCCTTTAAGATGATGCCCCGTGCCATATAAAGATAATACTTAGCCGGAACGAGATAAGTAATATATTGAAGTAATTTGGGCATAGATGCGATTGGAAATATAAAGCCTGAAAGTAAAAAGGTCGGTAGAAGTGTAGCAATAAGGGCAACCATCATAGCAACTTGCTGGGTTTTTGCGATTGTCGATATCATTAAGCCAAGACTTAAGGCAGTGATTATATATAGAATTGATAGAACTAGCAGCAGAAGTAGACTTCCCTGAAATGGTACCTTAAATATGAAAATTCCGATAACCAGTATAGACAGTCCAATTAGAAATGCCAGTACTATATATGGAATGACCTTGCCTAGAATTATCTCATGTGCTTGGATGGGAGAAACTAATATTTGTTCAAGTGTTCCGGTTTCTTTTTCTCTGGTGATAGTAATACTGGTGAGTAATGCAGAAATCATAACCAGCAGCAGGGCGATCAATCCCGGTACAAAAAAATAGGTACTTTTTTTATCTGGATTAAACAATGTTGAGCCTCTAATGTCAAAGGGGATGGTTATTTTCTTATTGAACCTTTCATTAAAACTAACACTAACCTGGTTGATATAATTTCTTACCATGGCTGCCCGGTTGGCGTCGGAGGCATCTATGATAACCTGGATTGGTACAAAGAGATCTTTCTCCAGCTGACGATCAAAATCTGGTGGGAAGACCATTACCGCGTGTGCTTCTCTACTTAAAAAAAGTTTTTCGATATCTGAAGGTAATTGATTGAAAAAAAACGGACGGAAGAAATCACTCCCTTTAAAGCTTTCTATTAATAGTCGGGAATTACTAGAATTGGCATAATCTATAATCCCAAGATTGATTTGTTGGATCTCCATTTTTAAAGCATATCCAAACATAATTAATTGAAAGGTTGGCATGAAAAATAAGATGATTAAAGATCTTGGATCTCTGATGATATGGAAAAATTCTTTTTTAGCGATGGAAAATATAATATTATTCATTTTTTTCTTTCACAACTTCCATAAACACTTGTTGGATTGACTCAAGTTGGAATTTATTTTTAAGGTTTTCAGGTGTGTCGATGGCTACTATCTTTCCTGCGCTCATAATTGAAATTCGATTACAATATTCTGCCTCATCCATAAAATGAGTTGTGACAAAGACTGTTTTTCCTTTTGTTGCTGTTTGGTGTATAAGATTCCAGAACTTGCGGCGCGAAGCCGGATCCACACCGGAAGTGGGTTCATCCAAAAAAATAATTAGAGGATCGTGCAGGAGTGCCGTCCCTAATGCCAGGCCCTGTTTGAATCCAGGGGGCAGTTCACCCGCAATGACATCTTTCCACTGACTCAGCTGTAGGGTTTCAAGTATCTCAGTTTTCTTTTTTTCTATAACTGGTTTATTTAGTCCGTATATACCACCATAAAAGTCAACATTCTCTGAAATGGTGAGATCATTATACAATGAAAACTTTTGACTCATGTAGCCAATGTTATGCTTGATTTGTTCACTTTCATTCCAGATATTAAATCCGGCGACCCACCCTTCCCCAAATGATGGTTTGAGAAGCCCACATAACATGCGTATCATAGTTGTTTTACCGGCACCATTTGCTCCCAAAAATCCAAAAATTTCTCCCTGTTCAACTGCGATACTCACCGAATCAACTGCTAAAAAGCTCCCAAATTTTTTTCCCAAACCTTCCGTTTGGACTGACAAACCAGACATTAAATAGTCTCTCCCTTTACTAATTCCATGAATATATCTTCCATACTTGGGGATTGAGGATACCACTTGTATAAATTCTTCCCGGTTTCTTTTTGCCATTTGTGCCAGTCGCTTTGCGTTGGTTTTTTTTTGAAGCTGATGTGAATTGCATTTCCAAATAATTGGGTATGTTTGATCATTTCTATATTATCAAAATACTGTTTTAATTGATAAAGATTTTCTCCCTCTACTCGATACAGGGGATATGGGTATTGATCTTTGATTTCTGGCGGTTTTCCTCTGGATATCAGCATGCCTTTGTGCATCAGGGCAACCCGATCACAAATCTCCGCTTCCTCCATATAGGCGGTTGAGACAAAAGTTGTAGTTCCTTCTCTTTGAATTGACTTGAGTATTTCCCAGAATTCCTGACGTGAAACCGGATCGATCCCGTATGTTGGTTCATCTAACACTAATATTTTGGGAGTATGTATCAATGCACAAGAAAGGGCCAATTTTTGCTTCATTCCTCCTGATAAAGCCCCAGCGAGTCTATCTCTGAAAGGTTTTAGACGGGAAAAATGATATAGCTTCTCTTGGCGTTCTTCTCGCCTATTCTGCGGTACCTTAAAGAGATCAGCAAAGAAGTCCAGATTTTGCTCAACGGTCAGATCCTGGTATAATGAAAATCTCTGTGGCATATAACCCAGGATTTGGCGGATAGCGAGAATGTTGCTGGAAGTATCGTACCCGCATACGTGAATATTTCCCTCAGTCGGTCTGAGAAGAGTGCAGATTGAGCGCATTAAAGTGGTTTTTCCAGCACCATCCGGACCTATCAGACCAAATAATTCATTTTCTTCAATTTGTAGGTTAATTCCTGATACTGCTGTGAAATTATGGTATTTTTTATGAAAATTTGATATTTCAATGATTGACATACTCATCTTTCACTTGTTCTAACTGTATTGCTACTGGCATGCCATGCTTCAATATCCCATGAGGATTTTTGATTAATATTTTTACAGCATATACCAGAGAAAGACGGGTCTCTTCAGTCAATATGGTTTTTGGAGTGAATTCCGCTTTTGAACTGACCCAACTGATGAGGCCAGGGATTCCTTCTTCTAGTCCATCTGGCTTTATTTCAGCGGTTTGCCCAATTTTTATATGAGGTAACAATGTTTCTGAAATATATATTTTTACCCATACTTCTTCAATATGAATTAATTCAACAATTGGCGTCATAGATGGTATGGCCTCGCCCTGTTCATAATATTTTTCAGATATAACGCCTGCTTGGGGGGCAGTGATAATGGCATCTTTTATCTTCTTGAGTACTGATTGATATTGCGCTTCCAATTGTTTTTTCTTTGTTTCCAAGGTTTGATACTGCATGCGGGCAGTTAAATATGCCGATTCAGCATTTTGAAGCTGATTTTTCACATCATCCACAATCTGCTGTGAAACCGATTCCGTTTCTAATAAATTTTCAAAACGCTGGTATTTTTCTTGAACATAATCATAATCATTCTTCGCCCGTCTTAAATTTGTGACTGCAATTTCTCGTTGCAGGGAAATTTCATCCAATCCACCCTCTAATTGCTGCCGTTGAAAGGACAAATCGAGAGTATCAATGGCAGCAATTAATTGTCCTTTCTGAACCACAATACCTTCCTCAACAAATAGTGAAGTAACTTCTCCGCCGGTTAAGGCAGGAATTTTGATAGAAGTGCCCTCGATTATTCCAGTGAAATTAAGTTTATTGCTGTTTGAGTTGGAGCAGGAAAGTGCAAACACCAAAATACTTAGAATACATGCTTTAATACAATTTATCATTTTTACCTTTCCAATATTTTTTATTCGATTGGAAATGTTTAAGATCGAATGCTGCTGATTTAATACAATTTTTTACACTCACTCCTTCTAGAACATTATACAATTGGATCACTCTATATCAATTTGACCGGTCACCAGTTTTAGATACGCCCGATTAATATACCAGCTTATTTTGTTCTGTTGCAATCTGAGTTCAGCAGTTGTTAGAGCACTTTCGGCCTCAGTGAGGTCGAGGCTGGAAGCCAAACCCTGATTATACTGATTGTTAATGATCCGGTATCTTTCCCTTTCCTGTCTGAATAGCTGTTGGGTTAATTCTATTTGATCCCTGTCAGAGAGTAAATTCTGATATCCCTCCTTTACCTCTTTCTTAATGCTTTCTATTGTCTTTTTTTGTTCATGAGTGAAAATGTTGAGGGTATAATTGGCCTGTTTCAATTGTTGTCTCCGCCTGCTCATATTCCAAAGTTCCCATTGAAAACTTATACCTACTGTCAGATAATCCATCCACTCATTTTCGAAAAAATTGGCGCCGGGTTTCCCATAATGGAAAACAGCCTGCCCGTACACCTGAGGATAAAAGGAAGATTTAACGATTTTTTTCTGGTAATTCTTTGATTGTATCTGGTGATGAATTTCATTTACTTCTGGTCGGTTGCTGAGCGCAATGTTAAGGTACGTTTCCAGGGATTCAAGCTGAAAATCAATGGTTGTTTCTGAATACTGATCTATATCTCGATTTTCAGGAATATTTAAAATAAATGCGAGCTGATTTAATATGACTTCATATTGATGAGTGAGTTTATTTATTTCTGTTTTAATATTTAAATTCTGGTTTGCCACTCTTAGGGTATCAAAAGCGCTTACCTGACCTGCCATGTAAAAATGTCTGGTGGTTGTGAGATCTTTCTCGGCCCGGTTTAGGCTGGCCTGTAGAACCCGCCGCTGCACTTGATTTAATTGTGCTGTGTAAAAAATATTGTATACCTGAAATAAGATTTCATTCTGAAAGGTGCGCGAGCGTGAGATAGTACTGTTTAAATCTTCATTGGCCGCATTTACAAGGTTCAGTCTCCTGAAACCGGTAAAGAGAGATTGCTGAAATTTGATATTCAGGTCGTATAGATTTCTAACACCTGCTTCTATTGTTATAGGGGTTTGTGGTATTTGAATTTCCGGGATTTCAGAAGTATAATTATAGGTTCCGTTTGCTGATATTTGGGGAAATAGTCCTGCTTTCTGAACATTCAGTTCCCTCATAACGATATTGACTCTTTCTGCCTGTTGTTTCAGGGTAAGGTTATTTTGTTTTGCCATCTCTATTGCTTCGGTTAATTTCAATAGTTCATCTGTAGGTTGTGATTTAAGAGCGAATGTGAGTATAGATAGCAGAGTGATGAAATGAGCTGTTTTCATAATCTTAGCATTTTTTATGGTTTTAGTCCGTTCCAGATTAAATGAAGTATTTCGTCCTTTCTTTTATTCAGAAAAATTGGGTCCATTACATTGAGGTCGGGAATAATACATTCGATGATAGGTTGCGCCACAAAAGTATAAATACACATTCCTATCAGGCTGAAAATGAGATGCTTAGGATCAACCTGGCGGATCTGTTTCTTCTGAGCAGCGAGTTCAATTTTTTGAATGATGGTTTGGATACTTTGTCCTGGATTATTATCCATCATTTGTCTGAATGTTTTATTAAACGATTCACCGCCGTGCTGGATTTCCCAAAGAATAAAGCGAACAACCTGGGGGTGGCGCTGGATCTGGTCAGTGTATTTATATATGAAGGTTTTAAGAAGCAGATAAACATCATCGATGGGTTGTATGGCATCAAAAAGTGCTTCGAGAAATCTACTAATCTCGGTCAGGAAAATATGCTGGTAGAGTTTCTCTTTTGATCTGAAATAATAGTGCAGAAGTGCTTTGTTAATACCAGCGGTTGAGGCAATTTCTTGCATTCGAGCCCCGTACATACCCCTTTGGAGAAATACCTTGGTAGCGGCCTCAATAATTCTTTGTTCTGTTTTGGGATAACCGTCAGAAATGGAATTAATCATAAAGATAAACTTTTTAGTTAAAATATTTAGTTTAACTTTTTGATTAAATTTAATTCTCTTTATCTTTATTGTCAAGTATTTTTTTCTTCTAATTTCTTAGTATGAAAGTGTTTTGAATTTCAAAGGATGATTTATATCTTTGAATAAAATCGATTTAATGAATAAGTTTTATTAATCAAGGTATGAATTGTGCAAAATCATCTTGCCCTGGATATTGAAACTGTTCCAACCAAGAATCTGTCTGATTATAACCAATCTGTTCAAGCAAAAATCCTGGAAAAGATTGAAAGACGAAATGAAAGAGATCCTCTCTTTGACTATAACTATTTTGCCAGCATACATGGTGATTTTGGAAAGATCATTTGTCTAAGTCTTGCTTATATTACCAATCAACATACTATCCAATTGAAGTCCTTTGCCGGTGATAACGAAAAAAAGATTCTAAAGGCATTTAACGAGGTTGTAGGAGAACACCAAGGGATTTACATACACTATAACGGTTTAAACTTTGACATTCCTTTTATTTTGCAGCGGATGGCACACCATCATATCCGCCCCGCTTCCAGTTCTTTTACGAATCTAAGACGATTCTCTACCGATCCACATTTCGATGTGATGATGGTCTATTATAATTGGGATTTACAAAAAGCTTTACCGTTGGGCATATTAGCGGAATTGCATCACTTGCCGAGCCCCAAGGAAGAGATGTCCGGAGACCAAGTATTTGAAACCTATCAAAAAGAGGAATGGTCCAAAATTATCCGCTATTGTGAATTTGATACCGCCACGACCTTGAATCTCTGGTGGAAGATCTTTCAGTATAAATCCACCATTCCATTCAAAGATTATCTATTCTCTGAGATACCAACTAAAAAAGACCTTCAATTTTCATTGGGTTTCTAAATCCTTTTAAAAGAGAATTTATAAAGTTTTTGATTTGTGAATTTATAAATAGAAAAGCATTTTTCCAGATAGTATGAATTAGAAATGGATTTTAATTATGATGCAGATCCATAATAATAAATTACTTTGGAAAAAAGGCATCTGTGGTATCTGTCCGGCTGGCTGCTGGGTACAGGTAGGCCTGCAGGATGGAAAGTTAATGGATATAAAAGCAGACACTGGTCATCCGCTTGGTATGATTTGTCGGCGGGGAGAACACACCCCCGAGATA
>SMTZ1_10001985_pt1 | contig 34839 bp, 37 predicted proteins | sample DeeMarSWOR136_30_FD_25667 | JGI IMG/M metagenome (IMG submission 25667)
TGTACGACTACTACTATCGGGATGCCAAGATACGGTGCTGCCCGATGGCGACAAAGATTAAGAACCCGGTTTACCCGCCCGGAGGCAGCGGCACACTTGGAGTAGGCGGCGACGCATTTACATCCTGGGGTAAGATCGGTGTGACGAGCTCGCGGCCGGCCGGTCCGTACGAGCCAGCCGGTACGTGGGGCAGCTATGGAATCAATCATTGGGTCTATGTGGCCGCGGAAGACCCACTTTACGACCAGGCCGCCAAATACTACTGGGGAACAGTCAATGTAAAGGGGGGCAGTAATATTCCGCTGTTTCTGGACTGCTGGTTCTGGTGTGCTGGTCCGGAGAATGACGACACGCCCCCCAGCTATGACGGCGAACGGTTCGACCCCCACACGAATTCCATGAACCGTTTCTGCATCAACCGACACCAGCAGGCCATCAACGGCGTCTATCTGGACTACTCCGTCAGGAAGATTTGGCTCAAGGGACTGTGGCGCCTCAAATGGGCCAAGAACTTTGACGTAACGGCACTCTTGCCCAATTGGGAGACCGAAGCACCCTGGATGGCCAACTTCAAAGGGCCTTGAGACAAACTGTCTCTGTCGGGATTGTGAAGGGGGATTGCGGTAAGCAAAGTCGCCGGAAGATATCGAAGGAGTGTCATTATGTATCGGCAAAGGAGGGGATTTACCCTCATTGAGCTTTTGGTGGTTATCGCCATCATCGCCGTATTGCTGGCGATCCTGATGCCGGCGCTGCAGCGGGTCAAGGAACAGGCCAGAGAAATGACCTGCAGATCCAACCTACGTCAATACGGCTTGGCGCAGGCTCTATACCTGGATGACAATGACGACCGCTATCCTCGTGCGTGGGTCTCGCTGGTCAAGACAGAACAACCTGTATCCGGGTACCAGCGTTTTTGTCGATGGCACGACCCGAGATATCCGGCAGATGGCCCATTTTGGCCCTACCTGAAAAGAGGGAAGGTCCATTTGTGCCCGTCGTTTGCAGTTCTTGCCAAGTCCGAGGGCCAAAGGCACCCCAATCACGTTGCATCCAACCCTGTGATTCCTTACTACAGTTACAGCATGAACGCCTACCTGGGCTCAAGGAGCGGCGTCTCCGGGGGCGGCGTCCTGAAGCGTTCCGAGATCACAAGGAGTAAATCGGAGGTGTTTTTCTTCTCCGCCGAGAACATGTGGCTAAGACCCGGCTGCAACTGGGTGCTCAACGACAATGCCCTATGTCCCGACGGCCGCGACTGGTTCGGCACGTTTCACAGCACAAAGAGCGGAGATCTAAACAGTGGCACCGTCAATGCCGTATTTGTAGATGCCCACGTTCAGGAGGTGCGTTCGGCCCTGAAAGAGAACCCGAGCGACAACACCGAGAAGGAGTTCGGCAAATTCGAGAAATACGGATGGCCCCACAAAGACCCGCCGTAGGGAGCGGACGGTCCTTGCCGCGTCTGTTATCCGTCAGATGATTGCTGTTTTATGCCTGTGGCTGTGGCATTCGATGTTCACCGCCACCGGAAGGGATGCAATATGGCACGCAGCGGTCTCGACCAAAACCGCCAGAGCCGTCGTATCCCCGCCAAGCCCTTGCGGACCGATGCCGAGCGCGTTGATTCTCGAAAGCAATTCGGCCTCCAGCTCAGCATAAAACGCATCGCTGTTCTGCTGGCCCAGATTCCGGCACAAGGCCTTCTTGCCCAGCAGACAGCTCAGCTCAAAATCGCCGCCAATCCCTACCCCGACAACAAATGGCGGGCAGGCATCCGCGCCGGCAGAGCTGACAACGTCAACAATCCAATCAATGATCTCTTCCCGCTTTGCCGTGGGTCTGAACATCCTGAACTGGCTCTTATTCTCGCACCCGCCGCCCTTGGTCATCACGGTCAGCTTGAGCTTCTTGCCCGGCACGACCTTATGATGAATGATGGCAGGTGTATTTGAGCCGGTGTTCGTACGCTTGTTTAGAGGCTCAGCGACAACGCTTTTTCGCAAATAGCCCTTTTCGAAGCCTGCCGCAACACCGGCATTGATTGCATCGAACAGCGTTGCCTGTCCATCGCCGCCAGCAGGTTTGACAGCGACTTGAGTCCCTTGCTCTGCAAAGACCACGGCAAGCCCCGTGTCCTGACACAAGGGGATTCTTTCATCCCTTGCGATGCGGGCATTTTTGATCAATTGATTTAGTATCTTTGCGGCCGCCGGCTTGGATTCTTTTTCCGCCGCAGCCTCCAGGGCGGCCAATACATCCGCGGGCAATTTGTAGCCCGCTGAGATGCAAAGCGATTCAACCGTCTCAACGATCTTTTCAAACTCAATGTGTCGCACGATAACTAAGGATCACTCGCTAATCGACATTGACTTCGAAGGTTTTATACGTTGTATTTCCGACCGCATCGCTGACTTTAATCGTCAGAACATGATCACCTTTCGGCAGATCTTTTTCCGTGTCTATTCTGATAGTGAATTTCTCATGCATCGTATCATAAACCAAATCGTCCGGCACGGTGCCTACCCAGTCCGCGTTACTGTCGATTGTGTATTCGAGTTTGCCAATCGCACTGAGCTCATCCCAGACCTCAACCGCGAAAATCCGGTACTGTTCGCCATTTTCAAGGGCCGATGTTATCTCCGTGTCCCCAACGACCGGGCCCGTATTGTCAACGACTACCGGCTCACTGACTCTGCTGCCGGTCAATTTAGTTGCAGTCGTATTGCCTCTTTCATCGCTTGCGGTTATCCTAACTTCGTATCGACCGTCTTCAACGGTCTTTCCGTCCCACTCGAAGCTCTTCGCTTCGAGCTGGTCTTTTAGCTCAATCCAGTTTGTCCTGCCAACCTTTCTGAAATCGATTGTGTAAATCAGCTTGTCACTGTTATCGTCCTGGCTGTCGTAGCTAATTTTGAAAAATCCTTTCTTGCCGGCCGTCGCGGTTCGATCCACCGTCACGGATTCAACTTTCGGTGCCAGATTCGGAACCGTACTGGCAACAGCGATCTCTCTGATGAGCGGGCTTTGATTGCCGTCCTGGCTCTGCAATACAAGTTTGTATTGACAGAATCTACCTGAAGGGCATCGCAGTTGTATCGGCTCCGTTACTTCCACCGGCTCAGACCACTGCGAAAAAGTGGGGTCGTTGATATCCTTGACGTTCCCGCTGCGGCAGGCCAGTTGGACCGTGCATCCGGCCGGAATATCCGCTTCGAGTTGCAGCTTGCCCCACGTGGCTGGCTGACCGGCGTCGATCAGGTCAGAGGTGTAAGTTCCCTCGGAAGCGAAGCCGGAGCCCAGCGTGATCAACTTTGCAGGATTTGCTGTTCCGAGATACACCTTGTCGTCGGCCGCAACGATGGCCGTTATCTGTGATGCCTGCTGGTCCTCATAGATCACCGCTTGTTGCTCCAAGGCCGGATCGATGCTGAAAAGCTGGGCGCTGTTGCCGGTACCCACCAGCAGCTTTTCGTTCTGCTGGGCTAAGCAGAAAAAGACCGCGGCTTCGCTGAATACATCCGTCGCAAAACCATCTTGGGTTATCTTGTATATGTGACTGGCTTGACTTGGCTTGGTTCCCTTAAGGGCGGACGGCGGCGCCTGCGACGGCTTACTACTGACCGGCTTCTGTGTATTTGCAATTTCGAGTTTGCGTCCGCCCTTGTCCTGGCCGGCACTTTTGTCGTCCTCGTTCTCTTGAGCCTCAGGCCGACCAGCGGGAGGTCCGCCGTAACTTGACGCTGCAAATTGTGTTTGGGTCTGAACAATCTTCGCTGAGGTTGCCGCTGCATACAGAGGCCCGTTGGATTTACAACTTTCCGTAAATGACAGGGCTGTAATCTCCGGCTGTTCGCTGTCGTATACAACCGTTGCTTTTTCGGTGCGAGGGTCTATCTTATACACGAGTCCCCGGCTGTCACTTCCGGCATAAATGCAGCCGTCTTGTCCGATCGCAAGTGAGAGTATGTTCTTATCGCGGCTATCGTAAACGAGCCGCGGTTTTTTGCCGAGAGGATTAAGTCTGTAAATCTTGCCTTCCGGCCCGGTTCCCAAATAAATATTGCCCCCATCATCAATGGCTATCGCGAAGATGTACTTTGCGTCATTCGGCTCAAAGACAGTTTCCATTTTCTTGGCTTCAAAGCGGCACAATCTGCACTTTTTGCCGCTGATCCCGGCTAAGAGCCTGCCGGACACGTCGGTTGCCATAGCGAAAATATGTTCGTTCGACAGATGCGCCTCAATCTCAACCATCCCGCTGAAAGATTCGTTCGCATCATTCTGTTTTTTCCGTGACGGGGTCTGGTCTTCTTCCAACGGATAAATCTTTGTCAGTTTGTTGAGGCTGTACTTGTAGATCCCGCCGTTCGGGCTTGTGCCGAAATAGACCGTCCCTCCGCTTACAACGATACAGTTTATCGACCAAACATCTTCGAACTCGCCGAATTTCTTGATCAGTGGCTTGGCAGACCGCCCAAGCTGAATCGTCCCGCGCGAACCAATCACGACATTTTCGGTCCGGCCCTTCAACAAATCCGAGCTTTTGGTATGGCGTGTCACCTTGCTGCTGACCGCTAAACAAGCTGGACCCAGAATCAGACAGAGCAGAACCGCAAAGGCCAATCTGCAATTAAGGCCAAATTTAATTCTCATGGCAATTCCTCAAACAAAAACGCAAGGATTGAAATCATTCGATTTGTCACTTTTGTACTCTTATTTCTCAACGGTTATATGCATCACCTTCTTGTCGATAACAACTGTACCGGTCTTCAGGCTCTTCTCGAGCCAGTGGGAATACGGCTGGATTCTCAACACCCGCTTTGTGTCCTGCAGGACTAATGCCTTGGTTGCCGGCAGGTCAGGAAGCTCGGCCTTCTCCACGGTCACTCCGCCCGGTGGTAAAGCCAAAAGGCAATACAATGTATCTCTGCTGACTCGCAGAGAGTGATTGAGTGCGCCAATCAGATCCGGCAGACTCTGCACCAAAAATCGGTGAGGGGTGGCTTTGGAAAGAAACTGCTCGTAATCACGCGATCCACACACGGTCAGCTCATACTTGCCGGGTGCCAGATCTTCGGGTATGTCCAGACCAAACTGGTATTGCTTCTTTCCCGCCAAAACAGATTCCAGAACGACGCCAATTTCGAGATGCTCGCCAGGCTTGAGTTTTGAATCGGACAGACCCGCCGACCATATGTGTGAGACAATGCTTTTCGGCATGATGCGCATATCGAAATCGATGGATTCTATATCCACTTCCCTGTAGGGATTGTCCATCAGAAGCCCCACAGAGCTGATACTCTCGATGATAAGCTCATTCAAACCCAAACCGGTAGAAACGTTTTCAAAGGTGAGCGGTTTAGCGTCCTTTATATTGATAGCCACCTTGTACTCGATCATATGATCGGGCGGAAAATCGCCGAGGTAGAGGGCGGCTGCGACCACAGCCAGTCGAAGATACAGCGGCGTGTACAGCCGATTATTCGCCAGTCGGCAGCTATACACGCGTCGCTCGGTGTCGTTGTAGCGATCCACCCGCAGCGTCAGCGGTATTGTTTTAGCTGTTTGACCAATCTGTCCGATGACGCCCGCCGCCTCGTCGGTCGTCAAGGCACCGACGACTTCAAGCACGCTGCCAAGCTTGAAAGAGCGATACAAACTCGATGCCACGGTATGCACTTTGCCCGTGGCCATCGGCAGATCTATCTGTCCGTAGCCGAGCAACCAGTGTCCGAAGCCATAAACCCTCTCGCCCACAACCTCGGTGACCGTCCCATACACGCTCATCGCTATATCACCGCTTATCAAAGGTACGGCAAGAGAAGCTCCCGGCACTAATTGCACCTTCTCGCTGCCGTCGACATCGACATTGGTTCCCCCGCTGCCACCTGCAACAACCATGAATCCCAAGGGTTCCACGATAGCACTTAACTGCTCGCAAACCTGGGTCGGCACGCCGGAGGTCATCAAAAGACACGGCAGGCAATGAACGCTTCGAAGATCACGGCTTGTTTTGGCCAGACGGTTTCTATACTGTCTGTCAATCTCAGCGAAATCAATGGGAGCGGAAAAATCAAACACAAAGCCCATGTGCCCGGCAATTCTCTCAGAGGAGCCAACCTGGGTTCCCCGGCCTACTCTGAACATTTCCTCGATAGGCGTAGCGCCGTAAAGCGGGTCCTTGCTAAAATATCCGCCGGGAACGAAAGCTAACGCTCCCGCTAATCGCTCGTCAACGTAGACAGGCGAACCACTGCAGCCGGCTACCGGGCCGGTGTGGATAAAACGCTCATCGGTACCTTTAACAATAATGGCATCTCTGCCCGGCTCGATCTCGCGTACGACGTCCACCACTTCCAGGCCAAACTTCTCGATCCCGGCGATGCCGTACTCCGTAAGGCAATATGCCTGCATCCCGGGCTTAATTTCACGAAGGCTGATGTATCTCGCCGGGTCCCAGGTGCCTTCTAATCCCTTTGGTGTCTCTGCTCTATTGGGCTCTGAAAGAACAGGCTCATCAGCGGCGTAGGGCGAGCCCACCGAAACCACCCAGATACAAAAGCTAAAGAGTAAGAAGCTCTGACTTATTTTTAACATTTATGACCTTTCGATTAGTTGCCAGCAGAAATTCTAACCGGAAGATATGGAAATTGCAAGACAAAAGAGATTTTGCTACAATTACCTCGTCGTTCGTCGTGCGTGATGCGTATTGTGTTAGAGAGCCTCGCACGACGCAATACGATATACGCGATACGAGACAACGGAGAAAGAAATGAAAGCTGACCATCGGCATGAACTTAAGACGAATGAACTGGCTGAATGGCTGGTCCACCTGCCACAATGGACGAAGGAAAATGTCAAGACGATTCTCTTTGTATTGGTATTGCTTGTGGCGGCCGTAGCCTTCTACTCCTGGAAGCTCTACAGCAGGAACGTGGTACAGGTGCGAGAACAAATCGAGTTTACGAACCTTCTCAATCAGCTATCGGGCGGCAAGATGCAAATCCTCCAGGCTCAAGCCCAAGGAAGAGACCTATCCTTTGTCCTCCTCCAGCCTGCAAAAGGTCTCGAAACCTTCGCCCAAACCACGAAGAGTGATCATATGGCGGCGTTGGCACTGATCAAACGAGCCGAAGCGCTGCGAGCCGAGCTGCATTATGGGACGGTCGATGAACAGTATTTAATCGCCCAGACAAACAAGGCAAAGGCCAGTTACGCCGAGGCGCTCCAAAGATGCTCGAAGAATCCTTTGTTAGCTGCCGCTGCCAAATTCGGTCTGGGTCTTTGCGAGGAAGAGCTCGGCAACTTCGAAGAGGCTCAGCAGATATACCGCGATGTCGCCACGGACCCCGATTTCGACGGCGTCGCCGCCGGCGCTGCGGCAAAGCAGCGACTTGAAACAATGGACGATTACAGGCAGAAGCTTGTTTTTCGGCCGGCTCCAAGACCCCCGATCCAAATAAAGCCCGCTGATGTAAACTTGCCCGCTGATGCTAACTTGCCTGCTGACACGAACTTGCCCGTTGGCGCTAATTTGCCCGCCGAGATCAATCTGCCGTCTGAGGTAAATCTTAGCCCCCCACCGCCTGATACTATCCCGCAGTCTCCAGAGGTGAACCTGGTTCCGCCGCCGCCAAATAGCGTCTCAAAGGACTCTGACGGCAATGTGCCAGCAAAATAGTCCACAGAACCAGCCTCCCCCAGTGCCGGACCCAGAATCTGAACCGCTGACGCTTCAGGTGGGACACACAATCAGAGAACGCAGGCTTGATAAATACCTGCACGGCCGCTTCGGCAATCTCAGCCGGCGTTTTATCCAAGGCGCCATCAAGGCCGGGTCGGTGAAGGTGAACGGCAAAATCGCCAAGCCAAGTTTCAAGCTCAGCCCGGGTGACAGAATTGACTTTACCCTACCCGAACAGCCAAGCAAAGAGATTCTGCCCGAGGATATCCCGCTGAATATCATTTACGAAGATTCCGAGTTGATCGTCCTCGACAAGCAGCCCGGCATGCTCGTGCACCCGGCACGCGGCAACACGCACGGCACGCTCGTCAACGCCCTGGCGTTTTATTCCGACCAGCTTTCGAGCGGCCTTGGCGAGTTCCGTCCCGGCATCGTCCATCGGCTCGACAAGGACACCACGGGCGTGATGGTCGCGACAAAAAACGATATCGCCCAATGGAAAATTGCCGGGCAATTCGAACGCCGACAGGTCAAGAAAACGTATCTGGCAATCGTCCACGGCACGCCGGAGCTTACCGCCGACCGCATAAAGGCACCGTTGGGCGTGCACCCAAGGGTCAGAGAGAAATACTCCATCCGTCCTGAGGTAGGCAAGGAGGCAGTCACATTCTACGAGACCATCGAAACGTTCCGCGGCTTTTCTCTGTTGGAGCTAACACCGAAAACCGGCCGAACGCATCAGATACGCGTCCATCTTTCATACATAAAACACCCCATCGTTGCCGACGACATGTACGGCGGCAGGCCGGTTTATCCCTGGCAGTTGGCCGATGCCGAACCGGCGGTGCAGGAGCCCATCATAAGCCGGGTCGCCCTGCACGCACACACCCTCGAATTCAAACACCCGACGACCGATAAAATGGTGAAATTCGAAGCGCCTATGCCCCAAGACATGCAAAACCTGCTGGATATGCTCCGAGAGTATCGAGCGGTTCCTTGAGAGAGGCTTGCGATGCCTAACTACTTATACAAATTGGGCGATCGACGCTCGATATAGTCTTTCCCCGGGGGCTCAAGTAAGTTCTTAAAATCAACAATCGCTTCCGCTTGCTCATCGCCGGTCGGCCGCCGGTCCCAGGGCTGTGAAGGTTCACTATACATCAGTGCGAACTCCGCGTCGCCTGTTCCAAGGGTCTCTACCCATATGGCAATATGCCGGAAGAAGCGTCCCGGAGTAGTCTCGGAGAAGAACTTCGCTGCCCAAACTGCGTCTGTGATGGGCTCCTTGGCGTCGAGGTGGTATTTTATCGCGCCGAATGCCCGGCATTGTTCCAATGGAATGCGCAGCTCGCCCGGCTTATATTGATCGACCTTCCTAATCCCCCGTCCAATTTCCGCCTCGTATTCGCTATTTCCGGTCTCTGCGTATGCGAAAGAGAGGTACTCGGCGAGTTTACGGTAGTTGTGGGCAAGAGCCTTCGGGTCAGGGCGTACTTCTTCAGGCCCTAAATGTTGCCTTTGTGTGTCAACGGCGGCCCCGTAGTGTTTTGTATGGAAGTACCCCTGCGCCAGAATCCAATCCATTGAAGGTTTTGCGTGGCCGGCGCGGCGAATCTTCTCACCCAACGTGACAATGGATTCCCAGTTCTTGAGGTCATGCGCCGCAAAGAACTCGTTCCATAAGGTAGCTTCCTGGGCCTGAAGTTGCTGGGTCCGACGTCCTTCCCTCACCAGTTCCAGCACCTTGAGTACGCCAAGACGGGCCAGGACAACAACGACCGCCGCAATAGCGAGTGCGACAAGAACTGTTCTCCTGGTTCGAGTCGTCCTGCTCTGTTGGCGTGCCTAAGCCGCATCGGGGCCTTCTCGTTACACCGGACCGTCGGACCTTTTTCTACAGTTCGGGCACTTGCCGTCCTTCATTAGCGGTACCTGAGCATTGCCGTGAGGGCAAACTTCAAGATTAATACTTCTTTCCTCCTCCTGACCAAGTGGTTGCTTCGGTAGACTAACCGGCTGCTTCACATTGTGCGAATTGCACGACTGCGAATAAATCACACGGGCATCGAAGCTTGACGCCATCCGAAATGCCACGCGTACACACTGTTGGACGACAACTCTGGTGGCTTGGACAGACCTGCCAAGAAAAAATCTCAAAGCTCACAGGAGGCCTTCATATCAATATTGAAACCCTGCTTTTCCAGATTATGCCGGAAACGACTTGCTGCAATCTTGTCGAGAATGTCGCACTTTCAACACTGGCATTGGCCTCTTAGTCCACATCGTGGGTCTGCCTTGGTGCTGTGATAGGCCAATCAGAATAACGATTTGACTAACGAAAAAGCTGAACTTAAGCCGATAGAATTAAATGTTCTTTTTGGGGCTCGTGTTATGAAAGTACACAAGTACCAGTTCGAAGTGATGTGGTTGGTGCTTGCCGTGTTGGGCTGTTGGGCGGCAAGCGGGAACGTGGTAGAATTGCCGCACCAGCCGAGACGGCAAGATGGTTTTCAGAAAAAGACTCATTCCCCGATTCAGATCCGCCCGCCGCCTTTGTTTGGCTAAAGCGTTCGAAAATCCCTTATATTAAACACTTCATATCACGAACCAATGGGCCATAAGCACCTCGCTTACGGCCTTCTTTTTTGGCACAGGCCGAACGGACAAAACCTGATTATTCCTTCAGGCCCTTTGCTGACGATCACGCCAAGAACACCTGCCGGGTGGCCGGGCACTGCGGAATGTTCGTAAGTCATTCATTGGAAAATGCTTAGGGGTATAGAGACTGTAGCAAGGTTATAGAGTATGTTGCCTGGTAGGCAATTTCGCTTGCAACGAAATCGCGGCAAAAGCCCAGATCTAAGGCTCGAATCTGCTGCAACCGTAGGTCTAAAGCTGTGATTAGATAGCTTGAACCTTCCATAAGTCATTCTAATTAAACGCTTTAGCTATTACTTGCTCTGTAAAGCTACTACAGTCTCGGGGTACAGCATTTTTTGCATAGCGAGGTGGATTTCGGCAATAAGGCGAGCACGACCGGCGTCTTTAATGCTATTCAGATCCGCATCGTGTGGATCGGTTTTGATCAGAGTTGCTTAAGGAGCATGTGCGATGAAGAAGGTGTTGATTTGCAGTGCTGCGGTCCTGGCTATCCTGCTGGCCGGCAGCACGGCCCTGACCAAGGAAAAAGGCAAGGCCAAAAACCCAGACAGGGGGACGAGGAAGCTCTCGGAAGAAGAAAAGCAGTGGAGAGAGAAGCTCAAGGAAATGACGCCCGAGCAGAGGCGCCTGGAGATGGCGAAGAAGGCCCTCGCGAACGAGCTGGGCCCATGGCAGGAGGTGCGAAGGATAGCGGTCGAGGAGAAGGCGGCCAAGACGGTGGCGGCAATAGACAAGATCATCGCCGCCAAGCAGGAGCAGTTCAAGAAGAAGCTGCAAGCGATGAAAGAGGGAGGCCCGGCCAAAACTGACAAGGCCAAAGGAGAAGGCAAACGCCGGGACGGCCCAAGACCTGAACGCAAGAAGGCCAAAACCCAGGAGTGAGCGGCCGACAAACAAAGACCTTAAGGAATCAACTGCTGGCAGTCTCGCCCGGGCGACGGTCATGCCGGCCGGGCGAGCTGGACAGCTATACTGGCTTGGCTATGACGATTATGGCTTCGGCGGTGAACGGCGAATATCTCAAAGCGGTCTTGTTGAATATCCTTTTTGCAATTCTCCTGACCCGGTTTCGTGCTATCTGTAAATCGGAGCAAGCCAAGATATTGACTATCATGAAGCCGCTGCTGGTCAGCAGACGTTTGATGGTCGTATACGAAAAGTAGTAGTTATGGTCAGCACGTATCCGCTCGCGGTTTCGCAGCAGCACCAAGAAGAAGTTCCGCAAAGAGAAGGCGTTGGGTACCGTGACCAGCAAAATGCTTTGCCTGTCCATCACTCCCGCAATATTCTCAAGGCACAGACCGGGGTTGGGCAGGTGCTCTAATAGTTCGCCTGCCACAACAACATCGACAGGCTCCTTTATTTCAGGTATTTTGAGGGCGCCCGGTGCTTGCACATCGGCGCATACCAAGTCTTGTATCCCCTTTGGTCTAAGGTACTCTATCGCCTGCTCATCCGCGTCCACTCCTATCACTCTTGCTGCAACTTCCGATATCTTTTGATGGAGAGAGTAGCCTTTGTCGAAAGACTCCAACGATCCGACACAACCCAAATGAAGTACGTTTTTCTCTTCACAGTACGATTGAACGAGTTCCACCCTGTTTGCCATAACCTTGACACGAGGAAGTCGATGTGAAGCGATACGCATATCATCCATTCTATGCAATTCCTAACCAAGGCCGGGATTTGCCGTACACAGAACTCAACGGCCTGCTGCAGAGGCCCGATTTCAGTAGACTACCACACCGGTCCCGAATCCGCAATCGCTCACTGCCTTTTCTCGGATGCTCAATACCATTTGCTGTGGCGGCCGAGACTTTGCCGGGCGAGGTGAGCCCATCCGCGTCGAGTATTCGAGATCCTTCCATTCGCCCAACGATGCCGTTCATGATGGCAGGAAAAAGCCGCGCCAGTAGCCCAAGCTTAGACACGGTGAAATCCCCCACTCAATAGACAGACCGTGGGTGTCAACGACGTCAGCGGACATAACGGCCAAGGCTACGACGGTTTGGGAACCCCGTCTCGCGGCTTGATTTATCCAATTATTTGTCAAGGGGTGATTGGTCTTTCCCACAAATCTCACAAAAATGGTGTCCGGAAAAACGCTTAATAAATGCCGGTCATTGTTATATAATTCGATCAAGGGAGTACGTTATGCCAAACGTTTACAATATCTATTGCGATGAATCATGCCATCTTGAACACGACCGGATTCCTGTAATGCTGCTTGGCGCAGTCTGGTGCCCACACAACATCAGAAGGGCCATCTCAAAAGAAATAAGACAGCTCAAGACAAAACATAATGCAAAAGGCGAACTCAAATGGACAAAAGTATCCGAATGTCGGCTCCCGTTTTATAAAGGACTTCTGGATTATTTCTTTGCTAGGGGCGGATTGAATTTCCGATGTCTACTTGTTGCCCAGAAGGTAAGTCTCGATCACGGCTACTTCAACCAGGGCAGTCATGATTCATTTTACTACAAAATGTATTATCAGTTACTCTTAAACATAGTCGACAGGGCGGACAGCCAATTCAATGTGTACCTTGACATCAAGGATACTCGCGGAAGCAGAAAAATCAGAGAGCTGCGCCGAATACTCCATGCGAAGTTAGCTGATGATGAGCGATTAACGATTCCCCAGATACAGCTTGTCCGTTCGCACGAATCTGAGCTTATCCAGCTCGCAGACTTTCTAATAGGTGCAGTAGCATACTGTAACAGAGACGATGTTCCTAAGAAGAATCTCGCAAAACGCAGTGTTATTGAAACAGTGAGAGACTACACTGGCGTCGACTTGGTACACAGCACACCGCCTTGGGAGGAAAAGTTCAATCTGTTCGTCTTTCACCCGCGGAGGTCAAACGATGATTGATCAACCTGACTTCCTCCCTCCCATGGTGAGTCTTGATGGATCATACGGAGACATTATAGAGAGATTATATGGAGTCTTTCGTAATGATTTCATTGAGACTCGAGCAACACATCTTGGACGCGATGTGGCCTACAATGGTGTGATCAACGAGTTCAGCCAGGGGAAAGTTGAAGGCTTCTGGCACGTGATAACCCGCGACGATTCTGCAAGAACACATCGGTTGATCGACTATCGCCGGGCCGAAAGACTTCCTTGGGCCAAGCCGCTGATGGAAAGTCCTTATCACGAAGACATCAAGTTTTTCTCCCATGATGAGGGTAGTACTCGCAAAGGCATTCGCCACTACATCTGGTTTGAGAATGGCAGCTATTTAGTGATTCTAAAGAAGAGGAAATACGACTATTATTGGATAACGGCATTCTATGTCGATGAGCACAGACGTCCCTACTTTCAAAGAAAACTTGACAAGAGTATCGCCCCGTAAAAAAACTGCGGCCTGACTTTGTAAGCCGGCCGCTCAGCACCTTCTACTCTTGGTAGATGTACAAATAAATTATCGGGGAAAAATCGCCCCAAGTCAAGTCTTTTTTCGGCCTCTATCTCTAACTTCTTTGAAACACTTAACTTACAGCTAAGAATTTATGTTTTCATCTGAGCGACGAGTTGGCGGGTTTCGGGCGACTGGCTGCTGTGGGCTTGCTTGAAAGCGGCGGCTTGAGCCTGGTTCTGCTTTTTGAACAGCTCGTTGCCGGTGATAACTTCCTGCAGGGCCTGCGATTTTGTTCGGGCATCTCTCAGGTATCGCGCCGCTCTGGCACCACCGACACCGCCAAGAACCGCACAGATTCCGATCCCAAGCTCCAGCATCGAGTCGGCCACCTGCCACGTATCCGGTCGCTCGGCACTGGCTTGCACAGCCGTGGCCGCAGTTCGATTCGGAGAGGATGTCCGCGGCCGTCTCAGCCTGTGGGAATTCTTTCGGCAGGCCGTAGTAGGAACTGAACGCCCTGCTCTGCACTTCGTTTAGCTGGGTGAGGGCCTGTAGTGTTTCCGAGGCGTCTTCTGCTCTGGCGGTTTCCGCTGCGACTATCGCAGTGCGGTTATGTAGCCAAGCGTTCTGCTTCTGGGTCTCGTTTGGCGCAAAACGCAGCCCACCGCACCCGGCCAGCAGAAAACATATTACTCCAGCAGTGAAAAATCCTGGGTTTGCGTGTGCGTGTGATCTTTTGTCTTTCTCTGTCTTTTTCATCATGTCTCTCCTTGTTTGTAGGTTGACTTTGCGTTACAATACGCCGTATGGGACGGAAAGAATTCCAAGGCGCAAGAACAACCTTAACCTATGGACACAGCAAGAACATTTAAGCCTAAGACAATATTGTTATGGCAGAAAGTGGCGGACCATCCTGAGGCCAAGCGGATCGCCAACTTGTTTCCGTCTGCTAAGGTGCGTCTGATACCGCAACAACGTCAGGTTCCTTCACTAAGTATATCACCAGGCAAAGCGCTGTTGACCGGAAGAAAGACGCTAATGATAGGTGCAACTTCGTGCTTTGTGGGACATTTCGACGGCCAGCTCGGCTCAAATGTTAGATGCCAGCCTTATTACAAGTTAGTTCCCATTTCGAATGGCTGTCCCTATTACTGTACCTACTGCTATCTGGCATTTGTGTATCGCAAGTACGCGCCGTTCATCAAAATCAACATTAACTACGATACAATGTTCAAACAGATACGAAAGGCCATAAGTGGTGCCTGTTGCCAAATCAGCTTTAATATGGGCGAGATGCTGGATAGTCTCGCGCTTGATCATATAACAAATCTGACAACGATGTTAATCCCATTTTTTTCCGGATTTTCCAGGGGCTTCCTGACGCTACTGACTAAGAGTAACAACATTGACAATTTGCTGGCTGTCGAGCCCAATGAACAGATTGTTGTTTCTTGGAGTCTGAACAGTCAACAGATGATCAGGACGTATGAGCTAGGCACAGCCAGTCTTGACGAGCGTATCGAGGCGGCTAGACTATGCCAGGAGCACGGCTATCGAATCAGGTTACGTATTGACCCGGGCATTCTCTATTCAGGCTGGCAAGCCGGGTACGCTGCTTTAGTTCAGAAAACACTTACGGTCGTAAAACCTGAAAACATAACAATCGGCATGTTGAGGCTTTTACGCGGTCATTTCCGTCTTGCCGCTGGAGCTTATGGCGATCGTGCTCGAAGGCTCTGGGATCACAACTTTGTTAAAGGAGCCTCGGACGGAAAACTCCGTTACCCACCAAGGGAGCGCGTCAAATTCTACACTTTTCTGATCGATAGCATCCGCAGCTCCAATAGAGAAGTCTCCATAAGCCTTTGCCGAGAAACACCTGAAATTTGGAACATTTTTAAACACCGCTGCGAACCGGGAAAATGCAACTGCGTCATATGGTAAGTATCAAGTGATAGTGTTCTGCCTCACCATCGCTTTCTTAGCCGGTGGGATATCTGATATCCAAGTACTCATTTCGGAACGTCAGTCATTTGCTATATTCCGTGCGGGCACAAACGTCTTAGCACGAGATTCAGCACCGTTGTGTTCATAAGTGATATCTCACCTCGACGTAGTATTCTTGATGTGTCAAGAGCGATAAGCGATGCGGTTTTGTCTTATGTGTCAAGCTCCAGAGGAATCGTCCGCTACGTCGGCTTTCGTGATGTGATTCTCGACTGCCCGGAGGCGGTATTCATATGAGATGCTTTTGGTCCAGAGCGATTCCAGTTTTTGTTGCAGGCTGTTCTGCGATTGCAGCATCATACTGATATCTCGCTGCAACAGATCGAGCTGTCCTTGTAGGTTGACCCAGCTACCCACGATCAGAGAGGCCAAAAGCACCAACTGCATCAGCACGGAAACACTGATCTGTCGACTAAGCCGCCATCCTGTTGAGTTTTCGCCGCCCATGTCTCACCTCCCATTCACGTTGGCCGGTGCTCTTCTCAATTCGCGATCCAGATCCTTCGTCCCTGCGCGCCGTGACTCAGGATGACAGACCGAGGAGTCACGGTTCGGCGTAGAACACGTTCTTGTCGCCGACTCGGAACATTACGGCGTATGTGTCCGCTAGCAGCGTTCCTTCTTGCGTGAACGACTCAGCCAGGTTGACCGCTTGCATCTGCTGACCTATCTCAGTCGGGACCGAGCCAGCTTGGCCTATCACTACCGCGACGATGTTATAGACATTGTATGACGAGTGACTTTTGACCTTGACGGCCCACGCAGCCGTCTTGTCACCGGGTGACGTGACAATTGCAATTTCGCCGGCTCCTTCTGAACCTTCTCGACACAACCGGCCGAGCACCTGTTGACTATCTGTGATATTCGCCCCGTTGCTCATAAGTTTCTCTTACGGACAATCTTCAAATTCGTACATTGTTTTTCAAAATCCATCCGCACGCGCACAATATTGCTAGTGCTGCAGCTATCGTTGCGGCAGGCCAGCAGGTCTCTACTTTCAGGACTTGTGCTGATCCTGTCACCGACTCTGTAATCAAACGCGAGACTTGGTGTCTGAACGTCGACGGCCTCGATAATCTCAGATGATGCCGCTGCCGCGTGGCGGACAAACTCATACAGAGCATCGGAATCGTCCACTTCGTCGGGCGTACCGAGGGTACCGTCGTCGGCCCCTGCGAAGATGCTCTGGTCCGAAACCTTGCGATACTTGAATTGACGCGGTAGCGTAATAACGTGCTGGATCACCGGGGCCACCGAATCGATTGGCCCGTCGGCAACTACGGCACTGAGTCTCTCATCGCTGATTACCGATGCGGTTATTCTGAATCTCAATACCCCGTTCAGGGCCGCTACCCAGGTATCCATATCGAGTCGGTCGCTGCTGAGCCAGAGGCCGCACTCATCGAGCAGTATATTAAAAGCATAGAGATACTGCCACCAATGCAGGCCGTTGTCGTACGATACCTGGAGGAAATAGCCAAGCGATCTTCCCTGTTTGTCGGCGGTCAGGGTCGGGCGGAAGCGCCTGCGGCGACAAACAAAATTACTACTCTGGTAGATTCCTGAGAAGTCAAATGCCTCACCCTGATTGTGCGGGGCGCCGCTGTACTGGCCCGCCTCGTTCAGACACCATTTGCGATATACGTCTTTTACCTGATAGAAATCAGGATTGGTCGAGGGCGAGAATCTATCATAGTCGGTATCCTCAAGGCTCTGGTCCCAGGCCTTCACCAATTCGAAGGTCACCTCATATACTTTGAAGTCACCTTGACCAACATATTTGTGTGTGACTGGCCAGAAGTACTTCCTGCTATGCAAAGCCGCGATATTTGTCTCTGAGATGTTAAACTGCCCGCCAGCACGCTGGCAATTTAACTCAATCGTTCTGCCCGCACCACTTTTGTAAAACACAATCGCCTGGCCTGGCCCGGTAGGTGAGAGCCGAGGTACGAACTTGAACCTCAAGCCGATCCTTTCGCAGCATCCATACAAAGCTTCGGTAAGATCTAACCCTGTGACATCCAGGTCGCGGACTATCTGGTCCTCGGTCAGTACCCTCAGTTGGCCTACGGTCGGCGTCTGCAATTGACCTGCCGCCACGTATTCGCAGAGCAGATAGTCGATGACTTCCGCATAGCTCCAGGGCTTGCCTTGTAGAAGTTCGGCACAAAAGGCCGTATAGCTTCTGCCGTTGACCTCTATCGGGGCTGGATTGGCGTTGCCTTTGCCATCGGGGTCAAATATGGTGTCGAGGCCGGCCAGGAATACATTTGACCCATCGGCCTTTGCCAGCCGCTGGCCAAAGACGGAGATACGCTTGAGATTTTCGCTGAAATCTCTTGCTATGATTTCCACCAGTTCGCTGGTGGGCGACAGTTTTGTCTCCATGCCTTCTATTTGGCCGCGGAAGATTGGAAAACTGAAAGCCGCTGCACCCGGCGGAATTCCGTTGAAATACTGCCGGATGCAAACAGTTTTTCCCATAGCAAGTTCACTCTCGATATCTTCAACAGCCGTGACGCTGGCACCCGCATATGCAGCGGGATTGTAAGCCAATCTGGCCCAGCTAAACTCTGGCCAGCCACTGCGCACGATCTCTATCGGCTCCAGAGCCGCAGACAGAGTCCCATCGACGAGAACCGAGACAGAAGCAGCGGGAAGGGCTAGGCGTGTCTGTGTGGATTGGAAAAAGTCGATTCTGTTGGACATGTTTCTGGTCCCGTATTTCGCTCGTGGCTGCGTCGGAGATTGTTGTCAGACAGCCTCGGCGCTTAACATGCTGATTGGCTGAGGGTTTTCCGCATCAAGTTGAATGCTTAGTCGTGCTGAAGAGTCATTTTCTTCGCCGTCTGCATCTTCAGCCCTTATGGCAAACAGGTATTTGTCTGCCTCGAGTGCGTCGCTTAGGTAGCGGTAAAATTTTCGTCCCTGGTAACTGATTGTGGCGATGGGGTTTTCATAGTCGATCTGCCCTGTCCGGCTATCATGATAAACATTAAAACGCACCGGCTGTGACTTCTGTTCAAGGGGGCAATAAAACCAGACAAGCTGCATCTTATTGCCTTCTACTTGTTCGGCCTTTGAACTGAAAAGATTGTTCGGCTGCGGCTTCTCCAGCTCGCCACCCGCATCTATTGAAACCTTCACCGCGGCATTCAAGGTGTGTTCCTGATAGCCACAGTTATTGAACCGACGAACAACATAGAAGTACGTTGAATTGCTGTTGTGCGGAAGATAACTCGGTGGTGAGATTGTACAGGCGTTCTGTTCGGCCACAGTCAGTAGGTTCACGAAATCTATTTGCTCCATGCTGAGCTCGCGGTAGAGCGCCGAGCAGCCGGTGACACGAGTCCAGAACCAGCCCAAGCTCAAAGTTGTCCCCAGCTTATAAGCATTGGCAGTCATTCCATTGAAAAGTGCGTCTCTGAGCCAGGTCCGTTCTGTCTCCAATAGGTTGCTAATCGACTTTAGCAGTGCCGTAACGTCAGAGCTGCCTATCACGGTTCCGCTGATTTTGCTTAATAGCCCTAACGTTGCCGATGTTACCGATTGTGCACTTGCTGAACCAGCCAAAGAAACTACCGCCGCAGTGGCATATATGGAGGCCGGTCCGACCAACTCTTCGAACATCGCAAATGGCTCTCGGTAGAGCCGCGCAACTTCCGCGGCGCTCAGCTCCCTGTTCCAGACGTAGACGTAGGGAATTCTACCTGTGACGCCGTTGGATGGACTGCCGGCGTTATAAAAGCCGCCAATGTTTACCTCTTGGTTATCATTGTAAAAACCCAGGTTGCCACTGCCAGCGTCCGAATCCGCCAGCACGCCATCTTTGTATATTCGGCCTCTGCCGCTCGTCCACGTCCCGGCAACGTGGTACCATGTGTTCGCGGATGTACTGAACGATACCTCGGTACTCGTTCCGTCGGTATCCACATCCCACGTCATATTCCAGCCCATCAGGTACAAGCGAACAGGATTTGAATAAGCGGAACGATGGAATAGGTCCCTGCCATATTGGGCGCCCGATGTATTCATGAAACTGGTTACGACACTTATTTCGTTTGTCTGATCCCAGCCAAGTTTGCCCGTGCCGCACCGGATGCACTCATGCGAGCCACCGTTGAACTCCAGGCAATATCCACCCGGTCCGGCGACCCAATCCGGCACGGCAGAACCAGAGCCCTCAAAGTAGCCGGTCACATTGAACCTGCCTAGATCGCAAACCTCGCCGCCTGTCCCTTCGTTAAACAGCCAGCAAGCCGTCAGTCCTCTGGCGAGTGGGTGGCTCTTATTGAGTTGTATTCCCCTGACGGGCTTAAGCAGTGGCATCCAGTGTCACCCCGTAGAATTTGTGCTCAAAGTCGTATTGACCGTTGTAGTTGGCCTTTACGTTTTGCCAGTCGGCTCTGACCGCAGTGGCAACCTCGCTTTGATTCTGACTGTCTGAGACGACGATATCCTTTGTAATTTCAACTAATGTGCCGGCAGCGAGGGCATCGATTTCGGCCTGCTGCAGTTCGCCTGCAATGGTACTCGTCGGCGTAGGCACGACCCCGGCAACAGGTGTCTCTACAGGGATATGATAAACAAGCTGGGCCCTGCCCCTGCCCGTTTCCGACGGGCGAATCATACCAATATGTATATCTGCCATCGTCTTATTCTCCTTTCTCCGTAGTTCCGTTCTCCGTAGCATGGCTACTGCGAAGGATGAAATTACGAAGAATCAGTGCTCAGCTTGTATAATGGTTCCAGCACTGGAGGTACGCCCTCACGTTGTGGCTGTCCGTCGAACCTGTTTGTTGCAGGCCTATTCTGAAATGGGCCAGGTCTTTGACAATGAAGCTCAACTGCTGCGGGTCAACGCTCTTATCGCCTTGTAGTTCCCAGATCGGCGTATCATCGTAATTGGAGCCATCAAGAGAACCGTAGAGCTTAATCTTTACGTCATCTGTCGGAGAGCCGTCATAGTCAATCTCGACAACCAGGTGCGCCCCCTCGTATCCGTTTGTCTCGAGATCTACATCAGAAGAATAGGATTCGGTTGTCCCCGACAGCGTGATATAACCGTCACTTGTGCCTACTATCTGACTCTGCGAAGCCCAGTTTTTACTTATCGTGGTCGTCATCGTGAACTCCTACAACTACTGTTGGTTAATCCAAGCTTACATCCAAGTCACCGGCCGCGAATTTAGCCGTGTCTCCAGTGCTGATAGCTTTTGACTGACTCAATGCACCGTGAGCCAACATGTTGCCACCTGTTGCCGCATCAAATAAGGCAAAGTGAGTTATGGTTCCCCAGCTTCCCGTTGCTTGGGGAAAGGCAGTACTGTTGGCATTGTCCAGAGAGCCGCCGGATGCCGTGTTCCAATCGGAAGCAGAGGTTTGTATCCGTGCATAGGCATTGCCGCTTGGCTCAGCTAATCCTGAAGCATCATCCTGCGGATCTGCGGTCGAAAGCGCCACATAAATGGTCGGCGGTGTATAGCTGCCTTTTCCAAAGATGTGGTCCAAGATCTCGTTTTCCCAGTAATCTGCAAAACCTCCCATTTCATACCTCCTCAATTGTTATAGCTTTTGTCAGCTCGGTGTCCTGGTGATAGTTGCTTCGGCGTCAGCGGGGGTATGAGTCAAGAGGACCGTCTGCTCATCGTCGTCGTAATATTTAATCTGGCCGGTCGATTTGTTCTGGACAGCTTTATTGGCAAGCAGTTTGTTAGCGGTTACCTTGCCCGCACCGGACCATACAATTTCTTCGCTTGCGACAAGGCTGTCACCGTCGGCAGGGTTAGCTCCGGCCTGCCGAAATATCTGAACGGAATACCGACCTGCAGGGATATCACCGTCAAAGCTACCTACGTACTTGCTGCCGTTCTTGTCGGTGAGACTTATATCGTAATCGTTCGCGGCACGGCTGCCTGTGCCCCACGCCTCAAAGACCTGTCCCGCAACATACCAGACGTCTCCGACACCGTTACGAACAACTGCATAAAGCGTATTGCCGGATGCGTAATCTACATGTATTTCGTTTGCCATATCAGACTCCTATACGCAACACCTCCACCGCAAGCATGTCTTATGCTTCCTCGGTCCACGTTCCATTCTTAGCAACGGTTGCCCAGTCACCCGCCGAGTCAGCCACGAGCGTAAGTGACGCTCCGATCGCATTAGCTGATTTGTACTTGTCCGCCGTTTGACCACTATCGTCTCGGATAGTCGCTGTGCCGGGGTCGATGCGCAACTCCTGAGTTGCTTGGACCGCAAAGCTAAACACGGTCCCCACAGGTGCCGAGGCGGGCAGTGTGAGCGTGATTGTTGCTGTGGCGCCGAGGTTGCTGTGAACGCTGTCGGACTCCGCCGCCGCAAGTGCGTCGTCGCCGGTATGTGCCTCGATGGTCTTTTTCAAACCGCCGGCTCCGTATGGCAACATGATGTTATGCCCCGCTCGGCAATCGGTGATCAACTCGATGTCCCCACCTGAAGTGCGAGCTTGAGCGAGCCGAATGTGCGGTGTAACTGCCATATCGGGGAAGCTGCTGTATTCGTTCGTGACGAGCGTGCCGGACGAATTCAGGTAGATGTAAATATCTTGCTTATCGTCCGCCAGAGTGTTGCCGGATGAACCTTCGTAGCTTATCAGTTCTGTACCTAACCAGAACTTGCCCGCCTTTACGCCAATGTCCAGACCACCCTCATCGTGGACTCTCAGGTCATTTGCCCGCCGCGTAGCCAACAGCAGGCGATACAGCAACTTTCTAAATTGCAGATAATAAGGTGCCGTGCCGGTGGGTATATATTCAACACCGGTTTCAGTATCGGATTGTATATTGAGCAGTTCATTATCTGCTGGATATGCTTCAGCCATAACACTCTCCCTGTTATTCTTTTACGAGATGTCTAAGACCAATTGATTCTCCTGTTTGTCGAAAGAAGAAATGCTAAGCTTCTCAGCCGGTTTTGCCGCTGGCGTCACCGTGATCGGCTCAGTCTCGCTGGCATTGCTTTGGCTACCCGCTTTGTTGGTGACCTTGACACCAAATTTGTAGACGCCAGCCAGCAGTGGCGGGCTTGTCCATTCAATCGCATCAGCATCGAGACCGAATTGACCACAGCCGAAACTGCCCTTTCCGAACCCTACCGCTGCTGCTGACTCATAACCGAAATCACCAACACCGAATTTCGACATTGCGAACCCGGCTTTATCCTGCCAAGCCGGCCAGATCCTTATCGGTGAATCGCTCAACGGCTTGTCGTAGTCAATTTCTCCTGTGCCGTTGTCAAAGTAGACTTCAGCGGTTGCGCCCATCGGCAAATTCTGACTACGCAACAAATTCATTCTCACGCGTCCACTGTCAGCCAGTGGCCGGGTGAGTTCATTGCCAAGATCCGTATCGGCCTGCTCAGCATTGACAGCAAAGACTTCGATCCGGACCGCCGCCTCAAGAGAGGTAGGGATCGGAACAATCATTTGTCTTTGCTGATCATCGAGCGTTGCCCCGGCAAATTGGCCGTTCACGTACACCTGATAAAACCTGTCATTCCAGGCCGACCGCCATCTCACCAAAGCTCGTAGCGGAGTTCCGACATGCTGACCGTCCACCCAAATGCCACACGGCAATTCAAACACCCTGACCGAATCGATCCCGTTACTGATAAGTGTCATCACTGCTGACTCTTCAACTGGGTATAGGTGATTTCATAATCGACGACCACACCACAGCCGCCTGTCCGCTCTTTGCTCACTCTGAAGGAATCCATTCGAAGATTGTCAAATTCTGCGCCGTCGCTGGTTATTATCATCGTGTGCACATCACCGTCCATATACGCTGATATTTCGCTGATACTTTCGTCCATTTGCGATTGGCTTGCTGCCTGCAACGTGCCTGTCTGTTTTATCTTTCTGCCGCGTCCACCCAGGTCGATACTGAGCACACCGTCCAAGCCCGGCACCGTTCTTTCTACCGAGCCCCGGGAGAAACTGCCCGGCTGGATTTCCAACTGCTGCTCGTCAAATAAAATGTGCCCATCCAAAGTGACGCTCATGTGAAATTTCCCAATTTGCAATTGTCAATTCTCAGTCTCGCACAAGTCTTCGAGAGGCTCCAACTTTGGTTACATCGGCCAATCCGTCAGAGCTGGCATCGATGCTGAGGCGACATCGCTCCTTTGCCCTGGCAAAAAGCTTCTGATAGTGCAGGCTCTTTTTCCAGAGATTCTCGTCTTTGGCTTTGCTGGCCAACATCGCATACACGCTTGAGATGACCGCAAAAACCGACACCTGCTTCAACACACTCGTATCCAGAACATCTTCGACGTCTATGTCGGACGCAGGATTACCCGGGCTGATACCGAAGTATTCAGTCAACTGAAAAGCTGCCTCGTTAGCCTGCGGTCCAAACGTGCTGACGCGATAGGATGTATCTATGGCCGCCGGTGGCGCTACGGCAGCGGCCTGGCAGTCCGGTCTGATTACCGAAACACTGAGCTGTGTTGTCGAATCCACAGAGATTATCTCGTACGCCCCATCCAGCGAGCCATCGGCAGACCGCAGATAGACGACCCCGCCTGCTGTGACCTGTGCACCTGCAAAATCTGCCCCGCTGGCCGTAAATGTCGTCCCGCTAAGCGTCCCTCCCGTTCCCGCTGCCAACACCTGCCACGGCAGATGCAGCTCTCCAAATAGCACCGGCTCATACTTCAAAATGTCCGCATCGTTTGAGAAACTAACCATTTCCTTTGGCTCCCTTCCGGTCTCCAAGGACTTCTCAGGTGCCCGAGGAGTTGTTGTCCTTTGGGCACCTGCGCCCTGACGCATTATGATACGTCTGCTATAGCCCCCCGATTTAGCTGGTACTCAGATCGCGAATAAGACCATGTGCCGCCTCATTCTTGAGCTCCACAGTATATTCGCCAATCAGTTCGCCGCACTCGTAGTCGCCGCCGCTTGCCAAAGGCTTGAAGTGGAAGCCTCGCCCCGCCAACGGCAACACGCTGATGCGAGAAGAATCCAGAAGCAGCGCAGCATCCTGCGGCATCCATCGCGTTGTGACGATCCTGCAGACGCCGAAATCGCTTTCGTAGATGCTGATCATATCGGTGAAAGTGGTATCGTTTGCTCCGTAGCTTCGGCTGTCAGCCGAAAAGGCATTTATCTTTCGCTTCTGAAAACCACCGACGATGATCAGGTCAACATTGCCGCTGCTGTTTTCCCAAATCTGCCTGAGCACATAATTGATCTTGGCCTCGTCAAGGTCGGTGCCGCTCGGAAAACCGCTGTCCCCGGTATGGAAAACACTGGTCGCCAGATGCTGGATAATGCCCTTCATCGACCTTCTTACCGAATCGCTGCCTTCGGGATTGCCCGCCGGCTGTCCGCCGTTGATGACCGTATTTTCCAGGTCACGAAGCAACTCCCGCAGCCGTTCCTGCTTCTGGTAGTCCATTTCATCAGCCAACCCCAACTGGCTCGCAGCCATATCCGTTCCGCTTACTTCAACAGTAGCAGTAAATATCTGCGTGTAGTTGCCGCATCTGCTGCGATTGGTGAATCTCGCGCCGGGCTTATCCGCCCCCTCAAGAGCGGCGTTCCCGAGAATGTTGATAACTTGATTGTCTGCTAGGTCTTCTGCCGTAGTGCCCGCATAACCGCGAACCACCGTCAGTGTATTGCTGTCGATGCCAGTCACGAGCATTAGCTCTTCGCTGGCTTCAACCTGAATCTGATCGCCCACTCGGAACCTGCTACCGTGGTCGACCACAAAGTCAGTATCGGCACTGGGGTCGGTAAAGGTGCTATCGTTGACAGCGTCCTTATTGGGCAGAAGTTCATCTTCGAGCCATTCATGATGTGTGCTCGTCGCCTCCCTCATCGGATCGCCCAGGGCATCGAGCAAGGGCGTCTCATACGGCGAAATTATCCCAATCAAATCCGATACATCTTCAGCCAATTCCGGCAGGGCCGTACCTGCTGAATAGGTTGCTTTTCCTGTAAAAGCCATCTTTCTGTTCTCCTTTTCAGTTCATTGTTTGTAGCTCGTTGTTCATCGATGAACAACGGACTATGAACTCATAAGTAGTTTCTTCGCAGTTTCAGATATTCCTGCAAATCTGCCCGGTTACCCGTCGTTGCCGCTTTGTTGGCTGCTCTCTCGAGAATTGTCTGATTGTTTGTCGCTCGCTGTTTAGCCCCTGCGGTCTTTTTTGCCGCCATAACCTCACCAGTGTTGCCGAACAGATATTGCTTTTCTTTTCTCAACTGATCAATCACGCCGTCCAAATCCGCTTGGCCTTGGTCTTGGATTCTGGCTTTGGCAATTAGAACAGCCGTTTCCAGATCGACAGTCCCTGCGGCAGCCAATTTACGTGTCAGCTCTTGCTCGGCCTGAACGTTGCTCAACTGCTCAGAAAGCTCTGTCGTTTGAGCCTGTGCCTGTGCCAACTGTTCAGTCAAAGCCTCGAGTTTCTTCTCGGCACTCTGTGCCCTCTTTCGATAGCGGATCGATTCAGCCACCGGAACAAGTCTCATGTTGTCACCATCACTTGTTCCGGCTATGTCTTCTGACAAAACATCCTGCGTCTCAATCGGACTCATAAGATCTCCTTTTTCGTGTTTTGTTGTAAGTTCATAGTCAATCAACTCCGAAGAAGAGACAATGAACTACGAACTCTCGTACCCTAATTCTCTGAGCACCTGCTCAGTGGGAACACCCAGCTCTTTCTTGATCTGCGCCTCCTTTAGTTTCTCCATCGTATTTTCTGGCAGTGGACTGGGAAAAATCACATCTACCTCCCTGTCTGTGGCGGAGGTTCCGTAGATACCAGCCGTGTTAAGTATGGATAGAACCATATTACAGATTCGCTTAAGCCCTTCGCTGTAGGTGAATCTCTTCCGCTCGTTCTTTGAGAGCATCCCCATAAGCGTCATTCTCAGGGCTACAGCGCTTGTAAGGTTGCCGAGCTTATTCTTTAATACACCGGCCACTATCGGTGTCACTCCACTGACTTTGTCCAGTGCCTCTCTGATTTCAGCGATGTGCAGACCCTCGCTCGGCGTAGCCGCATCGCCTCCGAACTCTTCAATAGAAGCCTCCGGATTGTCGGTGTACCACATCCTGCCGGGCGAGACCGGTTTGTCCTCAAAACCTTCTATCCCTTTGCCGAGATACATCTTAAATGACTGGAACGTGATCCTGCTGGCCCTGTCGCTTAATCTGGTGTTAAGCTCATCCTGCAACGGTATCAACGGCTCGACATCGCTCAGCCCCTCGTAGTAGTACGGCTGAGCGATGTTCTGGATATGCACGACCGGTAGAAAACCCCACAACACCTCGCCTTCTGCTACAAGCTGCTTGTCTTCATACCTCTGCCAGGCATCAGCGGAGGTAATCTCCGTCACCGCAACCACCTGTCGCGTGTCACTGCTTCGTCTGCCTGCGGATAATATTCTGGCAAGAAACGAGCCCTTTTTGCTCAGCGAGTTTTTCTTCTGATAGAAGTGCTGAACGTAGTACCTGATCTTCTTGTAGTCATTTTCTTCCAGAACAGGCAGTGCCCTCGGTGCTTCGATCAGTTCCAAGCCGATTGTCTGTGCTAATTGCAGCACATCATCAAGTGTGAGGGTGCGTGAGGAGGAGGAAGTGATGCGTTCGATGATTTCATCGCCAGGCCTGACGAAACAATCGACAAAACCATAAACACTTCCGAGCACTGCCATATCCTGGAGGAATCCGATAGAACCGTTGGCCGCAAGCAGTGCCTTTAATATCCTTTCAATTTCTGCACGTTTTTGGCCATCCGGCGATTTTGAGACGAAACTAATTGGCTTGCCGAACAAGAAATCCACCGTTGCATTTACTCGCCAGGCGATATCGTTCTCGATGACGACTTCTTTTCGCTGTAGATCGCGGACGCACCTCGCGCCGAAGACGCCCGCATTACCCGAGTGCGCGAGCCCCGTTATTCTCGCAGGCAGCCCATATTCCTGGGCTTGCACATAGCACCGTCCCGATTCGTTCACTTTTCGGTCGGAGGCACCGACGCCGGTCGTCTCTATCGTCCGGTTTGCATAGTATTCCCAAAGCCTGCCAAACTGCGCTCGAATATCAATTGACTGTGTATCAACAAGCCACTCAACGTAATCCGCCTCCAGTTGGTGATCTTGAAAGATATTAAGCTCAAATCCCATACCTGGACTCCGTCTTTCAATGAATCAACTACTTCTGACTACCGGCCTGCTGACAATCACGGCCTTCCATAATTAGAGCTACCTGCGCTCTTGTCCGAAAAAAGTGCAATTTTCCAAGTTGCCCCTTGAGCTAAGTCCTTATCGAACAAGCATTAAGAATTTTTCCAAATTTTTGATTTTCCCTCAGGCGTACCCGCGCTTTTGTCCGAAAATTCGCGAGACTCTGGTCTATCTTGACACTGGCTCTCACCGCGCTCCCCCGTGAGGCGTTTTCTGTCTCACTTAGCCGGCGAACTTGATAGTCGATGCTGTCGCGATCCAGTTGGTGATATGGTCGTCAAGGTCTCGGGCTAATCGGTCAATGCCCTTGTTGGAACTGATGGGCGTTGGCAATCTGCCCTCTTGGCGCTTGTTAAGAAATGTCTACGAAGTGATATGGTGCTTCGTTACACGTGATTTGATGATCTTTCATGCTAAGCCGGCAAAGCCAGCCCTGAGCAATGTCGAAGAGCAAAGCATCTGGCTGCGCTACCGGAGATTCTTCGCGTAGTCTACGCTCGAGCGCAGCGACGGGCTCAGAATGAGGCGCCTCGTTTGGTGCGTACGCGTCGGTTACCCGATATCCTCTTTCTGCAGCAGTTCGATAATCTCAGCCTTCGTCGGTAGTGCTTCGATCGAGCCGAACTTTGTGCAGGCCAAGGCCCCCGCTGCAGAAGCGAATTTGACCGCCCCTCTTACATCATCCTCGACGGCACAATAAGCAGCCAATGCCCCCGCAAACGCATCGCCTCTGCCGGTGTGGTCAACAAGCTCGATTTCAAAAGTCGGTATATGGTCAGCGCTGTTTCTGTCAACGACCATACAACCCCGTTTACCCATTGTGATGACCGCATAGTTCACGCCGCGAGCCACCAGGTCAGAGCCGATAAGCTTGGCAGTCCGAATGTTGGCCGCAGAGTGCTCGGTGATATCAGCAGCCTCGTAGAGATTTGGAATCAAAATGTCTGCTGAAAAATATTCGATCGGCAGATCGCTGCTCTCCCGACTTTGCTGCTCCAGCGGTCTGGCTGGGTTAAGGATAACCTTGATACCGTACAATTCCGCACATCGAAGAGCGCTGACAATAGCTTCCTGCGGCAATTGGCCATGAATCAAACACACATCGGCCTCGGCAATAGTCTGCTCGGCGGTGGCTATGTCCATAGGCTGTAAGGCAGTGTTGGCACCGGCGTAATAGCAGTCGGCGTTTTCACCTTCGGCGTTGACCATTGTGACAACAACGCCCGTGTTCTTGGCCTCAGCGGTATAGAGGAATTCCGTATCGACATTGAACTCGGCCAGACGGTCCCTGGCCATTTTAGCAAATGGGTCTCCCCCAATCTTGCTGATCAGATGCACCTCGCAGCCGCACAGTGCGGCTTCCACGGCCTGATTGGGCCCCGGGCCGGTGACCCTGTATGAGAGGGCAGAGCCGACAACGCTCTGTCCGGGCGACGGGATTTGGCCGCAACGTATCGCCATATCAACATACGTGCCACCAATGACAACTACTTTGGGACTCCTTCCCGACATAACGTCCGTTGCCTCAGTCTTTCGCAAAACTCATTTGGGCTACATTTTGCGATCCCTATTGAGGTTCAATATAGTCTGCCAGCTACCAAATGCCAAACTTTTTTTTGGACAATAGTCAGCGAAGTTTTTCTCGGCGTCCCACCAACGAGCCACTACACGTTCTGCCGAACCAGCCATTGTCCCAGAACTTCAACAACGTAGTCGACATGCTCTTTTGTGAGCGGCTTGCCCTTTGGAATGTGATGCCATTTCGCCAGGCACTTCCGGCAGCAGGTGCCGGTCGTCTGCTGAGCGATAGAGACCGGACGGTTCTTCATCGGCGTTTGCGTGCTGTCGTTAGCCGGATCGGCGTCTGCCAGTCGAGTCGTGAGAAAATCACGAGCGTGCTCAAGGACCGTTGCGAGGCCTTTTTGTCTGAGACACGTCGCCTCTTTGCCGGAAAGTCGAAACCGGCTGCGAAATGCCGACCGCCCCAAAAACGGGGAAAGGTTCATCTATATTACCCATAAACTAATTAATCCAACGAACCGATTTTGACGTCAAAGAGGAACCCCGATTACAGCCATACAGACAACGCTTTCTTTTACGCCGTCAACACCCAAAATTGCGTTGACTTGGTCATCGTATAAAGCCCCGATCTCACAACTACCGAGGTTGAGACTGACAGCCGCCAAGGCCAAGTTTTCAGCGATATGGCCGGCGTCGAGATAAATATATCTGTATGCCCGCTGGCCGTACTTCCATTTGCAGCGATCAAAGACAGCCGACCATATAAAAACCACAGCGGCCGTCGCACACATTCCCTGGCCCAAGGCTGCCGCCACGGTTCGCTGCCGAAGGTCGCACGTCTCTAATTGCTCGAGTTGATGCGATTGAATGGAGTAATGATAGACGCCCGCCTCAAGCTTACTGACGTTATTGACCACAACGTAGGTTTCGATGGGATAAAGGGCACCTGCAGACGGGGCTGTGCGGAATTCATATCCGTCTTCGATGCGCTGTATGCCAGTGGATGCCCAAAGCAGATACGAAAGCTGAGCTTTGCTGACCGGTTTGGCCTGGAAATCACGCACGCTCCTCCGCCGTTTCAACGCTTGGTCCAGCCTCACAGGCCGATTCAACTCAAAAGATGGAAGCTCCATCTTCTCCGCTTCTGGGTACGCCTTGTACAAAGCAGGCTGAGCTTCCCAAGCCAACCTCTGGCTGGGTATCCTCCCCGGTTCATACTTGGTTTCCTGCTGAAATCTGTCGCCGACATCGCTCATTTCAACACCTCCGGTCATAAGATCACCCTTTTTCAACAGCTTGCAATCTTCGCAGGAAAATGCGGCAATTCAAGCCGAAAATTAAATTTGAGGCACATGAGGTTCTCCAAAAGAGAAAATTGCAAAAAATTTTGTATAATAGCAAACAAAAGTCTTGACAAAATTGCAAAATATGTTAAAATACCCGCATGTTTGGTTGTTATACAACAGACAAAACTTGGAAAAACGGGCTCTATTGCGGGTTTGGCTCCGACAGGTACTCGAAACTCGATTCGCCGAAGGCCAATAGTCCCACAAGCATGTTTGATGAGGGTTGAATGATGCAAGAAACGCATGCAAATATTTCAGAAGAGACACTGGAAGCCAGGAAGCGGCATCGTGGCCAAATTGACTTGCTGCGCGCCAGGCTGACCCTGTTCGAGGGAAGAGACAAGGTTCTGATGACAATGTACGTGGAGAACGGAAACAGCGTTCGACAGATAGCCCGGCTTCTCGGCGTAAGCGAGGCAAGTATGTCCCGCAGAATACACACACTGACAAAACGACTCACAGACGGTCAATACATAACCTGCCTGCGGAACCGCGGCAAGTTCACCATGCACCAGATGGATATCGCGAAGGACTATTTCCTCATGGGTCTGTCCATCAGAAAGATCGCCGCAAAAAGAGGCTGGAGCCGCTATCGCGTTCACCAAACCGTTAAGACAATCCAAAGGCTCTTGAAAGCAGCGAATAGGCAAGCAAAGGCAACATGAGACAACGCGAGGAACGAGATGGCGACGTATAGAATTTCAAGAAGTTTTCACTGGCAGGGAACGATCACAGACAAGGTGGCTTCGGTTTGCAGGATGTTCGGCCTGATGGGGGACAGGCTCACCGAAAGGCGCTTCAATTACAACTGCCAGTTGGAAATCAGTGACGGCGACATCGTTTATATAACCGGTCCATCGGGCGCCGGTAAGAGCGTCTTGTTAGGAGAGCTGGAAAGATCAATCCCCGCCGGGGACAGAGTTAACCTGGCTCGAATCAGACTACCGCGTGACAAAACGTTGGTCGATTGCATTGGCGCAGATCTGGTGACCAGCCTCAGATATCTCAGCACCGCTGGACTAAATGACTGCTTCTGTATTCTCAATCAGCCGACCAATCTTAGCGCCGGGCAGAAATACCGCTTCCGTCTGGCAATGGCACTGGCCGCGGAAAAGAGATTCATCTTCGCGGATGAATTCTGCTCTGAATTAGACCGTATCACCGCTGCCGTGATCTCGCATCATCTACACAAGTTCGCAAAACGAAGCGGCACGGTGTTTATCTTAGCATCGAGCCATCAGGATATCCTGCTTGATCTGGCGCCGGATGTCCTGGTCGTTAATGAACTATGCGGCCCGGTTCAGGTTATCTATAAGCAGACAAGGAAGTGAAAATGCAAAGCTGTAGCATCTGCAATAAACTGCAAATTGTCGGCGGTAGCCTTGATGACTACAGGCTACTGGCACACTACCACTACCTTGATAGTCGGCCGGCGCCCTTCACAGCGATTTTTGCCTTGAAGCCCGACCCCACTGCTGGCTTACGCCAGCAAGCCGTCGGCGTTATTGTTTATTCGCCGCCGAGTCCCGTACTGGAGCTGCGAAACGTCGCGACGGATAACTTCTTTGCAGGTCTCAATAGAAGCACACAGTTGGCGCTGATCAACAGGAATATTCGCCGTATCAGCAGAGTGATTGTCGACCCTCGATTCCGCGGCCTGGGCTTGGCCGTCCGATTGGTCCGCGAGACGATGCCGCAGATGAATGTCCCAATCATTGAGGCGGTGGCGGTAATGGGACTGATCAATCCGTTTCTGGAAAAAGCAGGCATGAAGGCTTACGCAGCAACGATGTCGGTCCGCAGCCTGCGGCTCGTCGAGGCGCTCAGCATGGTCGGAATAGAACAGAGACTGCTTATCGATCCACATCAAGTGTCGCAGAGAATCGACCGGCTCGGAACAGCTAAGGCCGAATTCGTTGAGTTCGAGATCAGACATTTTCTCAAGAGCCACGGCAGACGCCGGAATATGCAACCCGGCATAGAGCGAACGCGCTACATACTGAGCAAGCTTACCGTCCGGCCGACGTACTACATCTGGTTCAATCCAAAACTGTCCGTCAGTGAAAGGGGCCGAGATTGAATTACTCTTATTGTCATGCTGAGCGAAGCAAAATGACGCGAGGCACGTGGGCGACGAAGGAGATGTCACTCGCGGCACGAGGGAATTTCGTAACCCGCAGCCCAGATAGTTCGCTGCCACGCTTTCTTGCGAAAGCAGGAACCGGACTTCAGGATGACATATCGCGCGTGAGACGATCATGACTAATCAAATTCAGACAATAGCGATTGATAAGCTCGTTGCTCATCCTGACAACCCGAACCGGATGAGCAAGAAAAACTTCGCCAAGCTGGTTCACAACATAGAGCAGACCGCCCGGTACGAGCCGCTTGTGGTCCGGCCGAAGGGTGATTGTTTCCAGATCATCAACGGTCATCATCGCTGGCGGGCCCTGCAACAGCTTGGCTACAAGGCCGCCGAGGCAGTCGTCTGGGACGTTGACGACCACGACACACACATTCTTCTGGCGACGCTCAATCGCCTTGGCGGCTCGGACGTCCTCGATAAGAAGCTGGCCTTGCTGCAGCGACTGAACAAACGAATGCGGGCCCGCGAGCTTGCAAAAGTACTGCCGTTAAGGCGCCCGCAGATTGAACGGCTCACCCACCTGAAAAGGCCAACCGGCCCGGCGAGAATAGCAGCAGACCGCCTCGCAAATCCGCTGGTGTTCTTCCTCAATGATACCCAACGACAAATCGTTGAGAGCGCCCTGTCGCTCGCCAGGCAAAGCAAATCCGTGATTTCTGCGAAAGCCACAACGAGCGCAGGAAAAAAGGCAGCGGCAATAACGCGTATGGCTCAGCACTTCATCAAAAGTTCGGGATAGCCAAGAATGAAAATCAAATACGTCCAACTGGAAACCGACGCGTTCCTGACCGACCTGGACTTCAGCAAGATGTCCCCCGGCGAAAGAGCGCTGTATTGCGGCCTGATTCTGCTGCTCAGCTCCAACGACGATGTGGCGATTGAGCTGTTCGGCGAGTTCGCGTGCCTGAGCTTCCAGTACCGCCCGGAGGTCAGAGAATGGCTCCGCCAGACCTTCTTCTTTACGCCGACCAAGAACGACCCGGCGTGCCTCGAACCTGTCATTCTGAACGGAGCGAAGCGAAGTGAGGAATCTTGGATTCGTTGGCCAGATCCTTTGGCTTCGCCTCAGGATGACAAGAGCGGCCAAGTCAGGGCGACAAGTATGTCCTGTAACATCTCTACTTAAAAGTCCTATATTTCTTTGTATCTGTGACGAAAATATGATATACTGGTGGCCGTGAGATAAAAATATCGGGAGGACATAACTATGTCGGAGAGAACGAACCGAACGACGTGTCGGGCATTGTCGGCACTGTTGCTGATGACGCTCTGCGCGGCTGTGGTGGGAAACACTACTTGAGCTGATGATGCCAACAGTGGAAATACGACGTTGATATTGAATTGTTTTCGCACAAATATCAACAGTTTTTGAGGAGAAGAAAAAATGAAAAAGGCGATTCTTCTGAACCTTGCTCCCCTTTTAGTTTCAGCCGCATTACGACCACCAACAAGGTGTTATGGTTCCGGGGAATTACGTCCAATAGCAGATGCAGGATTACCTCGATATGCAGCCGCGGATCCAGTGCAATTAGATGGAATGGGCTCTTATGACCCGGATAACTCGGGCCCGCTGGACTACACGTGGCAACAAATAGACGGCCCCGCCCTCGTCATTGCTGATACAAATGCCGCCGCGCCTACGATTAGCGGCTTTGTTCAAACACGTGAGATTCAAGAATGTAAGTTTGAGTTGGTCGTGAGTGACGGGGAACTCACAAGTCTGCACGATACTGCTAAAGTCATCATCGTGCCATATTTCGGTGCGAGCACACTGCAGCAGGATAATCCTCCATTTGATCCCAACAAGCCAACGGTAATTTATTTCGGGGGGGGAAATTGCATAAATGGTTTTTCAGCACAACCGTG
>SMTZ1_10000569_pt1 | contig 34835 bp, 31 predicted proteins | sample DeeMarSWOR136_30_FD_25667 | JGI IMG/M metagenome (IMG submission 25667)
TAGTGTAAAGATTCTCAGTGTTATATCCAGTTAGTGCGCTGATTGGGATCACAGGATGCTGTGGGAATGCGGATTTTAGTGTAGCAGGACTTGCATTCTCCGCGTCAATCTTGTTGGCTGCGATAAGAATAGGAAGATTACGTGCCTCAAGGTTCCCAATAATGGTGACATTTACCTGAGTGAATGGGTCTTGTGTTGCATCCATTACAAGCACCACCCCATCAATGTCGTCAAGCCATCTGATTGATTCGATGACTCCCTCGGTTGCTTCTTTAGCACGCATCCGTGAGTCGTCTTTAGTCATACCATACAAGTTCATAAATTCCTTATAATCGATTTTGGTGGCAATCCCTGGTGTGTCGACAAGGTCCATGGTCAATGAAGATCCATTGTTATCAATCTTAATATTATTCTTCCATTTGGCTCGTCTGGTCTCATGAGGGACTTCAGAAACACTGCCCATGATATCCCCGGTCCAGTCGCGTAGAATCCGATTTGCCAGCGTTGTTTTCCCCACATTTGGCGGACCGTAGATCCCGATCTTTGCGTGGTTCTTCCCAAAAATCCTATGAATCATTTTCGAAAATTTACTTTCTCTAAATCTCTCGAGTAATCCCATCCCTTTCTGTCTCCAAATCGTTTATCTAAATTCAAAAAATAGTATACAAATGATAGTTTATTAGTTTAGCGGCTTATTTCAAGTTTTTTTCATTTTACAAATTAATAATACCTCTTATTTTTTTATTAACGACACCAACATTCAGGAAATATAGTTCTTGAATAGAAGCTTATTTTTATAATAAAGTCTCCAGATAAAACAATATAACTCATTTAGAAGGTCTATTCTACCAGTTTGAATCAACTCGTCATTCCAGTTCATTTCTGATGAGGATGACAAGATTGATTTTTCTCCTGAGGAAATGATAGATATCTATATATAAGATAAATACTAATAACCTACTAGAAATTAGGAGGTATATCGGTTATGAAAAAATTCGTAAATATCTATTGGATGATAGTTCTTTTACTAACTATAGTCATTTCAACATCCGCATTATCTCAACCAATATTGGATACTCACTCTGCAATGTCACTTATTGAAGATTTTGATCCACTCAATGAACAAATCATCGTGACAGTTACTGTTTATGAAATCCGAGCACTTAAAACAATAGACATTCTTTCCAAACCTGATTTTTATCTAAAAGTAACAATCAATGATAAAGAATTTATCAGCGATACTTGGCAAAATATGATGTATGTTGAACATGTAAATTGGTCAGCCTCCTACGAGGTTCCAAAAGATAAGGAATTTGTTGACGTCACTATTGCATTATGGGATAAAAATACAATCAATGACCGTCTTTGCGATATCAGCCCAAATGACAAAGGGCTCCTCTCCCAACGCTATACTGCCGAAATCACCTACAGCATCGCAACCGGTGTGTGGTGGGGTGATGACGTCCTTGGGGACCCAAGTGGTTATGGGCGACTCAACGGATGTGATGATGGAACCATCTACGAGCAGAATAGGGATTGTGAACTGTGGTTTGATATAACTCAAAACGATTACGATGGAGACGGTCTCCCATACTGGATTGAGACAACCATGTATAACACCGACCCTGAGGTGAATAACCGTGGAGAAGATGCAGACGCTGATGGAATCCCTATCGAATGGGAACATACATTTGGATTAGCATATTTTACAGAGGGGTTTGACCCTGGCTACTTCATAGAGTTTGATCCTTTCGTTTGGGAAAATCATTCTGCAATCGATTTTGATGATGATGGATTGAACAACATCGAGGAATACGGAACCTGGCAATGGGGATCTGACCCCTTCAGACGAGATCTTTTCCTTGAGCTTGATCAGATGGATAAGGGTCCAGATGGCCAGGGTAGTTTTGTTCCAATCCAATCCTATGATTATATAAGGGATGCGCATGCGAGGCAGAACATCGTCTGGCATATCGATGACGGTCGTCTTGGTGGTGGAGAGATCATTCCCTACAAAGAAGTCCTTGAGGAAAACGATCTCTCTGATTGGTATTGGAATTACTTTATGCACGAAGATGAAAACAACTGGCGACGCGGGGTTTTTCACTGGGGGATTATTTCGTATAATTGGTCATGGGCAAAAGGCTTCTGTTTTTCCTCAAGAATTAATGGGTCATCTGCCCGTGATTGTTTCTTTCTTTCAACAAAATATCATGATTCACGGGTTAAAAACGTTCCATTAATTGATAGTCTCATCAGAAAAACCTTTGATCCTGAGAAACAGCGAGCCATGATTTATGCTGGAGCAATAATGCATGAAACTGGGCATTCTTTGTCCATCTGGAATCGTGGGGTGGATAATCGAAATTCATATTGGCCATGGCAACTTGGATTCTGGCGATACGCACGATATAAAAGCGTCATGAATTACCGGTATATCTACACCGACCTCATGGATTATTCTGATGGCTCCCATGGGAGAAACGATTTTGACGATTGGGGTACTCTTGATCTCACCAGCTTCAACCCAAGAACCACAGAAACAGAAATAGAATATAACAACAGAGGGGTCTAGGTAGCATGAACAAAATACTCTTGAGTTTGACTCTCCTAGCATTACTAAGCGGATGTTTTACTACAACAGCGCTGGCAGCTCCAGAAATAACCGGCGTATGGGGGGGATATGGCATACGTGCAACTGTGTTGGATGCTGATCAGTACAATTGGAAAATAGAGATCATAGGTTTACGTATCCGTTACGGTGGTATAACTGAAGGAACCATAGACGGAAACGTCAATGTAACAATCAGAACCCATCTCTTTCCACCAGCGTTTGGATTTGGAATAATGGACATAAAGGTAACCGTGCTTCATGATTGGCTGCCGGTTGATATGGAGAAACGAACCGGTTTTATGATCGGACCTTTTCTTCTGCTTTTGCAGTAAGGCCACATGCGATTCATAAAAACTCATCCTTAAGCTCTATCATCGAAAGTCGTATCATTATCTTTGCAAGATAGTAAGAAACAAAGTAAAGGAGAAAAAGAGTTTTTTTTATTTTAGCGAAATTTACTTATAATCTTACGAAGGGCGGTCTTTATATTGAACATTCAAGTGGCCTAATACGTAAAAACTTATCATAAGAAAAGGATTCTTACCCCCTTCATGGAAATAAATCGATTCAAAACAAAAATCCTAAATAGACCTACGTGGTATCACTGATTGGAGAGACTTTCATGGTTGAGAAAAAATTTGAACATGGCCTTTTAAAAGCAGGTTTTTCAGGAGCAGTAGTCATTGGATGGCTTGTTTTTATGATCCTTTTTTTAGCGTTCTACTCTGAAGGTTTTCAAACAAATGAAAAATTTGCTATCCTTCTACTGTCAATTTTGATTATTATTGTTTTGCTTGGTGGGTTTTGGGCGTTTTGGTCTCTTCGGTTGATGTCGAAAAAAGATTGGGAAATGTTTAAAATCAAGGGATTCAAGTGGAGGCTAATTGGTACAATTACCTACGGACTTGCACTGTTACTAATTTTAATTTATTGTTTTTGGTATTTATGGATAGATTTTAATTTTTGGCAATATCTCGCGGTACTTTTTGTAGTTCTCTTGGTAAGCGGTGGTTTACTAGGTGGTATCTGGGCGTCATGGAGCTCTATATACAAGGATGAAATGAATAAGTTTGGCGAAGAATTCGGAAAAAAGTTTGAAAATGAGTTTAAAGAAAGTTTCGAAAAGAAGGAAGAAAAAGAGACAGAGTAAAGATACATATTCATAAGATTGGAGTGGGATATCTTCTTTTTTTGCTTTTTCGCACAAACCATTGGAAACCGTGTCACCGCTTGTTCGCTGAAGGTATTATTTATTGGTGTATTTGTTACAAAAATGTTATTTTGAAAAATTTTATATAGACATATCGCATAGGAAATAAAACGGAGAAACAGATTTTGTTCAATTTACTTTTAAAAAGAAGAGTTTGTTTCTCGATAGATGGAGAGAATTAAAGGAGGAAAAAATGGCAGGTAAAAAATTTATTCATGTAAAGAGTTATGTCCGAAGGATGCCGAAAAAAATTGGTACAGAAAAAAAAGAAAAAAAACTGAAGGCTGAGTATAAACTTAGAGTCAAGTTTGGTGCTCACCGCAATCTTCCGTACAAAGAATGGAAAAAATGGTATTTATGTGAGTAATATCATTAATAAAACAATGAGTCTTAAATTTGTGTCACTGCTTTCCCATTCTGACCTTGTTTTTGAGGATATGTTTTATAGTCCAAGTTAAATCGCTGACATTACTAATTGAGAACACTGTTTTTCATCTGGTGTAATTACTCATAAATGTTTTTAGTAAGCCACAACACCCCTAAACGGTTTTAATTCTTGATGACGAAAAAAGTCAGTGGTAAAACCAAGGATGTGTGAAACCCATGAGCAAAGAACAAACTAAAAATAAGGCAGGTAGTTCGACGATAGGACTTCTTGAAAGGGGGGAGGTCGTAATGCAGGAGAAAAAGACCATTCAGCAAGGATTGGTAACCTCGACGATGCTTCCAAGAAGCGATCCAAAGTCGTATTGGAATACATCAGCTGGGAAGAAACGTATCGCAGAGATGAAACATATAATGATGAACAAGGGTGAACTGGTGAAAGCATGAACCAAGCTCAACAGGGATGTGACTGGCTTATGCAGGATTTGAGAGAATGGTGGCAGAAACGAAGAATAGGACAACAAGCATCACGTCTAATACTTTATCAAAGCCAATTACAGTTCACACGCTATCGCACACTTTCGTTGGTTAAAACGATGATTCTAGTTATGGTTCTGGTTATCATTGCGATACTTGGCGTACAGATGTTTGGAAAAAGGTGGTTATAGTGAACGACCTTGATAGTATTCAGACTGACCTCAAACAGATTAAAACGAGCCTTGCAACCATCGAGAACCAGCTCTGCTCTGAGCTCTACACCGTGAGGACACCGAAGGAAGCAGGTGAGTTATTTGCGAGGCTTGTGGAGAACGTGCGACTTGGACATGGACTTGAGCTTATCGTGCGGAAGGTATAAATAATGCATTCATCTCTTTTTTTGCAAACAGGGTTTACTTATTTATTGGGATTCCAAAAAATAATAACCCTTAAATAGCATCAACATTATTCGCTTAGTAGAGAATTAATTAAATGGGACGGCATGATTTATGACTGAAGAAAAAGTAGGTGGTATAGGAACGAAAGGAGTAAAAGACTCATTTATAGAACAACTACAGGAAGCATCAACAGAACTTGGGTCTATCAAAAGTTCATTTTCTAAAGGAATGGAGGATCTTGCAAAAATCCAAAGTATGCTTAGCCTTGAAGGGTTAAACAAAATGGATTCTATGATGCGGTCCTTTGAAGACCGTCTTTCTGAGGCAGAAAAACGCCGGGAAGAGGCTGTCGAAGGAGCCCGTCGGTATAGCATGGAACTTGAGAAAGAAAAAGAACGATTGATTAAACTCTGGGATGCCTATAAAAACCAAGAGGAATCCTTATCTGCACAAGAGAAACGAGTCATAGAGCTTGAAGAACGATTACGTGATACTGAACAGATCAGAATGCAATTCGAACGAGATGCGACCGCACGGATACAGACCTTGACGCAGAAGTTAGATGAACGTGAACAAGCGGTAAAGCAGTTAGATGACATGAAAGAGCAAGTGATGCGGTTTGATACCCTTCGAACGCAAATGGAAAAAGACATGGACCAGATGAGAGGGGAGATCAAAACAAAGGAAGATGTCATCAAAGGCTTAGAACAGCAAGTCGGGGAGTTACGCAAATTTGAGCAGTTCGCAGAATTCAAAACAAGATTCGAACAAGTCTCATGTGAATATGAAAAGGAAAAAGAACGGCTCACGAAACTGTTCCGATTGTATGAAGAAACAGAGTCAGAGAACAAGCAGTTAAAAGAGGAAATTAGAGATTGGCAGAGCTGGTTTGAATCAAACGAAGATCTTTTCACGAAACTATTTACCTCTGTAGAGCATCTAAAGCAGCGAAATGTCATGCCTTCTGAGACAAAGAATGAAGAGGACAGCGAAACCCAACCAGCCTCTAATGCACGACATGAGTCTGCTGAGAAACCAAAACGGAAACTGCGATTCAGAAAATAAAAAATCATTATTTTTTTCCTTTTTTTTATTTTTATTCCATTGTTATCGTGCTAATTCCACTGTCATCTTCTCGTATCGTTAGTGTATTTTCGGTAAAATGTTTGATTTCTTCGACATGAGTGATAAGAAAGATTTGTTTGAACTTCGAGGAATAATTGTTCAGTGCCTTGATGATATTTTGTTTACGCAAGTAATCCTGAGAACCAAAGATTTCATCTAGGATTATGAACTGGAAAACACTGCCGGCACGCTCGGTTATTATCTCCGAAATCGCTAGCCTGATACAAAGGTTAGCAAGATCTTCTTCTCCACCAGAAAATCGTTCTATTGTATACGGGACAGCACGATCATATACTAAAAGATTGTAATCTTCATCCAGCTCGATTTGTGAGTATTTTCCCTCAGTAAGCTCATCAAAAAGCTCTGAAGCCTGCAATGAAAGCGTTGGCCGGATCTGGGAGATGAGATATGTTCGATAGGAATCCATCACCTCTGAAAGCATACTGAGGTTTTTACCTTCTTTTCGATCACTTTGGAGTTTTTTGAGAAGTCTTTGTTGTTCTTCAATGTTTTTTTCAAAGGTTTTTATCTGCTGGCTGATGAGATCTTTTTTTCCCTCTTGTTGCTTTATTTCTACTGTGATGTGCTGATAGTTTTCATTTATAGCGTCAAGTTCCAATAACGTCTTTTGGTAGATTTTATATACTTCGCTTACCTGGGTTCGAATCTGTTGGTACTGCTTTTCATCAAATTGGATAGCGCCGATTGTTTCAAGCTCTTTCTTTTTGCTTTCGAGTTGTTGTTTCTCTCGCTGGATTTCTGTAGAGCTATGGCGAAGGACGCTTTGGAGTTTCTCCCGTTCAACGACTTGATTTCGTAGATATGTGGCTTTTTTTTGTAATGCTTGCTTTTCTTTGGTGAGTTTCTCGTTGTCGAGCTGCAGTTTTTTTCCTTCTTCAGTTAATCGCTTTGCATCCTGATTTTTCTTTGTAAGGTCATCTTTGTAAGCGGTAAGGAGTTTTTGGTGTTGCTGCCCAAGCACACGTTCGCAGGTCGGGCATTTCGCCTGGGGTCCCATGGTTTCGATATTGTGTTTTTTTGTTGTTATTTCTTTGATATCATCCTTAAGCCGATGAAAGAGTGTATCGTTATGCTCTTGTTTCTTTAACATGGATTGTAGAAGAGCAGAGTTTTTCTCCTGTTGCTGTTCAAACGTTTGAAGTTCTTTTTCCAGATTCTTAAACAAAGTAAGTTTTTCGTTGTGTTTGTCAAGGAATTGTTGTCGTTCTTGTAGTGTTTTTTCCAGTGATGAAATATCCTTTTCTAAACGTTGTTTTTTTTCAAATCTGCTTTTTTTTCCTTCGAGTTGTTCGACAGTTTTATAGAGGGTTTCATAGGATAGTTTTTTTGCTTCACAGTCTTTCTTCATTTTCGTACGCTGTTCTAGAGTCGTATGAAGTTGTTTTTTTTGGTCCTGAAGCCGCTGCATGTGCTCTTTTTGTTTTCTCTGTTGGTTTTGAATTTCCTGTGTGTATATTGTTATCTTATCTTGTCCTTTTTCATTTACTAGGTCATCTGAGAGTTTTTCAACAAGAGCTTTTTTCTCTTTTACATCGGATCGGATCTCACTAATGATGTCGTCAACTGCATTAATACCAAGCATTCGCAGAATCAGTTGTCGACGTTCACTAGGGTTCATGGATGATAATGTGTTTAGTTCTTTCTGCTTTGCAAAAATAGAGGTGTAAAATGATTTCCAGTCCATCCCGAGTCTTTTCTGAATAAATCTACTAAGGCTCTCTGCACCGTTTGCGGCGAGTTTGCCATTGACTGTTGCACTACCTGACGCGGATAGGTTTTTTCCACTCATCTCTCGAACAACATGGTAGGTGTCACCGTCGAAGATAAAATCAAGCTCGACCAGACATGGGTCTGATGGCGCTGTGCCTTCCCGTTTGATTTGATCAGTCGCGGTCCGAGCCGCAACAGGGCCATACAGCGTCCATGCGACCGCTTCAAACAGGGTTGATTTCCCGACACCGTTTAAACCAACAACGCCGGTAACCCCATCAGGAAATTCGATATAACAGTCTTTGAATTTCCGGAAGTTTTTCAGATGAATTGACTTAAGGATCATGGTTTTTTCTCTTCTTTTTCTTCATGATGATGGATGTATTGCAACCCAAGGTTTAGAAGCATATGCTTTTCCTGATACTCTTGAGTTGCTAGGAATTTCTCAAATTCGTCGGCCAGTGATTTCATTGTATGCCCTTCGCTTAGTGGTGTCTGATCGGTTCTAAGAGTAGTGGCTTTAATCTCAAAATGAACCGCTGTTTTTGCTAGATCCCGTATCTGATGGTAATCGACACCCCTTTGGATATATGCAGGAATGTTTTCAAGGCGGATGCGTATGATTTTGCCCTTTGGATCAATTGCATGGATGGTCTCTTTTATTTTGTGTATGATTTGGTCAATGCGAAGAGCAGAGCAATCAAGAGGCGGTACATCAACCATCACCCGGACTCTCAGGGGGACGAACCGATGAATCTGTTCTTTCTCGATGTCAAGTTCAAGGAATCCCTTCTGTGTGTTTGTCTCCGTGAAGCTCAAATGCTCTGTCGATCCCGCATAAAATGCGTTCCGTTGTAACTTTGTATAGAGATGGTAATGGCCAAGTGCGATGTAATCAAAGTTCTCCGTTAGGTTGTGTAGTGGGATAAATAGTTCATTAAACTCGTTCATCTTGAATTCCTTAACTGCTGCCACTGCACCATGTGCAAGAAGGAGGTTAAAATCAGCGTGTGTGTCTACCGTTATTTTTTTGAAATTTGATTCAAACTCTTTAGGGCTTTGACACTGAGGGATTGCATGGATAAGGACTGTTTTATCTTTGATTTGTAACGAGACTGTTTCATAGCGATTGTTGTAAATTGGATACACATGGTCTAGGTGTTCAAAAATAGTGAAAATATTTCCTGTCTCTTTGAGTTTTGGTGTTTCGTGATTACCTGAGATTACAATGAATGGGATGTTTTCTTGTGACAATCGAAGGATCTGCTGTACTGCGACTGTTATCGCTCGATTTGTTGGTCGAACTGAATCAAACAAGTCACCTGCATGCAGCACAAGGTCTGGTTTTGTTTCTACCGCATAATCGATGAATTGAGTGAAAGCATCATAGATATCTATTTCCCGTTGGTTTATCCCCTCTGCGGTGACTTTTTTATACGCGGAATACCCTAGATGGGTGTCCGCACAGTGTAAAATCCTCATAAGTCCCTTCTTTTCCGTGTGAGTTTTAGAGCAACAATTTCACAGGCTAAGGTAAGAGAATCAAGTGTCGGGGCGATGGGTGGTGCATAGGCGGTCTCAAGTTTGCGGAGCTCCTCGACTGTTATTTTTCCAAGCATTGCACAGGCAAGAGTGTTGATCCGTTGCGCTGCGTTGCTACCGACTGCCTGGGCAGAGAGGATCTGTCCGGTTTGTTCATGGACTCCAACTTTGATCGTGATAGGATTTTTTCCAGGGAAATAGTCTGGCAGGGAGAAACCTTTGTATTTACCGGTCACGACCGATAGGTTACTTAATGCCTGTTTGACTGGACCGACTGCAGCTATTTCCATTCCAAAAAACTCCGATGTCCTCGTAAGCAACAGACCCTTAGGTAACGAATACGTGCCTCCCGCAGCGTTTATCCCAGCAGCAATTCCTTGTCGGACTACAATACTGCCCAATCCAACGCAAACCGGTTCATTGGTCACCAAATCGACATATTCAGTGCAATCACCTACAGCATAGATGTTTTGAACTGATGTCTCTGCTTTTTCGTTGACCTGTATCCCCCCGGTTTTTCCAATGGCACAACCAATGGTCCTTGCAAGCGATGTCTCTGGTTTTGTTCCTGTTGCGATGATGAGGAGATCAGTGTTTATTTTCGTTTCTTCCCCTGTTGAAGCATCTTTGATAATAAGGGAGGATATAACCCCTTGAATCTCTTCTGAACGTACAGCAAGATGATTCGTATAGACCGATATCTTCTCCTGCAATGTCTGCAGCACCGGGGTGCTCATATCGTCGTCTAAGGTGTTTGCAAGGATGTCTGGAAGTGCTTCTACAACAGTGACCTGCATACCTTTCTTATATAGTGTATCTGCCATCTCAAGTCCGATGAGTCCTGCCCCGATGATTGTTGCATTCTTCCTTTTTTTTAGATGAGAAAGAATTTCTTTACCGTCATCGATGGTGCGAAGGACAAAAACTCCTGAAAGGAGATGACCGTCTTTCTGGATGTTTAGGATAGGTGGGATCCATGGTGCTGCTCCTGTCGCAAGAATGAGGTTATCAAATTTTTTTTCGATATGCTCCAAGCCTTTTTTTGCTCTTACCATACGTTCTTGCAGATCAATTTCTTCAACAGATGAATTAAGATAAATGTCAATATGTTCTTTTTTGAACCAGTCCTCTGAGAATTCAATAAGGTTGTGAAACTTCGGGATTGTTCCAGCAATTGCATAAGGTAAGCCGCATTTTGAATACTGGGTATATGGTCCTTTTTCAAAGATAGTTATAGACGAAGCTCTATCGGTTTTTCGTGCGAATTGCGCAGCAGTTCCACCACCTGCGCCACAGCCGATGATAACAATGTGCCGTGTATCAATCACATATATTCCTCATCCAACTAACTGGCATGTTTTTTTAAACGTTTTTGATTTATACGACAAAAAAGCCTTGGAGATAATACACCTAAATTATTGATATTTTTTCATTTGATAACTTTGGCGGATGTAGATAGTCTGCAGTAACTCTTTATTTTAGATAAAATTGGTGAAGTCTTTTTCTTTAATACATGATCTTTCGTATAGAGAGGTTCGGATACTCTGTACGATTTTTTCTATGATGGATATCAGAGCTGTTAAGTCTGGTATGTTTATGAGCATAAAGCTTACCTGTTGCATCCGTTGCAGAGAGATACTATAGTTCTCCATCCACAGGTGTTCAATGATTCCTCTTGAGGCATTAGGTGCGGAAAGCCACAGCTGTTGTGTTAGAAAAGCCTGTTCTTGCATGGCGTTGTCCAGGGTGGTAAGGAAGAACGTGATGTTGATTCCGTTTTGGATCATCTCGTAGGCGAGTAGTTCGTTTATTTCGTTTTCAAAAAAAAAGACAGTTTCCACGCTCTGACAGAGTGATGTGATGTTCCCATGGCCATATTTATGAAGGAGTGCAAGGGAGAGTGTGGCAGCCTCCCCTGTTTCATATGGGTCGTAGAAATCATCATCGCAGATGTGAACCGGAACGTAAATCGAACAGCATGCGTGATTTGCTGCAAACCAACTGCTGCTTAAGAGATCTGGATGTTCCTTTGGTATTTTAAATACCATAGATGCTTCGTACATATAACGATCCTCGCACATCGGCCGAAGTCCATCAAGATCTGTGGTATGCAGCCGTGACCAGCGTATCATGTCCTGTATGGTGACAGCCCCAATCGACGGTTCGATATGTTCATGGAGTTTTTGTTCCCATGCATAGACTGCGGTACAAACCGATATCCGTGCAGTGTTTCCATCGATTTCCAGGACGTTCACACTATAGGGTCCAACGGTCGCTTGTTTCCCTAGCGGAATTGTTACCTCCTTTTTATATCCTGAATTTTTAAAAGCAAACCAGGGGAACACCTGTGCGATTAGGGAAACTGGCGATAGTTGTAAGATTTTCACGCCGCAGAGAGAATCAAGGTGTAGAACAGTTCCTCGTCGCACCCATGTTTCTTTCTTGGTATTATATGAGGATGCAATCGGCAGCGTTTTGATCACTTGTGTCCGCCAGAGGTCTTTTGGATAGTTAGACATGACCAGCACATCACTTACATCTTTTGTTGTCTGATGTACTGCATCTGCTTCGATGATGACTGCCCGCTGCGGACCAATCAAGAAAAGATTCTCAGAGACACCAGTCGCATGAAGCGTATCAACTGCCTTGGTGGTCAGTAAGTTTATTGCTTCTTCTTCGTTTTCTGCGGTTTGGCATGCGTACCTAATCCAATCAAAATCATCCCATGCATTCTTTGTTGGATTCACCCATCGTGACATCGTATCTGCGTCACCAAAGGCAAGTCCCGCGTCAGTCAAGACCATCCCTGCTTTAACGATATTTGGGAGGGTATCTCCCTGTGTTGCCACACCGATAAAAGTATGATTAACAATAAAATCCCAGGGTTTTCCTGTCCACGGATGATGATATGTATACTGCGTTCCTTTTGGGACCCTAGATAGTACTTGTAAACCATCTCTGCTTGGATCTCGAACCTTTAAAAGAAGGCTATAGTCACCTGCAGTTGCAGATGATGCCACAACGATATCCTTGCAGCCTTTTGATGCTGGGATAATTATCACAGAACATACGATGATGAAAATGAACAAACAAGACCATATTTTCTGTTGACGTATCATATGTGAATAAAATATAACCCTAAAATATATAAAAGTATGCTTAAGGATGTTTTCTTACTCAGGAGTTTCTTGAGATTTTTCTTTCTTTTTCTTTGTTATTGTTTTCTTTTTTTTTGTGGTCTTCGCCTTTGTTTTTTTCTTTGGTTTTTCTTCTTTCTTCCGGTCTTCTGGTGTTGGTTCTTCTTCGCTAGGCTCTTGTTTTTCTTCCGTTGTTGCCTCTTCTGGTTTTTCCTGAATACTTTCTTTTAAAGGAAGCTCTTCTGATTCTACCGGCTGAGGTTCTGTTGGTTCACTTGGTTTTTCTTCTGGTGTCTCAACTGATTTTTCATCTTCGATGATGATTGTGGGTAATCGAATGATCTCTGTTTTGTTGATCTCAATACGTTTCACCGGGTAGAAAACCTTACAGTGTTTGTAAATTTCGCTTCCCATTTTTCCATCAATACAGTCCTTGATAAATGAGTTTAATGTCTTTGCTTTTCCTTCTTTTCGTATAACATCATTCATAACGTTTCTGATTAGTTTCTTCTGTGAACTTTGGATTCGTTTCTCTGCAATAGCGAAGGGTTTAACTCGGAGAAGAGCACCGTCTCTGGTCTCAACGTCAAAAACACCATCGACACGTGATTTTCTTCGTCGAATCATCCGTCGGAGGTAATCTGAGGTGAGAAGATGACCTTTTAGTTGGGTATGAGCCGTGTTTTGTTCAATCTTATCGACTGCGAAAAGAAGCTTAATATGAGATTTCCGGAAATCATTGGTAATATCCTGCAGGGAGACCTCTGTAACCCTCCCGATAAGGTTATCTGGTGTCTCAGCTAGGGTTTCTGCGACCGGAACGTTATTGAATAATGATGGTGCGAGTATCGTGTACCAGTTTTTTGCTTTCCATCGGTCTTTAACTTTTCTGGTTGTCGTCCGTACACGTGCTTTAGCCATACCTATCACTTATGAATCCTCTCATTTTTTCAATAAGGGATTTTTGGAGTAATAGAGTTCTTATACTTAAATGCTACGAGGGTTTCACCTGGGGGAATAACATTTGGATGATATGAGAACCATTTAAAATGCATCGATGATCTTTAGCTCGCGCTCTTTTCCTTTTTTTTGTATTTCTTCTCGTATTCTCTTGTAATAGTCCTTCTTATCGAACATCAATTTGGAAAACGTTTGTAATAATTCAGGATTTTGTAGGAGTTTTTTCTGAATGTTCTCCCAGATCCCTGGTTTTATACGCAACGAATCGATCCATAGTTCTTGGGTACCTGCCTTTTGTATCATATCAAGAATTTGTGGGATCTCCTCTATTGTTGTCGTCGGGTACACTGGGCCAAAGAACACTGCGGTTTTTAACCCGGCATCCGCACATTTCTTTAAAGCGGCAAACCGCTCTGGGATAGAAGCCGTATATGGCTCAAGAAGCCTTCGTTCATTGTCATGCAGCGTGCCGATGCTTACCATGACCTGCGTATCAGAAAACCGCAAAAGCAGATCAATATCCCTGGTGACGAGAGGTGATTTTGTCTGGATATGCGCTGGGAAATCATAACAGAGTAGTTGTTCTAAACAAAAACGAGTTAGTTTGTATTTCTGTTCCAAGGGTTGGTAGGGGTCTGTTACCGTTGATATGCCGACAATGCCAGGTTTCTTTATTTTTATTTCCTTTGCTACCATCAACGGGATGTTTTTTTTAACCTCGATGGCCTCCCCCCACTGTTCTCGAGGTATCCGAAGTACGTATGGTGCGTAACAATACGCGCAGTTATGCATACACCCTCGGTAGGGATTCAGAGAGAAATCAAGTCCGGGTAAAGTCGAACGTGATAACCCGCTGTTACAATGCACTTCTAGTACCTTCATATCATCTCACAATAAAATCCTCAAGTTTTCGTTGATACAGTTGGTTCTTTAGCACAGCGCTGTTCCGAATCCATCGCTGTAGGGGGATATCCATAATCTTAGAGACATACACCAGTGATTCCTGCACTGTGGAAAACTTACGATACGGCTGGCTAAGTGCACACCGAATACTTTCACGAACGTTCCAGACGCCAATCGGCATGATATATCCAGGATGCGCTTCCCGGAGAATCACTACAGCTGCCTGTCTTCTTTCCTTGTTTAGCAGCTCGTTTACCGCAAGTCTCGCAGCGTAATAGCACCCGCCGATTTCTGCATAGGTCGTCCGACCATCGTAAAACTCATAGCTATTGAAAATGGAAATACCAGTTCCATACGGGTTCCATGTGGTGTTAGGATACCACGCTTCGATAAGCTCATATTGCCATTCCGAAGGTACCATCAGAACAATCCACCGGTTGTCAAACTGATTGAGATAATATGCCCGCACCTCGTTGATAAACGGATATTCCTTTGTTTTTTTCATCAGCTCTTCACTAAGTGTTGAATCCACTGCAGTGATACTCCATCGTGTTGGAACGAAACGACGGTTCTTCTTCACCCCAAAGGCTCCCACACTAAACGCCCGTTGAATTTTTGAGATCAGCACCCCGTTTTTATAAATGTCAAGGATAGCAGCTCGTGCTTTTAGGTCCGTGTCATAGTATGCTTTTTCTATACATTGTTCGTATTTTGGATTTGTGATATCCAGTGTTTTCAATGGAGCAGACGGTCCATGTGGCTGTACTTCGTCATAGAATGCTATTCTGCCATAGGGTTTTTTTGTGAACATCGCATCAGTGAAAACCGCATTTTTTGAAAGAGCCAATTCCCTAGTGAACTCCACAATACGATGTGGACTTTCAACATCCGTTACATTAACCGTGAATTTTCCACGGACAAGCTGACTGCGGAAATCCACAATGTCATCAAGAGTCCTCTCAAGCCACCGCTCAGGGGTGTCGATCTCAGAAGTATCACCCATTACTGGTGGAATCATTGGGCCAATTGCGACCTTTGGATATCCTATCCTTCCGACGAAGACACTTGGAGGGGAAGCACCCTCAAGCCGCAGAGTATTTAGTAAGGATTTAACCTTTGTCTTTGAGTGATATCGGATGATCACTGGGCATCGGTTTTTTCCACATAAAAATTTTGTACCCCGACACAGTGCACAGACACTAGGTGATTGTTTCTTCTCAACTGCAAGAAGCTTCTTCTGACTCTTTGTAGCGTTTTGCACCAGATCCCCCATTGTTTCGATTCTCTTTTATACCCTTGGAAGAGAGCAGTGAAAGTATATAATGATTGCTGTTTCATCTATTAAAAAATTTTTTTAATAAAAAATAAGATATCAGACAATTCGTCTCACCCAACATATCGTATATTTGCCGATATCAAACTTTTTATCAACGATCCATCCGTCCTTCATATAGAAATGAAACGCTGGTCTGCTTGTGTTTGTTACACCAGTCACTCCACCATAACCTTTGTTTTTAGCGTATTTATATAAAAAATTCAATAGTAAACGACCGTATCCTTTTTGTTGATACGCTTCTTTGGTTCCATAGAACAAAAGCTCAAGACATTTTTTATCATATGATGGTTTGTTTTTGTAATATATCCAGAGCTGATAAATACCTGTTATGCCAAGGGTTTTAAGTAGGGAAAACCCAAATCTCAAGGTCTTAAAAAAACCAGGCTTACAATCTGAGTCGATACAGAGACAAACGCAAATAAGCAAATCGTCTTTCTTAATACCAAAACTCTTTATTGTGCCGGTTTTTTCGTATAATTTTAGTAAGCATCGTATTATTGTCCCCGTATGTTGTGGTCTTTCTATAAGGGCAGGTATCTGAGGAGAGTTATGAAATGCTGTTATGATTATTTCCATAGATGTAGGCTCATCCTGTTTCTGCAATTCAACGACCTTTTGTTCTAACGACATACGGATTACCTCTTTGGGTAATTATGCTTTTTGTTTTTTTCTGCAACAACCGCGATGTATCTGTGCGTAACAGGGATGTAACGACTTGGCATATGGTGTCTTTCAAGCAGTTCCCCGATTCGTCTGGCTATGTTATCCTTTCGGTCTTTATCGATGAGCTGTACAATTCCTGCGGCGACCCCAGAATTTAACAGTTGTTCTATAGCCATTTCCTTGTTTTCAAACGTAAATGTTTTTTTTCCTTTCCATGCGTCGATGATTCTCAGTCCGTTCATCCGCATTCTTTGAACAAGGGTTCCTTTTGAAAGAAAGAAATGTGGTATAATATAATAGTTTAATGCCACTGGTTCTTCTGCTATGGCAGCAAGGAAAAAGAGCACAAACTCCCAGTTGGAAAACATGCTGTTGTCGATGATTCCCACTTTTCCGTTCTGACGAAGTAATCGCCTAAATTGTGCTAAAATCTGTGGTGTACCATATCCCAAACCCCAAGCACAGGTGATACAGTCATAGCTGCGAGGTGGTTGGTTTTTGAGAAAATCATACGCATCATTGTGGATGAACTGGCACTTATCACCATATTTTTTTTGTGCTATAGATATCATTGCCTTGGATGCATCTACACCAGTGACTTTTCCATGTGTCATATCATAAAGTGCATGGGTTAGAAAACCGGTACCGCAAGTCAAATCAAGACAGTTCCCGCCTTTTAATGGATCTAATTTTTTCAACATATCAACTGTGAGATACGCCATATAATCTGTCCAATAGGTATCATAGAAAATAGCGATCTCGTCATAACCAGCTTCAACGAGTTTTTTTGTAAGGTTTTCCTGATTTAAATACAAATGAAGGAAACGCAGACCAAGTTTGATCCAATGACGATGAATGATACCTCTCACCTGTTCTAAGATTATTACATTTAAATAAGGAAAAATATCTTTTGTTTTTATTAAAGTTTAGGATGATTTGTCAAGAATATATCACTTATGTCACAGTTTTGATTGCTAATCCTGTTATAAACGTATTCCCTTACGCCATTTTTATTTTTCTTTGTAACGTTTCAAACCATGAAGGTATCCCTTCGACCGTTCGACAGCTGCATCGTTTCGCGAACAGCTTCCGATATGTGATGTTGCATTCTACGCGGTTCTCCAGATGTTTTTTTATAGAGGTACAAAGACGCCCTCCACGCCAATCCCAATCAGTGAGAAGGATGATCTTCCGGTGTTTCTGTGTGATATTATCACAAAAATCAGAAACGGATTGTCCCTTGTTGAATCGGATGATTTCCCCTTTGATTTCAAGTTTCCGTAACGCAGCAATATCCTTATCTCCCTCTACGATAATCGGAACAGAAGTATTGTCCTCACGTAACGCATCAAGGAGTTGTTCAAATTCTTCTATTTTTTGCTTGTCATTCATGAATAAACCTTTTTAGTTTTTCAATAACTATCTCCTTAGAGACCTTGCGAAGGCACACGATTTTTTCTTTGCTTTTCTCTCCATTCACGATAATAACATCGTTACTGGATAGTTGGAAGAACCGTGCGAGGGTTTCTATCATCTCGGTATTTGCTTTGTTGTCCTTTGCCGCTGATGCGACCTTAATTTCAATGGATTTCCGCCATTGATTGAACTTGTATGGAAAGACCGTTTGAGAGGACCTTGGAGCCACAATCAAATAAAGAAGTGCACCCTCTTTGGATTCTTTGATCGCCTCAGTAAATGATGTCATAGTCCTGAAAAAATAATTGATTACGATTGAGTCAGTTTGAGAATAGCCTCTGCAAGATCGCCGTTTGTCTCCTTTAAAGCCTTTCGTGCCTCTGCTTCAGATTTACCTGTCTGCTCAATGATTAACTTGATGTCTTCTTTTTGCGTGTCTTGGGTTTCATCGCCTCTGTTTTTCACGGTTGGCTCCCCAATGATTTGGAAGGTTTTTTGCCCCTGTGCCTCCATCACGGTTACCTCAGCAGTGTCAAAGACGTATTCCTTTGTATCTGTCTGGATGATAACCTTTTCCACATTGTCGATATTTTTAACATTAATCCCGAAGCGTTTCATCATCTGCGCAAGCTGCCTACTATTCATTCGACCTGGCATCATATATAACAAACCCTTGTATGGTTCCGAAGCATATATAGAGTTCTATTCGTTTAACATTTTTGGTATGATTTCAGAAGCAGAAATGAAGACCTTGGATAGAAACTCTGAATATTACGGTGTCCCAGCACTCCAGCTTATGGAGAACGCCGGTAAAAGCATTTCTGAGTTTGTACGATACACGGTAAAAGACACAAAGAAAAACATCCTTATCCTCTGCGGGCCGGGTAATAATGGTGGAGATGGGTTTGTCGCGGCACGATACCTCACGCAGTATTACAAGGTCAGCGTGTTTCTCGCTGGAACCCAGATTAAAACAGAGATCGCATTACGTAACTTCCAGAAACTGCAGACCTATGAGGTGAAAATCTACTCCGCCTCTCATGATGTTGACCGACTGCTGGCAGAAAACGATGTCCTTATTGATGCACTCCTTGGAACAGGACTTGCTGGTGAGCTAAAAGACCCGTATGCTACGATCGTAAAAAAAATCAATCAGACGACCGGTAAAACAATCGTTTCTATTGATGTCCCTACTGGTCTTAATTCCACCCATACCATCACCCCAGAATACACCATCACGTTCCATGACATAAAAAAAGGCATGAACAACCAAAATAGCGGAAAAATCCATGTTACTGACATCGGCATCCCAAAAGAGGCGCTTGCCTACGTCGGTCCTGGGGAGCTATCTGTCTATTATCCACGTCCCGCAAAAAACTCACATAAAGGAGAGAACGGTATCGTACTTATCGTAGGAGGTGGGCCCTATATCGGCGCACCGGTTCTTAGTGGCCTTTCAGCTCTTCGAACCGGTGTTGACCTTGTTTACATCACCACACCAAAACGATCCTGGATGTCCATAGCCGCGTTTTCACCTAACTTCATTGTAAAAGACCTCCGCCATGAAAAGCTTACTCCAGATGACATTCCAAGTATCGAAGAACTTCTTGGCAAATGCACTGCAGTCATTCTTGGCCCGGGTCTTGGCACCGCCCATCAGACCGAAGAAGCCATTGTCACAGTGATACAACGCGTCATCGCGGAAAAAAAACCACTGGTTCTTGATGCAGATGCCATCAACCCCATAGCAGAACACCTCTCGCTTCTTAAGAATACCGCTACCGTGGTTACCCCACATGTTGGTGAATTCAAAAAACTTGCAGGGATAACACTCTCACAGGATCTTGAAGAACGCCTCAACACAGTGAAGGAATGGGCTAGCAACATCGGTATCACGATTTTCTTAAAAGGTTACATCGACATTATCAGCGATGGAACATCAGTAAAACAAAATAAAATCCATAACGAGGCGATGACGGTTGGGGGGACCGGTGACGTCCTTGCAGGGATCATCGGAGCACTGCTATCAAAAAAAGTAAAACCTTTTGAAGCCGCACGAATCGCCGCCTTCCTCAATGGGGAGGCAGGTAACAAGGCATTTCAGAAAAAATCCTATGGGTTGCTTGCGACCGATATCATCGAAGAAATCCCAACAATCCTAAAAAAATACCTGTAAGTCTTATCCTTATTTCGAGGCACAGTATCAAACCTAGAATCTTTATTTATTCCCAGATTGCTTTAACCTGTTGGTGGCTGACCAGTTCCCCTGCGACCTGGAATAACACCCAGGCTAGGAACGCAGGCTCCTTTTGCATTTCCTCTGAAAACGATGCGGTTAGTTTCTGTTTGAACTCCTGTTCTAGTTTATCAGGGTTCTTTGGCCATTCCGCGTATTGGTAACGCCTCATCCAATCAGTGGTCCGTTCAATCATCTCCGTTTTTTTATCAGCAAGTTTACGGACAGCTTTCTCAGTTTTTTTTACAAAAAATCCAGATGATTTTTTCTCCCACATGACATATCCCTCACTAGAGATATCGCTGCGGGTCATAAAAGCCTTTACTTTTTTATGAAAAAAACTTTTAAGTACTCTTTTATCATCAGCCGTTCAGATGCAACAATTATACCTTGTGACAATCATCCTTCTTGGTTTTTGTGTATTATCATCAGCTGCTACCGCTCTTTTTACATCACCTTATGATTTTACAGGAACTCTTTCAAGCAATACAGTAACATTTATAATTGGAAAAACCACAGTCCGTGGAGCCTGTACCGGTTATCCGATGGAATCCCTTATTGAGTCATCCCTTGTTCAAGAAATGGAAGGATTTCCACTCATCGGAAAAAACAATATCGCATATGTCGCCTCTGTAATCGTTGCAGAAAATATCGACATCACCACAGCTACATCCCTTGAGGTTTTAGTAATACAGTATTATAATCACCTTACCCAATATAGAGATGTAGAAATTATAACAGAGGATGGCTTTGTCCTTTTTGGTGTTCAAAAAGCAAATACCACTATATCAGCTGATTTTCCCTATGCAGTCACCACATTTATTCCCCTTGGCATCCTCCCTGAGAAACCAACACGATTTTTTTTTACAGGGGCAGACAGCCCACTGCTTATGCATAGCTCAGGAGACTTTGCAGTCCTTACCACCCTTTCGGAAACTAGTACCATCAAAGTAAAAGATAGGGCAGGGAGAATACGCTGGAGCGGCGGATCGCAACGTGACTATCTTTTGATACAGGACACCACCTTCTCTATTACCCAGCAACCTCCATTGTCTCTTGTTCCTCTAGGTAACTCCTCCGAAAAAACACCACTCACCCTGTCGATTTCTCCTATAGACTCCAGCGATATCACGGCTACACAACTTTTAGAAAACATATCAACTTCTGTTAAAACAAATCTAAAAGACGAAGCTGCCTCTGGATTTCTCAATAACATCAATCAGTTAAACCTCCTTATTCAAACAGCTTCTTTTATTACAAATGGAGCATTGGTGTTCCTGCAAATCAATGATACCATGACCGTTGATCAATCCACACAACAGTTCTCTTCGGTTGGTTTAGTCCGTTTCAATACAATTGATATAACCGATAGTGGGATGTCCGAAGGACCATTACTACAAGGGGATTGTATCCTAGTATTTCAGGGAGATCATTTCTATACGCCTCAAGCTAAACAAAGCCTGGATGGAACACGCTTTCCATATGAGCTGCTAATCATCTGGACTTTTGCTATAAGTGTATTTATCTACGTAAGTTTTATCATGCGGCCCTCTATCAACATCGAAAAAGGAGAAAGGATAAAACGCTACGCTCTGTTCATACATCTTATCGTTCTTATCATTGTTTTTCTATTACTTGAGCGCGAGGTATATGTACTCTTTGGTGCTAGTGGACTTATGCTTTTGTTCTCTCAGGGACTTACCATGGTAACCAGGGTATTTCTCATAATAGAAATACTTATTTGGACTCTTGGGTTCTTCTCACTTGCACTTCCCATTCAACTTCTCTCATATTCGGTTCTCCGTGTCCGTGGCATTGAAAAAGGGGGAAACGGGATATGGAAAGCAGTTGGAGATCTGTTTATCTGGGTTTTTTGTGGGCTATACCTTCTATTATTTCTTAACATCATTTCGGCTCTTATTTCCTTTCCTCTTATCTATCCTATGGGGTGATATATGCAGCCAACGCTTCAACCGCTTATCGATGAACCTGCTCTTTTACTAAAAGAAAAGGAGCTCCTAGTCATCGCGGATCTTCACATCGGTATTGAAAATGAACTACGAGAGAATGGACTGCAAGTGCCATCTCAGACCAAGATTATGGAACAACGGTTGATTTCGATTCTAACAACACATGCAGTAAGCGACATTATTTTCTTAGGAGATATTAAACATACCATCCCATCTTCGAGCATTCAAGAACGAACCGATGTGAAAAACTTTCTCAACACAATACAATCCTACAGTAGCCTGCATATCCTTCCTGGAAACCACGATGGAAACATCGACAGATTGATTAACTCAGCGATCCAACTGCATCCATCCGATGGTTTTGTGTATGAAGGGATTGGATTTACCCATGGGCATCGAAGACCATCTACTGAAGTTATGCAGTGTGATCAGGTCATAATCGGTCATTCTCATCCCACGGTGATGCTTATGGATCGTCTTGGGTATCGGATGTTTGAACGATGTTGGTTACGCGGTCCTCCAATGTTAGACATACTCCAAGAGAAATATCCAAGTTCCCCAACATCCCAAATCCTACTTATGCCTGCGTTTAACCCTCTCTGTGGGGGCGTCGCAGTGAATCGAGATCATCTTCTTGGACCGTTTGGCTCCCTCATCGACGTAGAAAACGCAGAATTGTATCTACTTGATGGGTCGGCACTTGGAAAAGTAAAAGATCTAAAATCATACAAATAGAGACGGGAACGGTAAAATTACTGCGGAGTATGATAGATGTCGCTAAGAAGTGAACTTGAAACATTTCTCATTGAACGAGGCTTCAAAATGACCTCTGGTCCACTTGCCCGATGTCGACGATTGGAGCACGAAAATGAAAAACTCATTGTAATTCTCCAACTTCAGGCACCTATTCGGAAAATTCCTGTAAAATTACTATATGATTCGTGCGGAGCAACAAAAATAATCGAAAGTTATTACAAATCAACGATACGTTGCAGCACGTGCGGCTGCCGGATGCACTGCGTGCGGTTGCGTCCTGGTGAAAAACTCAAAGCAATCAACGAGACATCAGCGGAATAACTAGATAACGTGAGACCTCTACAAAAAGGATGATTCCGCATCCCCCTGCGGTCATCCTTGAATCATCATCGCATCATCCCGCTAGCTCGAGCCTGCCCTTCTCATACGTGGACAACGAAGGGGACGTATAATATCAAGGTAAAAGCATTTGATCCTTCTAACAATGAAAGCGACTGGTCAGACCCCTTAGTGGTTTCCATGCCGTTGGATGTAAAATCTACCAACACAATGCTCATCGACCAGATCTATTAATCCCCATTAGACTTCCTATGTTTAAAACAACTACTCACATAATCTTTTTTTTTTTTTTAACTGTGTCACTGCTTTCCTACCCACACGTTATGAGGATTTTTATTCAAGGTTCATTTAAAAAGACGCTGACGCACACACAATTATCATGAAGTAAGTTTTTTCATGTACCATACTTAAAATTCGTTCTAGTCTGTTTAAACCGCTTTGTAATGCATCGATAACAAAGAAGCGTGGTCTTTGTGTCCTTCTTCAATATAGTTGATTATCGCAGGTGGTAATCACATATCGATAGACTTCTCGTTCATAATCGATTCGATATGTTATTTTTAGCGAACTTTTAGCGAACCTCAGATGAATCTAATAAATCTGAAAAACCATTTTATTATTATAAGCTTGACGAAGCATTGTTGTGGGTGTGGCTGCAATCTTGGTATCAATTACTTCTATGTCAATGAAAATGGAAATTGCAGCGAGATATGTAAGTTCCGCCAGTCAAAGCCATGATGTTAAAACCGTGCCAATACCTGTCTTAAAAATGATGATAGATTTATATACGAGTTGTTATTTTCGTGTTTGAATCTCTTCTGGGATTTATATATCAAAGTCAGTTATTATATATCAGGTATTATGCGAAACCGACTTAAAAACAATATCTTGATGGCATATGGAGCTAAATCTCTCTGAAAGAATCGGAAGCCTGTTACAGACACTATTTCTACTAATTTTACCATGGATAGTGTTGTTGATTGGACTTGTTATCTCTCTTGACACGGTCTGGTTTTATCTTATTTGTCTTACCTGGTTTGGCTGTGGACTTATCTTTTATGGTACGCTTAATTAGTATGAAAATCTGTGACGTGGTTTTCATTAAATCCAAAGACATTTAAACCTTTGTCATAGGTAATTTTTTATACTGGTTACTCCATATGGTTCCTCATGAGCGGAATTGAAGAGTATCTCACCAACGAGTTTAACGCGAGAAAGACGAGGAATACTTATCGTGCCGTCCTCAAAAAGTATTTTGAGATCATCGGGGCAGATCCCGAGACGTATTTCAACGAAGGACGCACTCAGGATGATTACCTCAAAGACCTGAAAACATATATCAACACTTTTTTAGTGGGTCGCCCAGCCAAGACCTGTACGTCGTATATCAGTGGCATCAAAGGTTTTCACAAATACAACAAGGTCTTGCTTGATGAGGAAGAGTTGAAGACCATCAGAAAAAGGCATAAGAACATGAAATCTAACCGTGCATTGACAAAAGACCGTCCGCCATCAATCACAGAACTCCAACGCATCCTCTCACATGGGACGGTCATGGACAAAGCATTCTTCTCGATCCTCTTTTCCAGTGGCATGCGTATCGGAGAACTCGCGAAGATGCCGAAGAATCAGGGAAAAGAAATTTACATCTATTTCGATGAGAACCCCGTGAGGATTGATATCCCAGAGACAATAACGAAGAATGGGGAACGCAGAACCACCTTCATGAGCAACGAGGCAAAGAAGTTCCTGCAGGAATGGCTTAGAGTCAGAGATGATTACATCAACAACGTAGCATTCCGATCACAGAACCTGCCAAACAAGATAAAAGAACGGATTACACCGAAAGACCCACGACTATTCCCTTATAACACGGTGACCATGTGGAGACGATGGGGCAACATGTGTGAAAAAGCAGAATTGACCGAGAGGGACATACGGACAAAACGAGCGATAATTCACCCGCATGGGTTACGAAAAGGATTTAGGACAATCATGGGAACAAAGATCGGGATCGATTTCACCGAAGAGATGATGGGTCACGCAGGATATCTCGCTGAGTCCTACGTACGACATACTGATGAGGAGCTTGCCTCAGCATACAAGCTTGGAATGAACGCGGTAACCATCTTCGAACGAGAGATTCCACAGGATATGAGAGAGTGGCAACAACGTGATGCGGAGAAGGATAAGAAGATTGCTGAACTAGAATCACGGATGCAGCGAATGATGGAAGACATGCAACATCTTCTCATTGAAAACGATAAGAAAAACAGAGATGAATAATCCTTCTTTTTTCTTTTTTATTGATATATGATAATGCGAGTGGGGGAAAATACCGTCAGCCTATAATACTGGAAATCCATACGATCCAGTGATCTTCGTGACATCAAAAGGATTCTTGTTGATAATGGATGCATCTCCCGTGATAAGCATGGGTTTATAATAAATAAAATCCCATAAGCCTCATATGACTTACTGTTTTTATATTAGAAATCAATTACAGATTGTTTGGTGAATAAACAAAATGAAACCAAACAGTATTTTAATCTTGAAGCAGATAACCATAACAGACAGACAAAAAGAACTTCTTATTGAAGAATCTAAAAAAACAGGGATATCAGTATCGTCAATCATTAAAGGACTTATTTCTGAACATTACAGAATAAGGGGGCTTTTATGAAACAAAATAATAATGATCAAGGAGCCTCCCTGCGAAGAGCTGCTCCCCGACCCACCGAACCGAAACCGTCGATTCAGCAACCAAACAACACAAATGAACAATATAACCCTTACGCTGACTGGACTTTTGAACAACTTTATTCTGAATGTAAACGAAGAGGACTACTCTAATCCCTAGGGGACGCGGACCAACATGACGGATAAAAAAACGCTATTCCTAGGAAAAAAATGCAAAGCAGAACTACGACCCAACCATTTCATCCTCATCGGACGGGTCATCGACATCGATGAACACGGGATCCTTTTCAAAACGGATCAGAAGACCGCATGGATTAACTGGAACCTTCTTTTCGAACTAGTGCCACTCAGGGAGGAATAAAACGATGCTAGACAGGGACATCAACGGCAGCACATGGCAACAACACATGAAACAATACGGCACCATCTACCAGCTCATCCGCGATGAAATCGGGATCTGGGGGATACGATGTAAAAACGGGACCATACAGCCGTACAGCATTGTAAAAAACCAGCTGGTCGTTATCCTAGACTTCCAGACAGCACGACAACTCACTTTCTTTCTCAAACGTCTACAATACAAAGCGAGATACCCGTATGAAACGCGCAAAATGGTGATACTGACGTCTGCATCATGTTCAATGAGGATGACTTGAATAAATTCGTGTATCTCCTCAAAATACGTAGAAAGAAACAAATCACGCAGGAAACACGCGAAAAACTACGTCAAAACCTCGAAAAAGCGCGGAGGTGCAGACGATGAAACACGATGATTTTCTCCCACGATGCACAAACATGATACAACAACTCGAATATCTTGAACGATGGCGACAGACGCACCCGTATGTGATACTCAACGGAGATAAAAACCATGACTGATGACTACGATGCCAGCAGCCTCAAAAAACAATTCCAAATAGGATTGCAACAGGAAGAAGAACGAAACGAAAAACTAAAGTTATTAGAAGAATACGCTGTCTTTGAACGTAATAAAAAAGGGGATATTATTAACGTTAACCCTGCAAGACTTGCTCAACTTCTAATCAACGAATACGATTACCATCCTTTTACCACTAGAGACACAAGACAGATCTACTACTACAAAGACGGGATATACCAGCCAAACGGGGAGACAATCTTCCTCGCACTCGCTGAAGAATATCTTGGCGACTTCAGCACGAACCATCGGAAAAACGAGGTTATTTCCTATATACGGGATTACAACTACAAAGACCGTTCAGAAATCTATGTCCCATCGAACTTCATCAACTTAAATAATGGCATCTTAGACATCAAAAGATTCGTTCTGATACCGCATTCACCTGACTACTATTTCATCAACCAACATCCTATCACATACGATCCAGATGCATCCTACGAGAAAATTGAGGAGTTCCTACGACATATCAGCATGAAAGAAGGGGTTGTACGCGACTCAGTGATAAAAACCATTCAGGAATATATGGGTTACACTTTTTACAGGGAATGTTTCCTCAAACAATATCTGGTTCTCGATGGCGGTGGTGACAACGGAAAAACCGTTCTCATGAACCTCGTTCTCTCGATGGTAGGTGAAGAGAACAACACCAGCATTGGTCTACAAGAACTCAACGACAGACCGTTCTCCAAAGCACAGCTCTACGGAAAAAACGCGAACATCAGCGATGATCTCCCCAAAAAAGCATTGAAATATACGGGTGTGATAAAACAAATCACAGGGAACAGCCCAATATGGGCTGATGTCAAAAACAGCAAGACAGGAATCAGTTTCACACCCTATGCAAAACCTTGGTATGCATGTAACGAGCTACCAGAAACAAGAGAGCATACCGATGCATTTTATAGTCGACAGCTACAGATAACTCTACTGAACAAATACTTACCGAAAGATGAACCAAAGATAGATGGGGTTTCAGTTTTCGAGCGTAATGTTCATCTTACAGATGAACTGACAACAGAAGAGAGTTTATCAGGTGCTTTCAACTACGCGATGATAGGGTTGAGAAGAATTTTAGATACAAAACGGTTCTCAGATGAGACGACAACTGAGGAAAAACGTGAACAATGGATCCGCAAAACAAACCCCGTAGCAGCATTCCTTGAAGATGAATTTGAAATCGGGGATACAAACTGGTGCATCACTGTTGATGATTTCTACAATGAAGTCATCCATTACTGTGAACGACACGAGCTGGATAAACCAAGTAGCAGGAAATACGTGACTGGACGGGTGTTGGACTCAAACCTTGGTATACAGAAAAAACAGAAGACAATTAACGGGGAACCTAGAATCTGGTGCTGGGTGGGTTTGAAGATAATCACGAACACCGTGATTAATCACAACTTGGCTGAGACAAAGGCTGATGCAGCAGGGGGGTACTTTTAAATGTCTACAGAGGTGCAACAGAAGAAAGTAACAGGATGTACGGGTCTTAAAAAACAATCCTGTTACTCGTTTTCTCCGAGAAGTAATACGGTAACAGCTTTTTTCATATTTAAATTCCTTGTAATAAATTATTTTTTATATAGAGGTAAAGTACAAAAAAAGACGTTATTCCGTTATTTTTTTGATTTTCTATCTGTTGATGCAAGTAACATGTTTTTCTTGGAGATTGTCAACATCCTGTTACTTTTCTACAATATATTAAGTTTATCACATCATTATATTATAAAAGTAGTACGTCTGGGGGTTTTTTGAATGAAAGTGGTTAGCTTCAGGGTCAGCGATGAGGTCTATGATGCTCTGAAACAGGAAAAGGTGAGTTTCCGTGATCTCTTCGAACCAGTGGCAAAAGACATCGCTCAAAGCAACAGCATGAGCTATACGGCTGGTATACGCAATCGGAAGTCTGAGGTATACGAATGTGTCAAAGAGATCCAACAGCTGGTTGTGAAGGTCCTAGGGTCTGAAGTCTGGAGGAAGTGAAGAATGCGACATGGGAAACAGCATCAGTATCTATACTTCCTCTGCAGGAAACATGGGGTGTCGCTGGAGGAACTGTACCACGATCATCGTGAGCTGCTGTCCATAAACCTTCGCTTCGAGTTGTTTCGTTTGATTCGTGAAAAAGAAGACAGGAGGCAAGGCTGGAAAAACGGAGGAGGATGAAATGAGGGAGAAAAAAAGGCAGCATAAATATCTGCGTTATTTGTGCAGGGTGTACGGCACGGATTTGCAGGGGCTGTACGATCATCACAGGGAGAAGCTCACGAGTCATCTGAGGCGAGAACTTTCCCGAATCATCAGGGAACAGAGGGAGGAGGAGAAGCAATGATATGGAAAAAGGGGCAGGGTGAGCAGCCGAGTAATCTGAATCTGTTCAGTGAGGAGACAACGGGGAAGACGGTACAGATCAGCAGTCTCAACTTCAGCGTGAACCTTGCGAGTGACGACCCAGAGGACACCATTGAAAAGCTGAGCGATGTCGCTGTCCGCCTGTTGAGATTCATGATGGATGAGGAGGTCAAATAATGCGATTTAAGTTTTTTGTGTGTGCACAATACTTTTTCCTATTATATATGTAGTATGTATGCTAGTTGCATACAAAATAACAGTAGTCTTCTCTCCTGTTCCACTCCTTACCCTCTGTTGCCGAAAAATAGGTAGGAATCGGCAAACCTTTATACGTGGTTGATTTCCCCGTCCCTAACAAAATGGGTAGGTCTTGGTGGATTTCATTTTAGAGGGATACTACGACCTACATTTATTTGTGGTGTTTTCATCAGTAGAGGATAAATCCGTGTCACTGCTTCCCCACCTACCTGTTTTCTGAGGATATGTTTTTAAAGAAGGAATAGTTACAAAACTATAAGGTGGAAAGGAAATGATAACAAAAATAATAGTTATAGTTGTTATCATGATAGCATCGTCTATTGCTGTTTTTTCTGTTGTTGATGCTGATGGAGATGGATTGAATAATTTAACCGAAGTGCAACAGGGGACGGGTATATTCGATTCTGATAGTGATGATGATGGTATCAACGATGGAGAAGAAATAAATGTTTATCACACAAAACCTACAGCAAAAGATACGGATGATGATGGATTAGAGGATTTTGCTGAAATAAACACGTATCATACAAATCCATTGACTGTTGATTATGATAATGATGGGCTTAATGATGGAGATGAAGTTAGATGTGGGGCAGACCCTCTTGATTCAGATACTGATGATGATGGGTATCAGGATGGAAACGATCCACATGTAACAACCCATGAATGGAAACTTATTGATTCAGATAATGACGGATGGAATGATTACAAAGAATATTATGAAAAAAAGACAGACAGATTTAGGAGTGATACTGATAACGATGGTTATAAAGATAGTGTAGATCCCCATCCGACAACCCATGAATGGAAACTTATTGATTCAGATAATGACGGATGGAATGATTACAAAGAGTATTTTGAAATTGGAACAGATAGATTTAAAGCCGATACCGATGGGGATGGTGCACCAGATTCACAGGATGCGAATCCATTAAGTGCTGCTCATCTCATAACAAGAGAATTTAGATGGGATTATCCTTCTGACTGGTGGAATACAAGGAGTTGGACATGGACGATATACGTTTCACAGGATTTGTATTTATATGAATCCCAACTTCCAAGAATAACCTCATGGTATGATTGGAGTAAATATACTGATGACCCTGTTCTGGAGGTTCTTGCCCCAGGGTTAAAAGAAGCAGCAGAAAATAATGGATTTGATTATTATGAGACTGTTAATTTTGTTTTAGCATTCGTTCATTGTCTCCCCTATACGGTAGATGATATTACCACTGGTGCGAATGAATATCCACGGTATCCAATAGAGACACTTGTGGATGGTGGTGGTGATTGCGAAGATACGAGTTTCTTGGTTGCTGGTTTGCTTAAAGTAATGAATTATGATGTTTGTTTACTTAAACTTCCTAATCATATGGCTGTTGGTGTATTAGTAAGCAATGGATACCCGGGAAGTTATTATAATAAAAATGGGAAACATTATTACTATTGTGAGACAACTGGAACTGGATGGATGATGGGAGTAATTCCATCCGATTTTGAAGGTCAGTCAGCAACACTTATCCCCGTCAGTTAAATCCGTGTCACTGCTTCCCCACTCACCAGTTACTATTTTTGTAACTTTTGTTTCATTTAAATTTTTTCAAAATAATTTATATAGAGGAAAGTTATATTGTATCATTGTATTTGTAAAAATTTATTAAGGGAGGACTATCTATTATGATAGAAATCGAAAGGAAAAAAAATATTTTAAAAAATATAAGAACGTTGGTGATCGTCTTCGTTCTCGTCTGTTATAGTTACTCTACATTCGCTCAGATCATTCCAGATAAGTCGATACAGAATATTCAGACAACTCAATCATCATCTTGTACACCGCTGAAAGGAAATATTACTGTTTTGGATGAAAGTTTTTCAGAAGGAATCATGCCCCCTTCAGGCTGGATACTTGATCCAACGAATCTAAGTGGAACTTGGAAGATAGATTCGGAGAGATATCATTCCCCGTCATATAGTGCTTCGGTTTGGCGACACAATTGTACTGGACTAATGGATGAATGGCTCATTACTCCAAACTTAAATTTTAGTGAATATTCAACCGGATCAAATAAAATCTTTTTACGCTTCTGGTGGTACACGGACATCTATGTTGTCGAACATTCATTGATTCATTTCAATGTGAGTATTTCCACCAACGGCGGAATAAATTGGACAAAAATATGGACAGCAAAGGACCAAAGTGGATTTCCTGAATACAAATGGACTGAAATAGGTATGCCGATTGAACTATCAGAGTATCGCAATGAAAGCAATGTGACAATAGGGTTTCAGTTCTTTAGTAATACAACACAACATGCAATAGCCCAATTTTTTGCCATCGATGATATCATAGTGTTCACAACAGCTGCTGTAAACTTCTTTTGTGATGCGGGGGGACCGTATCATTGGTGGTGGTTTCACCAATATGATTACATACCTCCAGGTGTACGGTTTCATGGGACTGTCAGCGAAGGCTACAATCCATATTTATGCCAATGGTTATGGGATTTCGGAGACAATAATATCTCAACATGGCCTGTGTATACATATAATTTTTATACAAATCCAGGGCACTACAATGTCACTTTACAAGTAAAATATGAAAACCTTATTGCTTATGATATAACGACTGTTGATTTTATAATGCCACAATATCTCAATATATCACTGAAACCAATCTCTTTCCCAGGGATTCAAGCTGAAATTTATAATCCAGGGAATTACAATGCTACACATGTAAAGTGGTGGATAAATGTGACGTTAGGTCCGCTAAAAATGCGTGAAAAAACGGTAGCAAATGGAACCATTGAGGATATAGGTAACCACTCTACAGTCGATATAAAAAGCAAGTATTTCTTCGGGTTCGGACTAATTCAGGTTGAAGTTGTGGTAAATCCCGAAAACTTCGTGGGTAGTCATACAGATTTTAATGCACTAAAAATCGGTCCATTCACCATCAATTTAGGAAAAAAAACATGAAAAAAAAGATGGTTTAGTTGCCTATTGAATTCAGGAGTCTGATAACGACATAAGCGCTCTCCACTCTCTTCTTTTTTTTACAATTATAGTCACTGAAATCCGTGTCACTGCATTCCCCACCCACCTGTGTTCTGAGGATATATTTTTAAGATAGTAACGTTTACGATACTTCTGAGTGGAGGCAAGGTTATGCAAAATGATTTGTTGAAGAAAGGAATTGTTTTTGGAATAATTACATTAGTAGTCACAAGTGGAATATTCATCTTGATGCCAAGTATGAAGGCAGGTCTAACCGATGGACTCATTGGCTATTGGAGTTTTAATAGTGGAACAGCAAATGACGACTCAGGAAATGGTCATCATGGAACAGTATATGGTGCAACAATAGTCGAAGGAAAATCTGGGGATGCATATAGTTTCAATGGTGATGACTATATTTCTCTTCCTGATTTTACCTCCTCATATAACCAAGGAACGTTTGTTGCATGGGTAAAACATTCAATTCCCAATGGACAAGTCGGGCTTATCTATGCAGAAGCAGATGAGGATGCTGTGATAAATAAACCCTATATTTGGTTCGGATTTGATGGAGGTAAACTCTATTTTGCAAGAGATGTCTATGGCATGGAATCAAATTATCAAGGTAAAGTTGATGTTGGGTCAAATGATGGTCTATGGCATTGTGTTGTTTTTTTATCAACAGGGTCAGCGAATCGTTTTTATTTCGATGGTGTAGAGGTTTTTCCTACGTGGCAGGATGGAAATGTTCCAGCGGGAATCTGGTTCAATGACCAGACCACAGATACCAATGCAATCGGAGTATGTAATCAACCTTCGCATTATGGATTCTTTAATGGAGTTATTGATGAAGTGCGTATGTATGATAGAGCATTAACCTCTGATGAGATTCAGAATTTATTTAATCCGCCATCGTTAGTAGGTTATTGGAATTTCGATGAAGGGAGTGGTAACATTCTCCATGATTCGTCAGAATATGGATATGATGGGGTAATTAATGGTGCAACATGGACTACAGGAATTTCAGGGGGAGCATTGAGTTTTGATGGAATCAATGATTATGTTCAATTCTCAAGCCCTGTATTAAATACACCACCATATACTGTATGTGCTTGGGTTAAAGCATTAACACTACCAGGAGGTTCAACCGCTCATATACTAAGTAATGGTGGTAACACCCAAACCAGTTATGGTTTCTATTTTTCGATAGAATATGCTAATAACTGGCAATTTGGGGCAGCAATGGAGGGTGGGAATGTACTACATCTTGCCAATTCTCCTGCGTCTACTGAGAATTGGTATTTTTTAGTTGGAATATGGGATGGCTCATCAGAACCCAATCATCTTAAATTATTTGTAAATGGTGAGCCATTAGGTACATATATTAGCTCTCAACCTTGGTCCACAGGTTCAGCTCATAATTTGCGAATGGCAGCTCCTTCCGACCAACTCAATTATCTGTTTCATGGATTTCTTGATGAAGTCCGCATATATAATAGAATATTAACTGATAATGAAATAATAGAACTTTCAGAAATTATCGAAAATGAATCACCTACCGCTGATCCAGGTGGACCCTATTATGCAAATGTCAATAATGCAATCACTTTTGATGGCTCTGGCAGTAGCGACACCGATGGCACGATAGCAGGATATCGATGGGACTGGACCAATGATGGGACATATGATACGGATTGGCTTTCATCAGCCACGACAACACATAGTTACTCTTCAGTTGGAACATATACGGTGAAACTAGAAGTAAAAGATGATGATGGTGCGACTGATAATGATACAGCGACAGCAACGATAACATCCGAGGGTGAAGCGATACCAACAGCAGAAGCAAATGGACCATACTCAGGATATGTCAATCATCCTATTTCATTCAGTAGTGCAGGGAGTGTTGGAGGTTCTGAAGGATTTATTACATCATGGTATTGGACGTTTGGGGATGAAGCAGTTAGCAGTCAGCAGAACCCGACTCATACGTATACATCTAGTGGAACCTTTACTGTGACATTGAAAGTAACAAACAATTATGGTCAAACCCACACAGATACAACAACAGCTACAATCTCCGATATATCACCTGAGCAATTTCCACCTGTTGCCAATGCAGGTGGACCATACACAGGGATTGTTGGAACGCCCATTACATTTAACGGTTCAGGAAGCATCGATGCAGACGGAACGATTGTCAGTTATCTCTGGAACTTTGGAGATGGCACAGCAGGGATAGGTGTTAATCCCACGCACACTTATACGACTGCTGGGAATTATACAGTAATTTTAACAGTCACTGATAATGAGACTTTAACACATTCAAATTCAACAACAGCAAACATCAATGTGTCTGGACCGCCCACGATTGTCATATCAATAGATATC
>SMTZ1_10002138_pt1 | contig 34719 bp, 35 predicted proteins | sample DeeMarSWOR136_30_FD_25667 | JGI IMG/M metagenome (IMG submission 25667)
GGTTCAAAATTATCTTTTTTTCTTCAGCTAGCTTAGCATATCTGTTCACTGTTGTAATTGAACGAGTTACTAGTTTTGCCACTTTCTTGTCAGGTATCCATGGATTATTATACCTGAATGCATAGATCTGATACTGGAGATACTTTTTTTCTTCTTCCGAGAGATGCGTCATGTTCCCACCAGGGTTTCAGATATTCTGACTATACTGTGAGTGAATAAAACCTTTCCGCAAAAGGGTCCCAATGACAATTCTGGAAAGGCTTTGTAACAACCCATTTCAAGAGACTCTATAGTAAGGACTGCTTTCCATTTTTTTTCTCTCTTTCTGCAGAGAAGATTTTGCTGTCAATGAGCGATAAAAGGTAAAATCCTTTTCAATATCTGCAGGTTCTCTTTTACCTTTTGCTGGATAAAGTGGCCTCATGTTCTATTTTTGGTACAGCTGTTAGTTTTGCAATGTCTTCATCACATTTTTCTATGAAAATCAATTGAAAATGGTCCAAATGGCCTGATACCTACTCATCAGTACTGTGGAGTCCAGCTGCTGTGCGTATCTTCAGCAAGCGGTTCTTGCTCACATATGGCTCGATAAACATGGTATAATCTTCTTTTGGAACCTTGGTTAAATCCCCAAGGCGATCTTCAAAAAAGTTCATTCTCGTTTTCAGCTTCTCACAGGGGAACTCTTCACAATATGCACAATTATCCAGACCTTTCTCTTTCACACACGGTCGAACAGGACAATCAGGGTCTGCAGGTTCTTCTTCATCCAGACAGCCATGGCATCCAATCTCATCAGGTGCATATCTGATTCCAATGTATCTGAACCAACCATCACTGCACCATTGTCTATCTTCTGCACTTTCTATGTTTCCAGAATATCCAGGACACAAATCACATCTGTATCCGCATCGTGCCAGTATTTCCTTCATACACCTATTTTCTCAATACAGCATATATATTCTTTGCTCATTTGTCTTGTTAGGTTTACAGAAGCTTGTTGGTTCATCATCAAGATTTTGACCCAAAATGGAAATATCCCAATTGAAAACTAAGAAAAGTATTTAGAACCCAAAAAAGCAACCAAATGAAAAGATGAAAAAGGAAGTTCTACTTCCCACTACATTCCATGATCTGTTGTATAACCTCTATTGCTTTCAGTGCCCAATAGTTTGCAGCAATGTAATTCCCTCTAGCATAGAATTCTTCAGCTTTCTCCAAGAGTTCAACTGCTTCATCCAGCCTGGTTACACAGCACCTGTCATACAGGGGATCATTTTCCTCTTTCAACTGTTCACACGTTTTCTGCACCTCATCAAGGAGACTCTGTGCTTGTGAAGTCCTGTAGGAAGTCAAAGGTTTTATAGGCTCATTAGTGTCAACAGGGTTATCTGGAGTATTGGGAGGTGGTACACAAAAATTAGTATCTAACTCTGCACCGTATATGTCATATGGTTCATTCCTATCATCCTGCCAGACCACAACATTGCAGAAGATCTGGGGATGCTTCTGTACATCTGTATCTTCTGTTATCTGGAACTCTTCTTCTGTAGAGAATTCGTACCCGTAGATGTTGTAATGTCCATTTCTGTCGTCGATGAATGTGACAACATTTCTAAAAATTGCAGGACGCCATTGATTATCTGTATCTTCTGTTATCTGGAACTCTTCTTCTGAAAAGAGGTCATACCCGTAAATGTCTAAGTTTCCATTTCTTTCATCTTGCCAGACCACAATGTTCCCATAAACATCAGGATTCTTTTGCTCATTTGTATTTGTACAAATAGGAAACTCTGCTTCTTCAGAGAGGTTATACCCGTAGATGTCTATATTTCCATTTCTGTCATCATACCAGACCACAATGTTCCCATAAATTTCAGGTCGATACTGATTACTTGTGTTCATGCATATGGGAAACTCTGTCTCTGTAGAAAGATTGTACCCATAAATGTCTACATTCCCATTTCTTGAATCTTCGTACACCACAATACTCCCGTAGATTGCAGGCTGCTTTTGAGAATTTTGATTTGTCGTTATTTGAAATTCTGTTTCCGTAGAAAGGTTGAACCCGTAAATGTCTAGGTTTGCAGCTCCATTTCTCTTGTCCTGCCACACTACAGTATTGCCAAAGATTGCAGGCTGCTCCTGATGATCTCGATTTGTCGTGATCTGAAACTCTTCTTGTGTAAAGAGATTATACCCGTAGATGTCGTCGTTTCCAGGCCCATTTCTTTCATCCTGCCACACGACAAAATTCCCAAAGATTGCAGGACGATACTGGACATCTGAATCTGTGGTGATCTGGAACTCTTCAACAACTGAAGCACCAGAAACTCCCGACACTAATGCAATCACTAGTATGGTGGACACGATTACCATGTGCCTTAATTCCTTTCTCTTTTTCATGTTCTTTCCTCCTGGGGTTTCTTGAGAATGCAACCACACATTCATCAACTGGCTGCACGTTCTCAGATTTGAATTTCCTCTACTTGTGCAAACATCATTTACTAGCTTTGCTTAAGGCTGTTGTTTATCTATATTGTCCCAATACTATATAAATGTTTTGGTTAATATTATTGATTAGCATTATTTATGAATGGTTGGCTGAATGGAGTTGTAGTAACTCCAGTACATGGGGTTTAAAGAGAAGGATTAATAGTACTTTTTTGGAAAGTACCTAGATTCCATTAACAAGGCCGTTTATGTTCGTTCATGACTGCAGGGTTATTCCTTCTTCCATTTGTCACGATTTGCCAATCCGATTACAAGATACGCAAATCCCAGAATAAAGAACACATAGCCTGTTGGAAAGCGTGAAGCCATGAAGACAATACCCAGTGGGAACCAGCAAATTCCCATTATAAAAAAGACGCGATAGTCTATTTCTGCAGGTTTTTCTTCTTTCTTCTTTTTCCACAAAAGTACTGTTACTATGCCAGTTATTACCAGAAGAATCCCAATAGCAATGAGGGCAAGGTATATGTGGTCACTCATTTTATCTCCTCCATTTCAGTAGTGAGGATACTCCTCATACCTCTTTACTGTTATAGTATATGAAGGTTTCTGCTCTGTGTCTTTTCATATTATAATTATGGAAGAAGTCCGACTGCACAACTTTTTCTGCTTCTTCATGCCTTCCAAGTATCTGAATAGAAAAAGGCCAATTTATTTAAGTGCAAGAAATTTTGTATTCACATGAACTTGACAAAAAAAGATGAAGAACTGATAGAAAAAGCAAAAGCTCTTGTTGGAGAAAAAAAGGTTAGTGGAGGTGTTGTGAAAGAAGTTGGCTCAGCACTCCTGACGAAAGAAGGGGAAATTTTCACAGGAGCCAACCTAGATTTGTGGTGTGGAATCGGGTTTTGTGCTGAACATTCAGCTATTGCAAACATGATCTCTCATAGTGACGAAACACAGATAGATACAATTGTAGCAGTTTATTATGATGAAAAAGAGGAGAGGTTTAAAATAATTCCTCCCTGTGGGCGCTGCAGGGAAATGATGGAATTAGTTGATAAGAGGAATAGAGAAAATACCAATGTAATTGTTTCTGAAAATAAAAAAATGAAATTGGAAGAACTCTTGCCTGCTGAGTGGATATAATTTTCTTGTTTCATGGTACTTGTTGTGGATGATTATTCTTCTATCCCGGGTGTCTTAATCGGTGCAGAATAGTTTTTCTGAAGTTGCAGATTTTCGGATAATTGTCTGTGCAAAGTCTTTAGCGTTCTTTAAATCTTCAGGGTTTGGGTGTTTCCTGATTTCAGGAAAGTATTCTGTCCATTCCTCGTCAGAGGTAATAATTACGTGGTGAATAAAGGCTTCAATGGGAGGCGAAGGAGAACCACAGCAATGGAAGTATCCAAGAAGTTCAATGTTTTTCTCCTGGCACACACGTTCAAAGGAAGAAACACATTTCCCAGCCCATTTCTCATGCAATTCTTTTCTTCGGGTCGTTCCATCGGGCATATAGACTGCATGAGTGAAGAACCCTGCAAGTATGAAATCGGAATTCTCAGGAAGAATAGTAAAGAATCGTTTCAGTGGTTGAGCAAGATCTGCATCATGGCACGGAGCACCCAGAAACACTAACTGGAAATTGCTGAGAGCATCAACTGAAACATCTTGGAGCTTAACTAATTCTACGTCATGGTCTTTAGAAGCCTCTTCATAGATTGCTTCAGCAACTTTCTTGGTATTCCCTGTTTCACTATAGTATGCGATTAAAATCTTCATAATTGCAGTGATGGTTTGGAGCCTTAAAAAAATTTTGTGAAGAATGTATACTTTTCCATGATATTACTTCTCTTTCGGTTAATAAATCTTCTGTAACAGTCTTGTATTTTGAAGTATGGTTCTATTGAGGACCTGGAATTCTAATCGTGAAGCTAAGTAGCCTCATCATTTCAAGATGGATTTAAACGTTTACAATTAATCATCAGAGTGATATCCATTTTTATATGAATTAATAATCCTCTTTTTGACATGAATTAATAACTCCCACGATAATTCCTTTGCCTTCGTTACTCAAAATAAATTCTTGTTCACTATCCTGCATATTGGCTCAAAATGGTTGACGTCTGTTGTATAAATTCTAGCATCTTCAGGCGATTCCAGGCATATTATCAAATCTGATAGTGTCCAGCACGTCTTTTCACCTTTTGAAGATTCTAAATCTCCGATTGTTTTCTCTAAACGAGAACATAGGCAGCTAAACTCCTTTTCAGTTTTCAACATCTCATTTATCTTTTTAATCTCCTTCACATCCTTCACATGTCTAGACAAAAAAGTTGGTAAGTTACACTGACACAGTTTTTTATTACAATGAAGATGTGCAGTAAAATCTCCTTCCATCTCTATAACACTCTTTTGTGCCAATTCGCATTCTGTTTCATCCAATAGAACTTCTATATCTCTCATAAACCAATCCATTAACTGCCATCTAATATATCTTCTCAATCTCAAAAGAATTTTTTCATTGTCCAGTACATTACCTTCATCAAGCTTTGCCAATATTTTTAGAGCCATTTTTACCGTTCTCCCACTGTACTCCTTAGAAAGTCGTCTTTCAGCTTTAGCTCTGCCATTTTCTTCTCTAAATATATTGTACAGCAAAATACAGCTTAGGATGACTCTTCTCTTAAATTCCATCAACACATATGTTGAGGTCATTGACCCATTTTTCGCGGATATTCTTCCAGATTTCTGATCTTTTCTTAAATTCTTCAAATATCTTATCAATGTGAATTGTTGTTTCAATAAAGATATTCATTTTTTTACTCCCAGATTTTTCCCATTGGAGGAATTGTATACATTTCTGCTTCAAAGAGAATTCTATCACACGTTCTCAAATCATCATCAGTCATATCAATCTTTGACAGTATGTTAAGGACTTTTTCGAGAGCATCTATCTGGTGTACTTCTATGTGTTCTGATTTTAAATGCAAAACTGCATCTTCCAGCAAACTTATTCCTTCCCTGAAGTTCTTTTCCATACTGGATAGGTCCCACAATTTGTTGAGGGTTTCTTTGAAATTAAAAAAGAATATCTGACAATACACCTTATCTTCAAAGTTGTTTTTCACTTCTGACAGGAGACGATTCAATACTTCTAAAGTAGCTTTTATAGCAGATGAATCTGTCTTTTCCTCCTCAAAAATTATCAGAACGTCTTTTTTTCCACTGATGTCTAATTTTTTGGATGGTTTTATTATTCCATTTTCATAAACACCAGGTATTACTTTGCTTGTCATTGTCTTTTACTCCTTCATTCTGAACCTTAAATACTTTTCTCACAATTTTTTACCCTTTTGTAATCTGTAATAGAAGCCAGAAGAACTGCGAATAGAATCTTTTATCTGGTTATGCAGAGCTGATGACCACCAGTGTCACCATGGAGGTCTTATCACTCTGTCCCAAACAAATTAAAGGAGTTCACTCTTCCTGCTCCGACTGTTTGTAGGAATTCTCTCTTGTAGCCGTACTTTTTATCCAACCCAATAATGTGTCCAACCCAGTTCTTCCCACCACGTCTTTTTTCCCAATACTCACCCGTTTTCACAAAGCATGAGTTAATTCCCATTTTGATTTCATCAGTATTTCCTTCAAACATGCTATCAACCCCATTTTCAATAATTTTTATACATATTTAAGCTTTTTCCAAGATTAATGGAAAAATAAAGCTTTATACACCTCAAACTATTCTCAATAATACCAAGCAACGAGCTTGGCTCTGGTAATAAAGTTATATAAGAAGGAATCTACGATAGAAACCTTTATATAGCAGATGAAAGTAATTCTTCTCAGGAAAAGGAAAACCAATGGATAAAACTAAGGTGACACAATGGAATCAGAATTTGATAACGTTTTGGACAAGGCAGCTAACCGTTATGGTACAACTCCAGACAGAATCAGCCATGTTGTACCGGGAGGATTCGACAATATTGTCTATGAATATGAACGTGATGGAGAATCCTTCATTTTGCGCTTCACCCACAGTTCCCACAGAACAGTAGAGTTTGTCAAAGGAGAAATAGATTTTCTCAATTACCTCGCTGATAACGACGCTTCCGTCTCCAGGGCAGTACCTTCTGAGAATGGAGAACTTGTAGAAGTTATAACCCTTAAAAATTCGTATTACTCAGTTGTTGCCTTCGAAAAAGCCAAAGGTATTCCTGCGGTAAAGATGAACATTGATGAACAGAGCAATAACTTCTTTCAGGAAGTGGGACAGGTCATAGGAAATCTGCACGCGCTCACCAAGGGGTATATCCCTCCTCATGACTGCAAAAGGCCGGAATGGCACGAAGATGACTTCTACTATTCAGAAAAATATGTTCCATCCCAGTCAATCATTGTCGAGAAATCTAAGACACTCACAGAATACTTATTCACCCTCCCAAAGGGCAGAAATTCATACGGACTCGTCCACACAGATGTCAACTTGAGCAATATGTATATCCACAACGGAAAGATCACTTTATTTGATTTTGATGATTCACAGTACTCTTGGTTTGCTCACGATATTGCTGTTGCCTTGTTCTTCATGATCATGGATACTGACGTACAAGAGAAAGAGCAATTTACACATTCCTTCTTGAGGAATTTCATGAAAGGCTACAACAAAGAGAATTCACTAACCCCTTTCTGGTTGAAGCACATACCAGTTTTTTTGAACCTCCACGTGATCTTATGTTACAACATTATTAACTATGATTGTGATTTGGACAATCTCGACAACTGGTGCCAGAAATTTATGAACAAGAGGAGACATGCTCTCGAGAATGATATCCCCTTTGTTGATATTGATTTATCATGGATAGAAGAAAAATGAAATAGTGCAGTCAAGCGCACTGTCAAACCTTATAAAATTCCCTTTTACCAGGTTATGAGGGTAAATAAGGAAAATATGGGTTTACAATAATATAAAGTCGTTACTACAATCATGTGCCTGTAGCTGCTCACCTCTTTAACATGAATTGAGCAAAATCATAGCAGTTCCCTCTTTCGCACTGACCACTAGAGCAATAGTTTCATAGTGTCCTTAGTAAATAGAAGGCTTGAGCAACCCTTAATAGATAGAAGATATTTCTCATATTATGAGTTATTTCATAATCATAAGAGGATCACTTGGAGTTGGAAAAACAACAATAGCTAACCAATTAGCTGGCATTCTAAAGGGAGAATACATCTCAATAGATGATGTCCTTGAGAAAAGCAATTTGGATAAAGTTGATGAAAAAGAAGGAGGAATTCCTGTAAAAAATTTCATCAAAGGAAATGAAATTGTTCTTCAAAAAATTAAACAAAAATTAAGTAAGGGAAAAATAGTGATAATTGATGGTTGTTTTTATCATAAAAAACAGATTGAGCATTTTATCAAAACCTTAAATTTTTCTCATTTTGTTTTTACACTCAAGGCTCCTTTAGAAGTGTGCATAGACAGAGATAAAAAAAGAGAAAAAGTCTATGGAATGGAAGCTGCTGTTGCTGTTTTTAATATGTTCACGAAATTTGATTATGGAATTCTGATTGAAACCAAAAATAAATCAGTTAAAGAGACTGTTAATGAAATCATCAGTCATTTGCCCAACCTGAGTAATATTCAATCTAACAATGTTAGGTGGTGAGTTACGTATGTCTTCTGAAAAGACAGGAGGGTTGGGGCCATTCTCCTATGAACACCAACCCATGAACAGAGTACTTCTTTCAAAATTCGGTGGATAATTCAGGGATAACCTTTGTGGCAGCTAAGGAAAATCTTGGGTTCACAAAAAAAGAAAAAAGAAAGCATCAACTTCTTCCCATATTTTCTGAGAATAGAACCCTTGTAAGTCTTTCCTACATTTTGACCAACCCATGATAACCTTCAATCTCAACAGAATTTACGTGTGCAAAAAATTAATGACATCTCGATAGTAGCTTCAAGACTTACTAAAATTTTTGCACATTCAACTTTTATAGCAATTTCAAGAATTCATGGGTTATAACCCATAATTTCCAATGTCCATTACAAAAAGCGATTTTCATTTATCCACCGGATTCAGAATACTGATACTGGAAGAAATGCTCACAAACAGTATGCAAAAATCATATACTGTAAATTTTGTACAATAGTATGAGGTGATCAAAATGAAACTGAAAGGATGGCCTTTTGAACCCTTAGATGGAGATGTATCCCCATGTGATGGAGAAGGTCCATCTGGGGGAGGATTTCCAGGTTAATCTCTTCTATAGTAATATTCTACAAAGGAGTTGGTGTAACCATCTACCAACTCTCTTCTTTTTAGAAAGCTCAAAATCTCACGCACAATTTTTCGGCCTTCAACTGAAAATGGGAGGTAAAGTGCAATTACAAGCTTATCAGAAAGCCTGCAAAATGTAGTAGAAGTGGGAAATTCTGAAAATATATCTATTAAAAGGGAATCCATTTTTGTTTCAACCAAATAACGCATCAGAACATAAGAACTATCTCCTTCTGGAAAGAACATAGAAAATATTTGACCAAATTCATTTCTTCTTTTAAACCACTTGAAAACCTTATCAGAATACGTATCTGTTTCTCTGAGAACATGAGAAAAGGGCTTCCTTACATCATTACAAATAGATTGGAATATTGCTTCATCTTTTTCATCCCAGGGCTCAAAAGGGTAATCTCTTTGTATTAAAGGACTGGGTGAATCTTCAACCCTGTCTACATTTTCCAGTTTCTTCTGGATCTTAGAAATTGCAGTTTCAAAGCTCTGGTCTGGAGGAATAGAAACATAGTAGTCAGATCTGAACCCTTTCAACCTGACATCACCTTCAGGGGTTATGGGATGTTGAGAAATTATAAAGAAGTTTGCAAAACCAGATTCAATTGAAATATATGAGATTTTCTTATCTTCTTTCAGGTTATTATACAGGACATGGGGGTCATCTACATTCAAAAAGTGGAAGTACTCTCTAAAGTTGGAATAAGATTTTCTCCTGAAAACAGGTGGGATTATAATACGTCTTTCTATTGCATGGCTCCACCACGTAAAGGCGGTCTTCAAGTTGATGTTGAACTTTCTGGAAATTTCCTTTTGGGTAATGCGCGGATTTTGGGTTACTAACTCAAATATCTCGTACGGACTTCTTGAGTGTTTCCATACAGCAGATTTTGCCATTTTTCATCACATCCAGGGGGTGGTAAAGATGATATTACCAGGTTTTGCGGCCGTTGCATTATTATACATACTCTATAAAAACCTTATGGTTGACCTGTGAGGGTTGCCAGGATGTGTGGTTATGTCCTGCTATACCTTTTGAAATGGCTTTCATTATTTGAAAGAAAAGAGGGACGGGATTCTCTTCACAAAGGGGTCCTTTCGATTTAAACACGTCAGTTTTTCACATAAGGAGATGAAAGAGAGCAATCCGGTGATAAAGATGCAAGTAGAAAGAAATGAAATAGAAGATTCTCATAGTTTGGTGGGAATTTATGATGCAGAATTCGATCAAGGTGAATGTACAGGGTTTATCCTCGTAGAAATACGTCCTGCAGAAGATGTAAAGAGCAAAAACTCTATTGAGAGGAGATGACATAGATGGAAGACAAAAAGTATTTTCAGGAGCTTTTCAACTTCTCATGTATACTCCAGGGAGAGGTAAAGCACCTGGAAAAAATTAAAAAATATATTATACAGGAGTACGTGAAGAAAGGGTTGATCAAGCTGATTAAACCCACCTACAACCAGGAAGAGATCCACATTGTAACAAGTGCCCAGTGGGAAGAGTACCAGAGACTCCTCAAAAACAAAAAAGACGGACTGATCGGATGGGTCGAATAATAGTAGGGCTCTGAGTTTCTCAAAACATCTTTAGGAACTATCACACGAATCATGCTCATGCTTTCAAATAGGGAGGGAAGTATAGAATTCAAAGGTGAATCTATGAATGAAGATAACCAATGGATAATCGAACACTTTGAGGAATTGGTTGATACATATGGCAGATATTCATAGCAGTAGTAGACACAAAGGTTGCTGCAATGGGAGGAAACCCCAAAGATGTGGAAGATGAAGCATTGGCAAAATATCCAGGCAGAAAACCTTCAGTCTTGAGAGTTCCCAGAGAGGAAGACATAGTATGTCTCATATAGAGTTCAAGTAGAGTAATAGGAAGAAAAGAAGAAGTTTTCAGATTGAGAGTTGGTAAATACAGAATATTGTACATAGGTTATCTTGAATTGGATACTGTGATTGTAGTGAACATCGATAAAAGGTCAAGAGTTTTGTAAAGCATAGCAGGACAGTAGTCTGTTTCTGACGTTTTAGGAGCTCAAAATATATTCTTGAACTCAATAGAGAGAAAAATCTACTTCCGTATTCAACCCTTTCAGAATGAATGCAGATGACAATAAAAGAAGTTCAATCCTGGAACCTTCGCTCATAATCTTATGTAATTCCTTTTTGGAAATTCCCTGAAGAGGTACAGAACTTGTTGAATACTACTATTTCTGACCCGAAGCCACAAATATACTGACGCTCGCATATTCTTTTCCACTATCTGATTGTGCACAGCACTTCTCATCTGCACAGTCTACAACTACATTTATGAGTCCTGCATCAAAAAACCATTGTTCAATATCTTCCCTCTTGAATCCCATCCACAAATCGTGCTGTTCAGTTTTCAAAAACTTGAAATCGTGTTCATCCAAATCAGTGATGACGAGCATACCTCCTGGTCTCAAAATCCTCACCATCTCTCGTATAGCTTTCAATGGTGTATCAACGTGGTGCAAATACATGTTGGCAAAGCAATAGTCTACAGTATTGTCAGAAATTGGCACGTTCTCAGCTTCTCCCACACGACAATCAATATCTGCGCTCCTGAATTTCTTTTTCATCTCATCCAGCATGGCCTCAGACTGATCAACTGCAATCACTTTGAGCCCCTTTTTGAGTAATCCTTCTGTAATAAACCCAGTACCTGCCCCAATGTCTGCTGCTATCCTGCCTGCTTGTACACCAGCTGCTTGATAGGCCTTTTCCCGGACATTCTCAGAGAAAAACCTCTTCCTCATAGGTTCCCATTCGTGGGCAACTTCATCGAAGTACTGTTTACTCATGTCTTCACTTCCTTTATTCTATAGGTAATCAATTCACTTCTTTGTGAAATGCTGGATATTTAAATAGGTTTGCAAGAATTTTTCTATCAATTATTATAGCCCTAAAATATTTTCTTCAGCTCTTCATGATCAAAAAGTATATGAGCAAAGAAAAGAAACCGAAACCATGAAAATAAAGGTTATTACTATTACAGCAGTACTCTTGATTATGATATTCTGTAACTATCACCTTGGTGGAGAATTCTCAGAGACTGAAAACTTTACCACCACATACCAGACATTAGAAACTGAAAACTTCATCATCACATACCAGAAAGGGGACCAATATATTGCTCAGGATATTGCAAAAATTGCAGAAGATGCCTTCTTGTTTGACACACAGTTCATGGACTTTTATCCAGAAAAGAAAATTGCAGTAAGGGTTTTAACATCAGGTGTACCGCTCTATCCTCGCTACAGTTACTTTCATCACTTCGGTATTTTTGGCACATATTACGAAAATGAAATTCTAATTGTTGCCCCACCAGAGTGGAGTATTGAATCAAACGACGACTACAGACTCTTAGAATATGCTGTTGCCCATGAAATTATTCATGTTTTGTACTTTGAAAAGGTGGTGAACATGCTGGAGCCTGCATGGTTACAAGAAGGACTTGCTGTTTATGCAGGGTTTACCTACATAGGTGAAGACCACTGCACGCCAGCTACTGTGCACTACCTATGGAATGAAGAGACCAAATTCTCTCTGGACAATTTTTATAGACATTCCCAGCATGTGCATTTGATCAGCTCAACTATTATCGAATTCATGATAGAAGAGTATGGAGAGGAGAATTTCAACCTATTTTTAAATACATTGGGAGAATGGGATTTAACCCTGACAAGCAGGCAGAATATAGGTGATGCATTTCAAGAAGCTTATGGGTTAGACTACGCAGAGTTTGAAAGGGAGTGGCTGATTTTTCTGGAAAAATACATGGATGAACCTGCTGAGGAAGTTACAAATCCGGAAGTTGAAAGGATCACTGACACTGAGTGGGCAGAAATTGCTTCTTCTCACTCTGGGGGGATACTGTTATTGGTCACTGATGAGAAGAATACTTTGAGAATTTGTTCTATGAGACTGGATGGTTCTGAAAAGAAATTTTTGACTTCAAACACAGATTTCAACGTTTCTGATCCAAAATGGTCTCCAGATGGGACAAAAATTCTTTACACGTCAAAAGAAAAGGGGAATTATGATGTGTGTGTAATGAATGCAGATGGAACCGGAAAAAGGCAGTTGACCACCCACGAAGGTATAGATATTGCAGGTTCGTGGCATCTGGACAGGATAGCTTTCACATCAGACAGGAGTGGTAATTACGATATTTTCATAATGAATGAGGAGGGTTCTAACGTTCAGAAGCTCACATATAGTGCGAGCAAAGAAGGGTCTCCAGCCTTTTCTCCAGATGGGAGTAAAATCGTCTTTGTATCAGATAAAAATGGGAACTACGACATTTTTGTCATGGACTCTGACGGTTCTAACGTGACCCAGTTAACAAAAACTCCAAAAGATGAAAGCTTCCCAACGTTCTCTCCAGATGGGAGTAAAATCGTTTTTGTGAGAAAAGATTTTAGAACTGCAGACATTGTGGTTACAAATTCTGATGGAACTGGTGAAGAAGTTGTATATCACTGGTATAATTACGATGGATTTCACTTTTTAACATTGGCTCCGAAATTTCCAATCTGGATTTCCAGCAACCAAATAGCATTTTCTGAGTTTTCAGACATCTATGTTATAGATATAGGTTCAGATTATACAGTTGCGTTTAGAATTGCTTCTGGAGTTACTGTGGTGGTAGTACTTTGTTTGCTCTGGTCTACATTGAAAAGATCTGAAAAGAAAGGTGATCCAGCTTTATCACCAGAACAGGTGTAGATTACGGTTTTTTCCAGATAGATGCATAGTATGTATTGTTTTTGATTTCTCTGACGTTTTGCATTTCAAAAGAAGCAAGGATAGTACAGACATATGGAATGAGAGCTCTATCCATTTTCCATGTTGCTATGAACATCAAAAATCTGTTACTCTTGAGTACTCTGATCATCTCAAAAACGCAGTCATCCAGTATGTCTGCCAAATGTTCCACTGCATTATACGTAGCAATAACGTCAAATGACTCATCTTTGAACCCTAAATGGGCAGCATCCATTTTCTGGAAATGAACATGATCAAGTATTCTCGTACCCTTCCGTTCTAGTCTGGTTAAAGATGTATCAATCCCACACACAAAATCTGCATACTCAGATACAGCTAAACAAAAATCAGCTTCACCACATGCAACTTCCAGTATCTTTCCAGAAAAGGAGTCTTTCAAGTCTTCAACAACACGATCTACCCTTTTCATTAGGGGGTTGCCTCCTCTAATGCTTTGGTAATACACAAGAGGCCTCCCTGAAGTTCTTTATTGCTGGGCCATCCATACCCAATGCGCATGTACTGTCTTCCCATCTCGAACCAGTGGCCCGGGCCTACATAAGTTTTGTATTTGTGGTTGAGGATTGCATAAAATTTTTCCACATCTACCTGTGCACTGGAGATAATCTTCGGGAAACACACACATCCACCAGTAGGTTCTACCCACTCTAACCACTCGTTAGGTTCCATCCAGGATTTAACAGTCTCAAAGTTCTCTCGGATGTGTTTTTTTATTTTGGGAAAGAATTTTCCCTTTTTACTCAGAAAATACTCAGCAATTTTCTCATCAACGACAGAATTACAGATAAAAATCTGTTCTTTTGCAGCCAAAAATGTTTCTGATAATGCTTCATCTCTTGTGAGGAGCCAGCCTATGCGAATCCCTGGCAGCCCATAAGACTTTGACATAGAAGATATACTGATAGCATTCGGGGAGAGGGCTGCTGCATACGGAGGAGGTGTACTAAAGGTCATGTCCCGGTAGGTTTCATCTACCAATAAATAACACCCCTGAGATTCTGCCAGTGATATGATCTGTTTTAATTCTGATTCAGTTAATGTCATTCCAGTAGGATTGTGCGGGTACGTAATGCTGATCAGGCGCGTATCTGGCTTCATTAACTGTTCCAGTTCTTCTAAATCTATTTTAAATTTTCTTTCAAAGGATAATCGGAGATAATCAGGGTGGCAGCCCATGGCTCGCGGAGTTTCAATATTGGTTACATAGTTTGGATGCAGAATTATGATGTGGTCTTCAGGTTCAGGAGCTCCTGTGTGGCTGGTATAGGCGAGCACAGAATCTTCAAGAGTTATATCAAGGTTGGCATAAACCATATCCGGGACAGAGCTTTCTGTCAGGTTATATCTAATATTTTGATAACCAAATTGTTCTGGGGATTCTATCTCAATGGGCGTGCGCCTGTAAGAGAGAAGTCCAGGTCTTATGCGGCTGGAATTTCCTTTTTTTGTTGATGCGTTTTTTGTTTTCATTTTATCTCCCTTTTTTTATTAGTACTTTCTTTGTGTATTTCATTGAGTATAAAAGTTTTTGTATGAGACAATTCCAACAGTGCAAGCAAACCTCGTAGAAAATATCTGTCAGCAAAGAAGGTATGTGGGTCAAAAGAAGAAAAGATATTGATATCATGAAAAAAGGTCTTTTAGAGTATTTGGCAATCTCAATTGTGAATACAGATTCTATCGTTATATTCTGCTACTTTACCAATGGAATTTATAACAAAACTGTGTATAGAAGAATTTATAAATCAAGAAAAGAAATAGAATTGGGTGTTACTGTGAAGAGAAGAATTATAAGTGCGGTAATAGTATGTGTTCTTGTAGGGACAAGTGGCTGTATCTTTCCCTCAGAATCGCCTGAAGAGACAGTATCAGACCAACCCCATGCTGCAATGAATCCTGCTACCTGGCTGCAGCAAAATGTTATCTCCTTTGATGCGGTTGAACCTGGCGGTGGCTTTGATGATTTAATGCTTTTGAAAGAAGTCATTGGCAACGCCCGCATTGTAGCTTTAGGTGAAGCCACTCATGGCACAGCAGAGTTTTTCACTATGAAACACAGGATGCTGGAGTTTCTGGTTGAAGAGATGGGGTTCAACACATTTGTCATTGAAGCGCCTTGGTGTGAATCCAGGTTAATAGACCACTACATACACACAGGAGAAGGCAATCCAGCAGAGTTGCTGGCAGGACTCCACTTCTGGACCTGGAACACGCAGGAAGTTTTAGACATGATCGAATGGATGCAGGACCACAACGAAAATCCTGGTACAGCGCCCCGGGTGAGCTTTTTCGGGTATGATATAAAGTACCCACGTACAGCCATGGACGATGTTGTTGCTTATTTACAGAAAGTAGACCCAGAAGCTGCTGAATACATAGATTCGCTCTATGCACCTTTCCATGAACAGATAGATGCATACAAAAATCAGTACAATTACCAGAATCAACCTCAATCAGTCAAGGATCAATGCAGAGAGAATGTAAAGGAAGCTTATGACTTTCTAAAGAGTAATCAATCTCGTTTCGAAGCTGCATCATCTCCTGAAGAAGTTTCATTCACTTTACAGACCGCGCGTATCTGTATACAGGCTGAAGACTTCTACGCAGGAGAAGGTGAGCGTGATCAGTACATGGCTGAGAACATAATGTGGCTCTTAGATTACCTGGCTCCTGATAGTAAGATGGTGATCTGGGCTCACAATGCACACGTTGGTGTTAGTACCCTTGTCGAAGGTACGACTTCTGAAGAATCCGTGGGATTCTATCTGCGGGCAGAATACGGCGATGCCATGGTGATTTTTGGATTCACGTTTTACAGTGGCTCTCTCCATGCTCTCACTGTCAACGAGTCAGGACAATACGGGACCATGGCAGTCCACAAAGTAGAACCTCCCCCTGAAGAGAGTTGTGAATACTACTTCCACTCAGCCGGAATACCTCTGTTTTTCCTAGATTTGCGGGACATTACCCCTGGTCCTGCCACAGACTGGCTATTCCAGCCTCTGTTGTACAGGTATGTTGGATCAGGGTACCAGCCAGCCAACCCAGAAGCAGAATTTGAAGATGCTGTCCTGCCTGACATGTTTGATATCATGGTCTACTTTGAGGATACTTCTCCTTCACACTTGCTGGGACATGAGGCAGAATCTGCACCGTCAAGATCTGAAAAGCTGAAGATGCCACCCTCCATCACCCCTGCAGACATGTACATGACGCCAGGCAACCTGCTCCATCCAAATAATTTGGGATTCGAAGCTGGATTATTAGACTGGGAGCGTTCTGGTATCAGTCGTCAGGATTATGAGGTGGGCACAGATACTATCATAGTCTACAGCGGTGAAAAGAGTGGGTATATAAAGTCAATTACTACAGAACCTAGTGGGTTTGGCACTTTGGTGCAGGTTTTCAAAACAGATGAGTATCGTGGGAAACGGCTGCGCATGTCCGCTTACATGAAAACGGAGGGAGTTACCCGGGTCGGACTCTGGATGCGCGTAGATGGTCCTTATAACGGTATTTCCATTGATGCTATGTTTGATCGACCGGTCAGTGGTGACACAGACTGGACCCGGTATGGCCTCGTTCTAGATGTGACAGACAACAGTATCAGAATTGCCTTTGGCGTTGTGATAGCAGGAACAGGTCACGTGTGGGTAGACGACTTTCAGTTCGAAGTGGTGGGGGATGATGTTCCCGTCACAGGTATACCCTTGGATAATACTACCTTTTTGTATAAAGTGCATGGGCAGTATTCTTTGATTATGATGTCCTTTAATAGATTGAAAGAAATAAATAGAACTTTCTTTTTTGTTTCAATATTCAAGAGGAGTTTCCTTTTTTAGATGCGTTTTCTGTTTTCATTTCATCTCCTTTTTTATTACTCTTTTTTTGTGCATTTCATTGAATTGAGTATAAAAGTTTTTGTATGAGCTATGAGCTATCAATGATCAGAATACCCGTTCTGGGATTTTCTCCAGAAGTTAACATAAGAGTTAATTGACACCTTTTGGCATTATATGACAACCCCCTCAGAGATGGATTATTAGCCAACCTAGTAACAGAAAGGTAACAGAAAGGTATTTAAGAAAACAAGGTGGATATTACACAGTGATACATTGTCTGTAATAGATGTGGTAGTGTCTTCAGAGGATGGAAGTGTTTTTATTCCTGAGGCAATAATGGAAAAACTGCACATTTCTCCAGGAACCAAGTTTGCAATTGCTGGTGAGGGAGATACGATAATTTTAAAGAGAATTCAGATACTTTCTGAGAAAGGTTTTGAGAAATTGGTAGATAAAGGAACAGAAATTGCTGAAAGAAACGAAATAGAAGAAAAAGACATAGAAGATATTGTTCACAAATACAGGGAAGTTAACGTTGATTAGAGTAGTTTTAGAAACAAAGAAAAACATCTCACAGTGATCTCAATGAAAACGGCCTATCAATGGTAGTTGAAAAAAATGTATGAATAGAACTCTCTTTTTTGTTTCAATATTCAATAGGAATTGTTTCCCATTTCATTGCAGAATCTTCTCAAAGATCTCGTATTCCAGGTTATAAACCTCCCAGGTGATCTCTTTTTCTCCTTCACCCAGAGCATCAGGATCAGTACCGTTGTATCCCATGTATCCTGGCTGACCTCTGAATCCATTCCTGAACACGTTAGAAATAGTACACAGGACAAAATACCCTTTCCCGTACGATACCCGAGCTAATATGACTCTGTCACCAACTGTTTTCAAAGCTTCTCCACCTTTTACAGAAGGACCCCACGGTACGAATGGACCTTCCTCTTCTTCTTCTGCATCCTGCTGTCTCATAACATTTTCAATTTCTAACCCAAATTCTGCAATAAGGTTTAACCCTAAAACACGCGATTGGTCTACCATCATGAGCACATTTCCACCCTTTTCTATGTGTTCTTTCAACAGGTTAATGTCTTCTTGCGAAAAATTCTTGGTTACTGGATCTATAATAATGATGGTCTTTCCCTTTTCCACACATTTTTCCAGCGAATTCTCAATAGACGGTACTAACCCCACTCTCTGGGTCCAGATTAAAAAGACAGAATACTCTCCTTCCTTGTTACCACTGTCTACAATCTCAGACGAGTGCTCACCATCAAAACAGACTGTATTCTCCCAGTCATAATACATAGCAGGTATGTCTTCATACACTTCAGGAGAGAATGCTGTCACAGCAAGACTGCTTCCCAGCCCAATTGCAGACACAGCTATTATTAAAATACCAATTCTCATCTTCCTTTCATACTCTCCAAACAGAAAGACACCTACACCAGCCAGAACAATGCCGCCAATGAAGAAGAGCTTCGGTACGTACGAGTACTTATTCATGTAGTTCAACCACTCCATAGATCCGATAGCCATAGCATCAGATCCTCCAAAAAATATCCTGAAGTTAGATATCGTAGTACTGTCAGCAAAGGCCACAATCCTCCCTTTGCCACACTCTGCTGCCACGCACTGGTGGAATATTCCCCAGTCCCTATCTGTGGCCAGAATGGGTAAATCTCTTCTCGTTTCCCTGAAGAATCCAGTAGATGCGTATTCACCTGGTTCAGCATGTAATGCATACCCGGGAATGACCCTCCCTACAGTTAATGGTCCTTTAATGCTGCACGAGGTCAGAAAATCAAAGTACGGCATGTATTTTGCAGACGGATGGGTAATTCTTCCTCTCTCGTATATGGATAATCGACCTTCAGCAGTGTTAACACTATCAAACTCGAAGGTTATACCGAACTGTCCTGTTATCTGATTTAAAGCTGTACTCGTTCCACAGAAGTTACTGTGATCTCCTATGACGAACAATCCTCCTCCATTTCGTATAAAGTCTGTGATAGCTGCAGCTTCCCCCTCAGTGTACATGGTGGGGGTCTTCAAAACCAGTATATCATAATTTTTTAGAATTTCTGCAGTAATCTCGTCAGATATGACATCAGGTTCAGTCTTTGAAATGTTCTCACCAGGCACCCAGTCCACGTATGCAGGACTCATCACCCTGTCAACATCATAGGTTACTTTGAACCACTCGATCATAGAATACGCATTGTACGTGGATTCTGAACCATACCATGCTTTGTCCAGGATCAGAGAGGACGGTTCCCACGCAGAATGGATCTCGCCCACTAATACTCTCCCCTGTTTCTTTGTTCCTTCTTCATAGAATAAGACTGATCCAAAAATTAAGAAAGCACTGACAAAAAAGACTGCAGATAAGATGGCAAGCCTTTTTTTGATCTTGAAGGCGGGGAATTCAATATCTACAGAAAAGGTATACACAAAAAGGAGTAACACAACAAAGGGAATAAAGGTGACAAACAGCCAGAGAGGGCTGAAAAAGATGTTCCTGAACGTACTGAGTGCTTCCATTCCTAAATCTCCTGTAAAGTAGATATGAAGTAATACAATATACCGTAACAACAAATATACTAGACTCAAGAGTGAAAAGCCAGCAGCCCGCTTTACTGCCTGGTTGATTGTGTCAGAAGACAGGAGTACATACAGTAAGACGGGAAAGAACACCAATATGAAAGGGTACACACCTAGAGTGTCCCAGGTTGTGGGAAACGGGAAAACATCTCCGCCTCTTTGAATGAATATAGTCCCTTCCTGAAAAGAAGATGCAAACCCGAAAATTTTCAGGAGCGGATACACTATGTAGGATACAAAAAGGGCATCATGTCCTGACGGGATTACCAGATGGTATATAGATAGTGCACCAGCTTGAATAGTCAATATGAGACCGCTCACTGCAAATCCAAGCCACACATATACTCTCGGAAGAGATGCCACCAGTAAGAATCCAATCACTAAGAGCACAAATCCTGCATTATACGGATAGTGAACAATGAATGCTGAAATTAAAAAAGGGATCACTAAAATACCCCATTTTCTATCTATTTCATATTTGTACCCTCTAAAGAGTATTAAACTGACACCAATCATGATGAAGGCTGCTAAAACTCCGTATACAGTATATGGTTCAAACCAGAATATCTGTAGTGATAATATCCAGAATGCTACAGAACAGAGTAAAACAATCCCTATTAACCATTTCTTTTTCATTCAGATCCCTCCTCAAAGTCAGTAATAATGTCCCTCAACAGTTCAATATTACCCACCCATAGTGCAGCAAACAAAGGTTTTCCCAGACGGGCAGGCTCCAAAGAGTATTCCAGGTTTTCGTCCAGCAAAAATCGTGAGTCTCCTATTAAAACAACCATCCCTTTTCCGTACTGTTTGCTGATGATGAGGTTGTAGGTTAACCCCAGATAGGTTAAAGAAGCATACGATGTGTAAGGACTGCTCCCTGCTACCGGGTACACTTCCATGAATTTAGGTTCGTGCCAGTATTTTTCTAGATCTTCATCAGATATTTGAGGAGTCCGTCCGTGGGTTTCAATGATCCAGGGGACAGGACCTAAAGGTATGTCCCTTATATCCAGCTGGAAAGCTTCTAAAAGCGGTTTTACTGCATTTTTTTCAGTAGCTCCCATACTCAAAATGAGTAACCCACCGTTCTCCACAAAGGCTGTGATCTTTTTCACATCGCCTGAAGAATATTTTCTGGTGGGTGCAATAACGATGAAGATTTCCCCCTCTTCAAGGAGGGTAGTATTATCCAACAACAGGGGGATGTACTGGTTTCTCATCAAATTCTTGGCTAACCCGTCTACACTATTGTCTTTGTAACCTCTCGTGTTGATCAGGTTGCCGTGGGCAGCATCAATCCAGGCTATATTATCCACTTTTACAGCAGGTTCTACTGCAGAAAATGAGAATGCACTCGATATTAGAAGCGCACAAAAGAGTGCCCCATACGTGGACAACCTGACAGCAGTGTCACTCACATACAGTAATATCACTGTAATAATAAAGAATATGAGAGCAATCCAGGTTATAGTATGGTTCTCCTGTGCACCTGTCAAATAACTGAGAGAGTTTTCCATTAACTGCCACGTCCCTGTTAGAGCTTCATTAAACCCGTAAGAAGTATCGCCAAAGACTAAAACCTTTCCCTTTCCGTATGAATCTTTGGCAGCCAGGACGATATCACCTAACTGTTCTCCTGCATCAAACTCCCTGTTACCCAAATACCCGGGTTCTAAGGGGTTTTCTTTATCAGAGAATGCATACCTTCCCACCATAACGGGTTGAGCAGACCCTGTAACAGAGAGCGAAGCTCCCACAGACCCGGTCCGCACATCTTCAGGGTTCAACCCTTTAACCACCTGGTGAGGTATGAATTCAGTGGATGTCTGCCAGTAGCCCTGGACCCACTCTGCTGTATCTATTTTGATCTTTATACCTGTAGGGTGTAAGACATCGTTGAGGTAGTGGCGGCCTGCCTGGAAGTCTACTGCACTGGCCATCATGTTGGTGTGCTCGCCAAAGACGAGTAATCCTCCACCATTTTCTACAAATTTTTTGATGTGTTCGCGCTCTTCAGCTGATAAGGAAGTGGTTAAATTGGCCATGATGAAAACATCTGCATCTTGCAAAGCTTCTTTTATAGAAGTAGAATTCTCATCAGTTAACTTCTCCACTGTGTACCCTCTCTCTTCAAAGTACCATAGCATCGTACCAAAGGAAATGCCCTGGTCTGCAGAAAAGGACTCTCCTTCTTCCGGGAACTCTGGCACGTAGGAGCCCATTGAAGAGTCTCTTTCATAGAACACTATTTTTCCTGGTGCTCCTCCACCCAGATAGGGTGTTACACTTAAGAAGGCAGTTGATACAAGTAGTAAGAGTAATACGACGATTCTCTTCCATTTTTTGGGGTATAACTTGATTTCAAATGGTTCAAATTCCAGTTTTTGAAAACTGACAGAAAAGAGAATGCTGAGTGAGAAAACCAAGACTAGTTGAAGTAAGGTGACCTGGGTGAGAGGATCAGTATCAATCCGCAGGAATACAAGGCTGTAAACCAACAGGGATACTACCCATAATACCAGAGAACTGCACATTACTACTGCAACCCTTTTCAACCCTGACCTGAAAGACCCGATGAGGAATACTGCACTCAACAGAACAAAGTACAGCCAGATCCACAACCCACTGGGTGTTGGCCCAAGGGTTAAAGGTACATCAGCGATATTCCCCACAAGGGCTGTAAAAGATAAAGATACAGACGATAAACTGTTATACACGTAGGAGTTATAAAGAGTGACCATGTATAAGAATATGTACAACAGGGTACCTGAGAGAATGAAAGAGATTTCTTTTTCCATTTTTGATTCAGATATAGTGTTGAGACCAAAAATGAAAATACCAAAAGATAACATCCAGAATACCCTGTGGGATGATGCAAACAGGAGAATGCTTGCCAGTACTATGAAAAGGCCTGCCAGTACATAGGTTCTGGTTTCTTTCTTTCCAAATTCTGAGAAGTTCAAATTTTTGAGAATGTGAAAGGGGAACAAAGCTACCAGTGTTATCAATAAGAGCATGAACCCAAAGAATCTCACAGATGTCAAAGAGTAATGGCTAATGTTTCCGGAAATTAAGTTGAATGAAAACGTGAGTAAAATAACTATGGAAAGGGGCTTGATCAGTTCTTTCTTACTGTCTGGAGGTGAATCTGTATCCATTTTTACCACTTCCGTAAATTTTTTTGAATAAAGTTTTTGAGTAGTTGTACAGGAAACTTCTTCTATATAAATGTTTTGTTACTATTACTCGTCCTTTGTGTGTAACCAACTTACGTAAATACATTATTTGCAGCATATAAAGATTTCTCTTAATAAATTACTATTCTGTGAAGTTGTTAAATTCTTGTCTTATTACAGTCACGGATCAGATTGTAAAATACACTCTCCATCTTCTTTTTTTCGGACAGGTGTACTTCAGCATCAATTCCAAATCAAGATAAGACCAAAAATTTAAAAACTCTCCTTCTGTAATAAAGGCAAACCTGAAAGGAGGTGTAATCATGGATGGGAAACAGAAGATTGTGATTGGAGCAGTTAGTATGGTTCTTGCAGTTTTTGTGGTAACTGCTGTAACTGCCAGTTCTTCAGAAGCTGATACACCTTTGTACACTGTGAGAATGGAGCAAGCATCAAGTAAAATGAGCTTTCTAACGACAGAAGTGAATGGATTTGTCTATCAGACAGAAAAAGGGTGTACAGTAAAGTGTACTGGTTCTGGGTGTTCAAGTGTACAGCCTCTTGATACAGGTGTGTGGACATGTATTGGATCAACATGTGGTGGAGACACGTGTGTATTAACGTGTCCTGAATCATGCTATGGTACGTGCAATGATCCTACTTGTCCTGATACGTGCAACCCTACCTGCAATGATCCTACGTGCGTGTTCACCTGTGGAGAAACACATCAGAACACGTGTTCTACTTGTGAAGAAACGTGTGAGCATACATGCCCTGTCACCTGTGATGACATTACCTGTCTTCGGACATGCAGTGGGGACACGTGCTGGCATAGTTGTGATGTGACCTGTGAGGTGACATGTGATTGCCATGAGTATTCACCATGACTGTTGACAGTACTTTGCCTTTTGCAGAAGTGACCAATTCTGTCATGTGGGTAACCAGGATGAAAAATACTTTTGGGGAAGGGTCTCCTTTCCATTGTCTAGTCTAAAATCTTCTGCCACGATTCGAGGAAGCCTTTTTCCTTGAAGAAGTCCGATTCCAGCTCTTCTTTCAGATTGCAGGTGGTGACAGCATAGAGTCCGCCTTCAAATTCTTCGATTTTGACCTCACCTTTGTCCCAGAATAATTCTGGCATAACTATTTAAATGAAAAGGTAAACCCCAGATCATGAACCAGGGATTTCTGTTTTTTCTTGCTGCAGGAGAGAGAGCAGGTCTCACAAGACAGACTGAAGAACGACTCATTTTGGACTATGGGTCCTTTTTATGGTCAGATATTGAGCACATTACTCTCAAGAGAAGCGAATTGGGGAATCGATACCTAGCTATATATTTTTGGGATGATACACCTCCTGCCAGTTGTGACATTGATTTGTCCACCCGAGAAGAAGATGTTATTGAATTCATTAACCGATTACAGGAAAAAGCAGCCAGAAAAGGATTCACATTCACTTCAGAAATTGATTTAGAACTGCCAAAAAAGGTGGAACTACCGAAAAAAGTGGAACCTGCAGGTGAACCTTCCCCAGCAAAACAGATAGAAGTTTCAGAACGACAGAAAGGGTATGCTATGATCATTTTAGCAGTTGTTTTCTTCGTGGGGATTTATGCTATTTTTGGACTAGAATTAGCACTGTCTATTTTTGCTGTAGTGCTGGTGCATGAGGCAGGTCATTATGTAGCATTGAAATTTTTCCACATGAAAGTGCACGGACTCTTTTTCATACCGTTTATTGGAGCTGGTGTAGCACCAAAAGATGAATTTCCTTCACCAAAAGTTGAAGCTGCAGTATCACTGGGAGGGCCTGTAGCAGGGTTGGGGTTGACTTTTTTTGTGTATTTGTTCAAGGTTGCAGGAGTTTTCCCTTCTGTTGGATTGCCTTTGGAGTTGATTGGTTCAGTACTGAGAGTGAATGTCATAATAAATTTGTTGAATTTGATGCCTATCCTCCCTTTAGATGGAGGTACTCTTGTACGAGCTGTTTTACTCAGGGGAAGAAAGAGTGTAATCCCTGTGGGGTTGATCACGGTTGGCACTGGGTTAGCTGTGGGGATTTTGCTGAGCAGTCTTTTTTTCATGGCAATTGCTTTACTTGGACTGGGGTCATTGATCCACAGCTATAACCAGATGAAAACAGAAGAGGCAAAACCTCCTTCGTGGGGAATGGTTTTTTTGATCCTTGCAGCATGGATTCTGGTCATTATTCTGTACTTGTTCGCTGCTGTTGTGGTTTTCTAAAGATTTTGAGCTTTAGTGTTGGAAGAAAAAATGTAAAGACAAAAGACCAAAAACCAAAAACTTATATAATCTTCAAACAAGTATCACCAAGAGGTGATACAAAATGAGGTGGGAGATATTTAAAAAGAAAGTAAGAAAAGCAATAATAGGGAAAAAAACAGGAGAATCCGAGAAAAACCTGGAACCTGAAAAAATGTCAAGGATACGCAAGGTAACACTGGGGGCAGATTCCCAAATCCCGCTTTCTGTTGGTGATACAAGACAGTTTGAGATCACTTTATTGGATGATTTAGGTCAGAAAATTTCTCTCAGTGCGCTTCCTGAAGAGTTCAGGCCGACTTTGAAGAATGTATCAGTCAACCCTTCTCATGCAAGAATTATGTCTGTGGACAGAGAAAATCTTACATTTACACTGCATTGTCTGGGTCCAGTACAAACTCCAGTCAATATTTCACTTTCTCCTGGTAGGAAAGGACATCATGATTTACCAGAAAGATTTACCATTTTTATCGATCAAAAGTTAGAAAAGAAGGGAGAGTACAAGTATGTGTGCGTTCGGTTCTTCATTGTTGATAAGTGTGGCGGGAGGAGTGAGGATGGCAGCACTAAAGAAGGGTTATTAAAAGGGGTTACATACAAAGATAAAAACTTTGGAGAACTCTCAGAAGAGGCGGTCAACTTCATTGAGAACCTCATAGGGGAAGCGAGCGAAATTTGGGAGCAATGTCGCATTAAGATAGTGCCATGTCTGGATGAAAATGGGAAGCCACGATTTTATGCGTTTGATCCTGAAGGGTTTCCTGCCAAGAGAACGAACGCGAAAGAAATCAAAAAGAAGACTATCTTCTGCAATATTAAGGTAGCAGAGGAGATTGATCTCTGCCAATTTTTAACAGATAGGAAGATGGAAACCTGTAAGGGCAAAAGGAAAGGAAAGACTACTATTTTAAAGGTAAAATGGGCGAAACAGAGAGAGGGATTCCAGAAACACTGTGGTCAGGAAGGAGCAGAAATTTCAAAAGAAAATCTGACCAGGCTCCTTGAGGAAGCAATCGAAGACATTAGTACAGAAATTGAAGAGACTGCAAGCAGAAGTAGACAGGAGATGTTGAAAAGTCAGAAAGAATATCATGAAAATCTTCTCAAGGATATAACGAATCCTTCCAAGAAAGATATTGATGTTTTGAGTGTTTTTGGAATAGCAGTAGATGGGAAATTTAAAGAGAGGTGTCTCAATGTTTTTGTCTTTAAAGAATTCATTGATACTTCTGCTGATTTTGATAAAGCAGGAATTGCTCAGAAACCTGGGAGAGTGATTTTCCTCGATGAGTCAGTTGTTACTTCAGAGGGAGATGGTAAGGTTCTTGCCCACGAGATTGGCCATAATTTGAGCCTGGGTCATCATGGGGATTCTGAAAATGTGATGCATGAGGAAATTAAAGAGGGAAACCTTGATGATGATCAGTGTAAAAAGGTACGGGAACATCTTTCCCAAAAGAAGAACAAGAATAAACTTGCCAGCAAGAAAGAAAAGAAAGAATTCTAGAAAGAATTCTTGTATATAGAATCTTTTAGCAATTACATTGAATGGTTACACAGACCAATAGTGTCTTCTATGGATGACAGCCATCCCTGCAGCCACCATGGATAAAAGGATGATACTACCCAGACAAGTCCCATTTACAGGTGGATTTAAAGCTTTGTCACAGGAATCAATCCATTCTTTGCACTCTTCAAACTTTTCTATATCTTTCAACTCTGTAAATATGGCGAGAGCTTCTTCGAACGTGGATTTAGCAAGTTCATACTTTTGTGCTTCAAAGAGTTCAATCCCTTCACTCAAGAGTGCTTCAGCTTCAATTTTCAGTTGTTTTCGGTGCAGAAATTGGGTACATTGATCAATGTACTTTTTAACTTCTGTCACCATGACATCGAAGTTCCCTTTCACGTACAGTTCTGTGGCCTTTTCAAAGTGCTCTAAAGCAGTCTCATAATCATCGTTCTTGTATGCTGTTTCCCCCTGATAAAAGTAATTCCTGGCAGTATCTTCCACTTTCACCAACAATTGTTCTGATAGTGTTTGCTGGTCACCGTATTGATCTGTGTAGTATAACGTGATATTGGTAACATAAGTGCCCAGCTCTGGCAGGGAAGTGAAGTATCCTGCAATGTCTATGGTCTTCTCCTCTTCTGCTGCCATTTTGTGAGCTATGAAATACTGCGGGAGTAACTCTCCTATGGTGAAATTCTGGGGTTCTACACTAACCTTTACATCTGATAGTTCTGTGGGGCCATAGTTGGTGATTTTGACTCTCATTAAGACAGGGATCTTATAAGGGACACAGTAGTTGACGTAGCAGGACCCCTGCTCTAACACAAAGGTGTCAGTCTCAATTTCTGCACACTCAAACAAGCCCGGAACGGTCCTGGGTGTTCCTGTCGTAAGAGTGGTTACGTCAGTGGCAAAATCAGTACATTCCCCGGATGTAGAACGGGTGGTAATCGTTGTAGTATCTGTATCACCTTCTACAACTGTGTCGGGAATTTCCAGTGACAGTATTAAAGGATAACACTCATCGGGAGAGAGCAGATCAGTAGAATCTATAATCCAGGTTTCATCACTATCTAATACTTTGTTGTTGTTTACGTCCCAGTATATGGTGATATTCCATCCTGAAGAAGATTTTGCTTCTATGGTGAACGTATCTGCATCTGTTCCCAGGTTACAGATACGATGAGGATAGTTGAACGTGGTACCAGGTTGTGCCCTTCCTGTGTTATCAGGGATGACACACACATTACAGGGGCTGGTAAACCACGCTTTCATGGAAACGTTGGAAGGCTCTTTCAAGACTTCAAAGGTGATAAACTCTGTCACTTCAAAGGGAATAGCATCAGGACAGACATCCACCTCTCCTAATACTGTGATAGGAACTACGTATCGGCCTTCAGGGGTTTCATTTTTGAACCTGATGATGAACTCAAATGTCCAGATTTCGCCAATCTCGTGGAGAGAGAATTCTTCTGACTTCCACTGGATAAAAGTGATGTAATCCAGGCCTCGAAAACTGGGATGCTCCAGATCAATGTATGCAGATCCTTGACAGACAAAAGTCCCGCCTACAACCCGCTCTACATCTACAGTGAAGGTCACTGTATCTCCAGGGTGGACAATCATGTGACGAGGGCTCACAGTTACCTTGGGCTTTTTCACCTCGTTTTGGGGGGAGGAGGGTGTAATGGATAGGAGCATAAACAGGAGGAGGAAGATGAAACCTTTGTATTTCATGATTTTACTAAGAATTCATCCTTTTTAAGGGTTTTTATTTGATCTTGTAATGTGTATGTGAGAGAGATTACTATTCTAGAAGTGGATCCATGGGTTTTCGAAGGAGAATACATCATATATATCCACAAAAGAGCTGAACTAGTTGTAGATTTTTTGTTAGAAATAAAGAGCTTTTTAGTCATATAAAAGTTATGGAGTTTCTTCTTGGATATACAAATCAAAATCTAAAGACATTTCACATAATTCGAGCAAAAGCTTTATTTACCATCACTATATACTAGTAATAGGAGGAGAGTAGATGACAAAATGTGCTGTTTTATATGTACCTAAGAAAGAAGATAAATTCTATGAGCTAGGAACGTCAATTCTAGGATATGATGTGCGAGCCCGTATACAAGTGCCGATAGCCAAGGAACTCCAAGATCTTCAGGGATTTGATTCTGACTGGGTCGGAAAAGCCCAACAGTATGGGTTCCACCTCACTATAGGAAATGCAATCGACTTCGTTGGTAACCTTCATACTATCGAGAAAGAGATAGCTGATATTGTGGCCTGCTTCCATCCAGATCATTGTTTCACTCTCAAAAAGTGTACAGACTTTGTGACTCGTTGGGGTAAAACAGTTGTCTTACGTTACGATCCTAATGACTTCCTGAAGATGCTTCATACCCTCATTGTCGCCCGAGTCAATCCTCTCGGGAGTGGTTCTGGGTATCTGGAAAGATATCTCAGTGGTATAGACAAACATACAGAGCAGTGTTGCCACCACAAGATTATGAAGTTCTACAGCCCCTATGTGCTCGATAGCTATTTGCCTCATTTTACCCTTTTGAGTCCATACACTGGGCAAGACTATCAGAGTGTGGAACAATTATTCTCCACACTGTTTAATCAGTTCCCCTGTTTAAAGCTCGACTCTGTATGCCTGATGATCCAAATGCATGAAGGTGAGAACTGGATAATCTATAAAGAGTTTGATCTGTAGTAATTTGAAGGTTCTTTAGACAAATCGTGCAAACAAACTGGAGATGATAGTCCTAGGTTATTAGCTAATGTCATTCTACATTCTACCGTAAAGATTAAAAGGAGAAACACCGATACTGTAACAGGTAAGATTATGACCAAGAATTTTGAAGCATACTATGAGCTTGATAAGACAGGCTTGGAGAATAAGTATGTGATTTTTGTAGATGGTGAGCTCGTGGCCAAAGGAGAAGATATTGAGACTATGCTCAAAGAAGTGTTACAAAAATTTCCAGATGAAATCCCCTTTGTGGCAAAGGTTCCCGAAAAGAAGCTGTTTATTTTCTGAGTACTTGGGGATTGGGCATGAATCCAGCTTCACTGAAATCTTATGTCGGAGTTATGGGATTGTAAACACTGGGTATTGACCGTTAGGATTAAAAAGGATAGATACTGAAAGGGTGTTTGTATGATGATTAATGAAAAAATGGAAGTAATAGATGAGGTCGTTGAAAGGTGTAAAACCATACTGGGAGAAACCCTAGTGAGTGTGGTTTTGTTTGGTTCTATACCTCGCGGGTTGCAGGATGCTAGATCTGATATTGATTTATTGATTGTGACAGAAAAAGATGTCGGTAAAGATTTTTTGAAGGATATCCGTATTGATTTTCTTTTGAAGTACATTGTCCAACTGGATATGATTGTCATGAGCAGACAGGATGTCATTGATAATTTTGAGCATTTTTCTCCATTATTTTTGACTTTTGCTTTAGGTATTACCATTTTAGTTGATGATGGGTTCTTCGAGAGAGAGTATTTTGAATTTCTGAGAAAGCTGAAGGAAGAAAATATAAAGTATGTGGAAGGAGGGAAAGTATGGGAACTCAAAAAGACAAGTTCAGAGATTTTGCAGTAGCTTTCTGGAAAACCTCGAAGCAAGATTTGGAGAGAGCTGAAGATGCTCTGAAGGAAGAATATTACCCATATGCTGTATTTCACAGCCAGCAATGTGTTGAAAAAGTTGTGAAAGCGCTTTTGGAGATGGAAGAAGTTTTTGTCAGAGATCATGACGTTTCTGACATGTTTACCATGTATATTCTTAAGAAGGAGGAAGATGAAGAGATTAGAGAAGATCTGTACATGGTTTTGGAAATTTTGGATTGGTTTAAGGGTACATGGGCTCTTTCAAGATATCCTGTCATGAAAAAAGGAAAGGTGATTTCTCCTCTTGAGCAGTATGACAGAGAAGATGCAAAATCTGCTGTTGAGAAAGCGAAATCTGTGTTTGAATTTGTGAGTCGAGTTTTAAAAGATAGATATGAACTGGAAATACTGCAGGAGGACACAGATCAGGAGGAATAGAGATTTGAAGTTATTCTCAGAATTACCAGCTACTTCTTCTTTTTTCAAGGTTTCAGACAAATTGTTTGTCAATGCTCCCGTGCCCAAGCAGTTCACAAGAAGTAGAACCTTTCAGAAAGCTATCCGCAAAATACGGATTCCCCTTTCAGTGAATGATTTTTTAAAAGGAAAGTTCTAAAGAGTGAAGCACGATCCATTATTGAGTATTCTTTAGCAAAAGATATCTAGCCAGGAGTACCTCCACTGCCACCGCTTTCGCCTCCGCCACCACAGGGAGCAGGATCTCTGAAGTTATCTTCTGGCAGTTCACCGCCTGAAAAATTGAGAGCTTCCTCGCAGGAGATCTCTGACATTCCTTCAATTACAGCAAAGGTTCCAAGCAAGAACCCGACTATCAGTAAAAGGGCTATATCTTTTCTCATTTTTTCACCTCTTTGTATCATTCTTTTCTACCTTAAAAAGATTTGGCTGACTATTGTATAAATTTCTTTAAAATTCATATCTTTTTTGCTTACATATTACAGGCTATGACCATTATTCTCCAGAATCATCAATGTGCTACTTGAATATCCAGAGAAATATCCAACCAAATATGTACACTATAATAAGCCCTCGAACCAACCATGTTGTTCGTAACTCCCTGCCTGTGGGATGGTTAGTCCTCCCCTTGTATTCACTATCTTTCTTTGTATAGGCACGGATGATACACATGCCAAATTCCTTCTCAATCTCCTTCATACGTGCTTTTAAAGCATCATTTAAAAAACTCATCCGTTCGAAAACTAACCAAAAGAGAGTAAGAGTGAATATAGAAACAAATCCAGAAGGAATTAGAACCGAAAGTGGCAGATCATCATGGCGGGAAGCTACAATCCCGAAAATAGCGAGGGAAGCAGTAATCAGAATACTTCCCATCTGCCATGTCAATCCTCTCTGATGGCGGTGATAAGCACAAAGCTCTCTGTATTCTGTTTGTACTCCTTCTGGGATAGTCATGTTAATATCTTTTACTTTTACCTTTGAGTTACTCTCTTTTTTCCCATCTTGATACAGCCAAATATCTTTCTTATAGATAAAAAACATTACCACCAAATTTATAGCCAAAAGGAGAATGTAAATAACACCTATGAAAAGACCGAATCTAAAAGAGATAAAATCCAGTCCAAAAATTGTGTTGAACTCTTCCATTTGAAAAATAACGAGAACAATCGTTGGTATTACAATTATTGCAAAGAAGACTTCATGAGTCACTATCTTTGGCAGATATACTGTGACTGGATGCAGTTTTCCGAGTTTCTGTGTAACTCCTTTGCTATCCCATACAAGAATTTCTTTTTCTTCATCTAAGAGGTTGTTCACCTTTTTTGATATCTAGTCAGTATGGGTGCAGCATTTTTTTAGTTTGATGTGGTGGGCACTGTAAAACCACAAGAATAAGATTTCTACAGGAGGCAGCAAAAAGGCAATCATGGTGGCCTTATTTGGAATATCTGCATACATGGTCACTGTGAAAATTCCAGCTATGAAACCCAGGAAAACTTGAACTACAGTTCCTTCTTTCGCTAATCTGGCATTAATTTCATTGCTTAATCGATTGTACTCAGCCAGGTGGGCTTCCAATTGAAGTTGAACCATTGTCAATTCTCTTGAATCCCTTCTGCTCATCAAATAGCTTAAGAAGAGTAACATATATAGTTTTGCAGGGATAGTGATGAAGTGATATTGAGTATATCTCTATTCTTTCTTGAAGATATGAAAATATTTTACCTTGAAAAACAGTTTTAAATAGAAAATGATCATGAAAGCATTTGAAAATATCTTCTTCATGTTACTCTCTTTGCAAACCAAAATCCAAATGTTTTTGCCCCTCTTCGGTAACCCATAGCTCTCAGCTATGTTTATGTTATTGGCTCATGGCTCATGAGTAAGTATATATATCCTTTAAGAGTATACCTCAATAGGTGATGTTTATGAAGCCCAGTAAAAGAACAGAGGGAATATTTATCATACTCATGTTTCTTTTTATTTCCCATGTTGAGGACCCCGAGCAGTTTCAGATAACAACAAACCTCAAAACTCAAAGAGACCCAGCCATCTACAGGGATTTTGTGGTGTGGGAAGATAAGAGAAATGGTAATTACGATATCTATGGGTATAATTTCTCTGCAAACGAAGAGTTTCAATTAACATCAGATCCACGTGGTCAGGTACTGCAGAGAGGACACCATCTATTGTGGCAGATCAAATCAAAAACATAGATAGAAGAATAGCTGGATTCGAGGTCATCAATAATGCTGGGTTTGAGACCGAGAACTTATTCGGGAGACTGATCAATGAAGATGAGATCAAAAGGAGGTTGGAATTCCTGTCTGATCGAACCCTCGAAGTGGCAAGAGAGATCCTTTCTGAACAGATGAGACAAGAATGGTCCACTCAACATTTCATTCTGATCTTAACAGGATACTATGTTTATTTTAGGGTTTGAGATTTTCATGTAAGGAATGATAAAATGCCCAGATTGAATCTCTTCTATAGAAACACATTCGATAGATCTTAACAGGTTTAAAGCGTTCCCTCCAATACTGACATTTTTAATTCTTCGAACTGTGCCATGTTTCACCAAAGAACATTCATCTAGAGTTACGCTAAAGTCTCCTGTAATGTAATCTGAAGAGTATGCTCCAATGACACCCCTAGCCATGATACCCTTATCAGTCTGTCCAATTAGATCTTCAAGAGAAACTTCATTTTCATGTTTAATAATGACATTGGAAGGAAACACAATAGGTTCATTTCGGTAATCTCTGAATGCATTCCCAGTACTTTCAATGCCCATCAGTTTGGCAGTTGTCAAGTTATGCAGGAATCCAATTAACCTCCCATTTTCAACTATGCTAATACACCTAGAAGGTGAACCTTCAGCATCGAAAGAACGTGATACCAGACCTCCAGCAATAGTTGCATCATCTCTTATCGTCAATTTCTCAGATGCTATCATTTCCCCTTTGTATCCTTTCAAAAATGATTGAGCTTGCAGCATGTTATCAGCACACAGTGCAGGACACAATAATGTAGATAACAATAGAGATCCTACTCCCGGGCTGAGAATGATAGTATCGATTTTCCCCCTTACTTTCTTTTCTGGAACATCTTTAGCCCTTTCTACCAGGTCCTCTAGCAAGCTATCAGCATTCAATTCCTGAAAGGAGTGACTGCAAATATCTTCAGAGACAAGGCAAGGCCCCCGGACAGTTATGGAAATGTCAGCGAAAGTAGACTTTTCAAAAACATCGAGCCCAGAAGAATTAAGAACAGCTCTTTCCATTTCTCTGATTTCTAAACTCCCTTCCACTTGGCTGATGTTTTGATCATCAATACAAAGTAGGTTATCCAAATAGGCAATACTATCTTCTAATGGTAAGAACGCAGTCTCCTTCCAATACAGACCATCTACAACTGGCATATTCTCGCAGGGAAATTCCAGCTTGACAGACTCCTTTTTACAGCGAGCAATTGAGACAGCCTTTCTTATGCAATCTGTGTAATTTGAATCAGTAGTGAATGCAAATCCGATCTTTCCGCCAACCTGTACGCGAATGCCTACTCCTTGATCTACAATAAAATCAGCCTTAAACCTGCCGCGTCTGCCT
>SMTZ1_10001152_pt1 | contig 34695 bp, 27 predicted proteins | sample DeeMarSWOR136_30_FD_25667 | JGI IMG/M metagenome (IMG submission 25667)
CTCCTCTCTTTATCTCGCACCCGTATTGTAGATGCTAAGAGAAAGGTTCCGGATGTTGGCGGTGGACTCGAGAAGGAATCTTCTGTGTTTGTCATCCTGAGAACCCACGGGACTGTTGGCCACCGCTGGCCTCCTGTAAAGATGGAGATTTAAAGGCGCTTTCTTCCCCACGCTGACAAAAGGATTGGGAGTTTTCCCCAGTATCCAGATTCGAACCTGTCGGATACGACTGACATCCATCGGTGTCCAGGCGTTGTTCCAGTCCATAAAGCCGAGAAAATTTCCACTGGTATCGATCAGGTTGTACTGGAACTGAAGGTTTTCGATATTTTGAGCCAGAGCCATATGTACTAAGTTCCCAGTGTCTAAAATTGTCGTTACATACAGGGTATTCGGAATACCCACATACCCATCCTGACCTACCGTTAAGTTTAGAGACGGATAATCTCCAGAAACACCGGTTGAGTCGAGCCAATAATGTTTTAATTGTCCGAAGGTGATGTATCCATCCTCGTAACAATCTGCCGAACAGCCGGACTCCACCAGTCCCCCTGGGGGATTCCATTGAGACTTCCCTGGCTCCAGGTTAACATGACCGACTCCAGTTCCACATCCATAGACACTGTTGGAAGAAATGTAGCGCCAAGCAAAACAACCCGGACATTTTGTCGATATGACGATAACCACCTTATTCTCATACAACTCGGGACAATCATAGGGAGAATTTTCTAGTTCAAATTCGTACAAAAAAGCCGTGGCTGCGCCTCCGCCGGCTCCTCCTTGATATTTTTGGATTTTTAATTTTAGAGGATCGTCAAAATTTCCCACAATTTTTAATGAATCAGAAGATTCAGGAAAAGGTCCGAAGCCATCCTCACCTTCGAGGAAATATCCACTTATATCAGCCGTTAATCCCACGCCAGTGGACCTGAGATCTCTCGTGATAAAAAACATCGAAGACCGGACATCATGCTGCACCTCTGCGAAAGCCTGATGGTCGACGGATAACTTGTTGCTTTTGTTGTACAAAGATAGGGTGCCTAGGATGATGACCATCATCACCACACTGCCTATCAGGAGTTCGATAACGGTAAAACCCTTCCTGGATTCCCTGATTTTTCTTTTTTGCGGACCTTTCATTTTATTATCACCTGCTGATGATCGTGTTGACATCGGCCTTGACCTTGTACTTGTTGGGATGCTTCATCAACTCGCTAGAAGCCACTCCGAATTGATCGGAAGCGAACACGAGCACGCGGACCGCCCAGTTCACACCGTTCTGCTGGACTTGAGTCAAGCGCCTGAAGTCATGCGTTCCGTCGTTGTTGACATCGATCTGTTCGTCGATCGTCCCGGCTGTCAGAGTGTTCAGCTCCGTGACGGTCAGGTTTCTCAGTCCGTCGATCTGCTCTTGGGCTAGGTAGGTGGAGTTGGTCATCCGGTCGGAGCGGGCGTTGTTCATCACACTGTAAGTAAAAAGCTGGGCCAAACCGAGAAGGGCAATCCCGACCAGGGCGATCCCGATGACGACTTCGATAAGGGAAAATCCTGCCTTTTCTGCCTGATTTTTTCCTGATAACTTGAAATGTCTCGTTTTTTTATTTCTCATCGCTCTCACTCACTCACTGATTTTTTGTAATGAATCGACCCTCCCGCCAAGACAAAAATCTCTCTCAAGTCAGGTTGCCCGTGTCTCTTCAGTTTGGCACTCTGAAGAGAAATCCAATTCTTTTGATTGTCGTAGTTGTCGATGATACCCAGTGGCGAGAAAACGACATTTTGATTCGGAAATTCGACCTCGACTGTGAAATTAGAGGTCACCGTTTTCCTTATAAATCCCAGAGGAACTTCCCACTGACCGTTCTGGTGTTCGATCTCCACATCATAAAACCAGACGTCGTCCTTGTATTCGAACCGAACCCTATGGTTCAGCTTGGTCTTGACCGCTTGAAACTTAGCCCTCTGCATGGTCGTCAGAACTTCCCGCGCCTCGTTCTCGAGTTTACGGATCTCGGTCGACCTGCGGATATCCGGGTAGAAGATGAGCGTCATCAAGCCTAAAATGCCGATAACGAGCACGACTTCGATGAAAGTGAAACCCTGGACCATTGTTTTTGTTTTTTCGAAATATTTCGATTTTATAAACATGAACCTCTCTCCAGAAGACAATAAAGAGGATGCTTTCCTCTTACCCTTACATATTTGTTCTGTATTTCATTAATAAATCCGGCCGCGACCACAGTCAATCACCCCTAACGATGAATTCAAAGGCTATAATTTTGTCCGGTTTCTCATCTTTTCGCGCAGGCCAGCTCATCCTTTAAGATGAAATTCTGGAAAATCCAGCCCCACCCCCTACCCGACATTTATTGAATTTTGGCCATGCCTGTGGTATTGGTTAATCAAATGGGTGCTACCGTTTATCCAGTCTATGCCCGTCCTGGCTTATTTTTTACCGATGATGTTTCTCCTTCTCACCAGTTAGCCCAAAACAACTTATCTCTCGGGGAAAACACAGCTATTTATTACCTCTTTTTTCCATTTTGGCTTCGTCAAATGGACTCTGATGATGAAAAAAATGGGATTTGTGGATAGCTATGTGTGGTATCTGCGGCTTGGCCAGGACGAATAACGGAGCTCCTTTCTCGCCTCACCTTCTTTCCCGGATGAGGAGGTGTCTCTCTCACCGCGGTCCGGATGACGAAGGCGTCTTCCTGGACGATAAAGTCGGCCTCGGCGTCTGTCGGCTGAGTGTGATCGACATTGAAGGAGGCCATCAACCCCAGGCCAACGAAGACCGATCGGTCTGGATCGTCCAAAACGGGGAGGTCTACAATTTTCCGGCTCTTCGAGAAGAACTCAAAACTCTGGGGCATTCTTTCTCCACCCAGTCAGACACAGAGACGATTGTCCATGGGTACGAAGAATGGGGGGAGGATTGTGTCCAGAAATTGAGAGGAATGTATGCCTTTGCCCTCAGAGATAAACGCCGGGAGAAGCTGATTCTGGTGCGCGACAGATTGGGAATCAAGCCCCTCTACTACACCCTGCTTGAGGACAGAACCTTAGTCTTTGCTTCTGAGCTGAAAGCGCTCCTTCTCCACCCGAAAGTCAAGCGGTCTTTGGACTTCGCGGCTTTGGATTTTTTCCTGACCTTGGAATATATCCCTGCTCCCTATTCCATCTTCAAAAATATCTTCAAACTCCCTCCTGGATGTCTTCTCGTCTACGATAACGGAGACATCGAGATCAAAACGTACTGGAGTCTGGAATCCCTTCCCCTCGAAGAGAAGCCTGTCCTGACCTTGTCCGACATCGAACAAAAACTCCGCACTCTTCTCGAGGAATCTGTCAGATTGAGGCTGCGCAGCGATGTCCCCTTAGGGGCTTTCTTGAGCGGAGGTTTGGATTCTTCGACGATTGTAGCCTTGATGAAGAAGTTGGGCTGCTCTCCTTTAAGGACCTTTTCTGTAGGGTTCGAGGAAAAATCCTACACTGAACTCAAATATGCCCGCCGGATTTCCCAGGAGTTCCAGACCGATCATCATGAATTCATGCTCAAGCCTGAAATCCTCGACCTGACCCAAACCCTGATCCACCATCTCGATGAACCCTTCGGCGATTTCTCGATCTTTCCCACCTATCTCATCTCCTGGATGGCCCGGCAGCAGGTCAAAGTGATCTTGACTGGAGATGGGGGAGACGAGCTCTTCGGCGGTTACGACCATTATCAAGCTCAGTCCTTAGCCCGGTGGCCGTTGGTTTCCTTCTTCGGAAAAGCCTCAGTCCCACTGGTCAGAAAAATTCCCCCCACTGCAAGGAAAAAGGGATTCTGGAATAAACTTCGGAGATTCATCCAGGGATTCGAACACGACCCCAAGCTCAGACATCTCCGCTGGATGATGTTTCTGACGGAGCAAGAAAAGAGGGCCCTGTATTCACCTGAACTCCTGCACGAACTTGGAGGATTGGAGGCTCTCTCTCAGAAGGAACCCTTCCAATCCGTTTTTCCCCATCTCTCTTCTCTCGACGAGACCAACGCCGAGCTCTTCCTAGACCTCAAGACTTATCTTCCCGATGATATCCTGGTCAAGGTCGACCGGATGAGTATGGCCGCCTCTCTGGAAGCAAGGGTTCCTTTCTTAGATCACCAGCTCGTCGAGTTTGTTTTCAGCCTTCCCGGTCCTCTCAAAATCAAGGGCTTAACCACCAAATGGTGTCTGAAAAAAACCATGGCTGGAATCCTCCCCGCCAAGACTGTTAACCGCTCCAAAGAGGGCTTCAGCATCCCGATGAAGACGTGGCTGAGAACAGAACTCAAAGACCTGATGCTCGGTTATCTCAGCGAGGCGCGGATCAGTCGAGAGGGATTATTCCAGTATGCTTCGGTGAAAAAAATGGTTGAGGCCCATCTTCAGGGGAGAGAGAACTGCAGTCATCCCCTTTGGTCACTCCTTGTTTTTGAAACCTGGAGAGACAGCTATCTATAATTTTCGGATAGTCAAAACCTGTTCCGTTTTCGAACTGACCTTGTGCTTCTCGGAGATCGGCAGACCCAGAATCCAAATGATCTCGTCCCCGGAAAGAAAGACCGGCCGCCTGTCTCTCTCCGAGAGGGGAATTCCTTTGGCTCTCATGATCTCTTTGAGCTTTTTTGTTCCAGGTGCACCCAGGGGCTGATAGCGGTCTCCTTCTCTGCGGCTGCGGACTAAAAGGGGAAACTGAACCTGAGCCAGATCGAGGAAGGCTTGTCTTTTGTCATCGAAACCCAGGTCCCCAGGAGTTCTTTTTCTATTTTTTCTCCCCAAGAATTTTAATCCAATCTCTTTGATATCAAGCAGACCTTTTCCTTCCCAACTATACTCAAACCTAATCCGAGGCTTTTTTTTCCCTTTGAGCTTGACCTCATTCCCTTCTCTGATCAGGACGAGGTCCTTTTTTAGGTGGAACTCCTTCTCCTGTTGGAGGTTCAGGATTGATTCGATATCTTCGAAAGAGATGTCCAGTAGATCGCCCTTGAGTTTCCGGATATACTCTCGGACAACCCGTCGCCTCAAAGCCAGAGATAAAGAGGAGAGAGCGCTTATATTCAGAGTGATTTTGCCTTTCCTTCTGTTTATGGACTTTTGTGTTTCCTCCTCAACCAGATCCTGAAGCCAATCCTCTTCCTGTTGGAGCAGGGCAGCTGTTTTGCCCAGGATCGGGATGATCCTCGGCTCGAAGTTTTTTTGGATGTAGGGGATGAGCTCCATCCGGATCCGGTTTCGGAAAAAGCGCCGGTCAAAGTTGCTCTCATCCACCCGATAAGGAATGTTTCTAGTCTCCAGGTAAGTCAGTAATTCTCGACGCTCGGCCTCGATCAGAGGACGGGTGATCTTCCCTTCCGCAACCGGAGAGATGCCGCCCAAACCAAGCCGGCCGCTCCCCCGAAGAAGCCTCATCAACAATGTCTCTGCTTGGTCATCCAGAGTATGGCCGGTAGCGATTTTAGACACCCTCTTCTGTAGGCCCGCCCTTTTCAAGAATTCGTACCGTAAGCTGCGACCTGCCTCCTCCAGGCTAAGCTTTCTTGTCTCAGCCATACGGCGGACATCCCCCGCTTCCACCACGAGTGGGAGAGAGTATTTCTGAGCTGTCTTCCTCACGAGTCGTTCGTCTTCGTTCGCGCTGTCGCGCAGCCGATGATTGAAATGGGCTAATATCATCCCCAGCTCCCATTCCTCCCTGAGCTCCAGCAGCAGGTGGACCAGGGCTGTTGAATCGATGCCTCCTGAGTAAGCAACGAGGAGACGATCTTTCCTCTGGAACAGATGGTATCTCTGGATAGTCTTTCTGACTTTGTTTAAAACCATCGGAAGCCTTATCCCTGGTTCCCCTTGAAAACGCCTCTCTGTCTCATCAGCCAAGACGAAAGATTCGTCTTCTGATACTATTCTGACCAATGATCATGGTGGTGGCGGTGGAGGGATTTGAACCCCCGACACTGCGGATATGAGCCGCATGCTCTGACCACCTGAGCTACACCGCCAGTGGCCAAGATTTTAGCTGAATCGCCCCCTGAAGTCAATCTTGGAGGGGGAGGGGGATGCATCTCTATTTCCGTGATATGGGTGAGGGATAGAGGGTCGTCAGCACGTTTATTTCCCACATCGAGACCTCGGAGGGGGAACAGCTCCGCTTTCCCCCTTCCGACGGTCGCCTCCGGCTCCCTGCCTCCCCTTCTCGGGCTTCGCCCTGCGACCAAGGGGTCATACCCCCTTGGAACCCCCAGATGATTTTTGAATTATCACAAATCATCGAAATCAGCGGAGCTTGTTCCCGCGTTGGCGGGAAATCGGACTTCGCTCTTCTCTCCTGCGGAGAGAAACCATGCCCGCTCAGTCCTCTAGGGGCCTCCTCACCCCCATCCCTCACCCTCTTCTATCCAGCGTGGATTCTATATCCATCACGGTCTTGGAAATGCTTCCACCGAGCAAAAAAGAGGGCATTGGGGGAATGTTTGAGCGACATCGGAAGATTTAGCCTTCACGAATCAAACTTCGAGGGAACCAGACGGAGTCTGGCCCGAGGACTGTTTGAGCACGAAATACTCCCAAAGGGCGGGCCTAAAAACAGCTATGTTTTCCGGGTGTGAGGATAGACGAACACGCGGAGTTCCGCAGGGCCGAGAAGTTTGGTGAGGGAATGGCGTGAAAAATCTGACTGGAGCGAATACATCCCCCAATGCTCTCTTCGCGACTCACGTTGTTGAAATGTTTACACCGGATTGATGTCTGTGTTAGCGGACGACGACCCGAGATTCTCGGGTCTCAAACGAGAGGCTCTGACCCCCAGGAGCGTTGGCATTCAAACCGACGATCGAGACCGCGCTTTCCCCCTTTGACTTGGCCTCGAAGACAAGGGTTGCCAGCCGTCCCGTTCCCCGAACTCCTCGGCTCACCTCCGGGCTGGAGAATCCGATGGTACAGGTTCCGGAGGCGCTGTCGATGTTCTTCAGGAAAGAGGGGGTCTTACCGAGCTGATCGATGAATCCCCCTTGGACCACCTCTTTCAAGTTTAAAACTTCAGCATTGAAGTTGATGTTTACAGACATGTTGACAATCTGTTCCTGTGAACGGAGGTTAACGCTGATCCGGAATTCGCGTCCCTGCGGGACCTCGAAGCTGGCCGGCTGGAGAAAAAGCTGGTTTCTCTGAATTTCCTCTCTAGCCTCTTCCCTGTCCACGAGTATTCTCTCCCGCATCTCGTCTATCTCGGGAATCTCTTCTTCCTCCTCCTCAGGAGCCACTCCCCCTCCAGCCAAGGCGGCTCCACCCACGTTGGTCCAGACCGGTTTCAGGTCTTCTGGGCTGACGGGAATGGCGCGAATAATATAAGGGGTGATGGTCAGGATGACATCGGTCTGCTGGATGGTCTGATCCGTGCTCGAAAAAAGGCTTCCTAGGATTGGCAAGCTCTTGAGCCCGGCTATTCCTCGGAGCGTCTTTCTTTCCTCATCCTTCAGGAGTCCTGCCAAAAGGTTCGTCTCTCCGTCCCTGAGCCGGATGATGTTCTTGACTTCTCGGGTGGCGATGATCGGGATATTGGCGATTCCGGTCCCGCCGATGGATTTCAGTTTAATCTCTAATTCTAGGGTGATTTCTTTCTCTGTGTGAATCTTAGGCGTTATCTTGACGTCGATACCCACATCCTCATAATCGAAGGAGGTGACTGGCTGCTGGCTGATACCTCCGGCGGCAATCGGGGTGAAGGTTGTGCGCGGGATCGGGACTTTATCTCCGACGAGGTATTCGATCTTTTCCCCCTCGATCCCTCGCAACCTCGGCGCCTGGATGATCTTGGTATCGGCATCCTGCTCTAAAAACTGGACTAAGGCTGAGGGGAGGGTTAATTGGTAATTCTCGGATTTGGTAAAGTCGATATCTCTTAGGTTAAACCAGCCTGTATCCGCCGTCTCCTCCCCACCGCTGTACCTTAAACCGACGATGAACTGCTCAAAATCCAATCCCAACTGTCTCAGCCTTGTCCGAGACACCTCCATAATCTCCAGGTCGATAACCACTTCACCCTTTGGTTTGTCCCAACTCCGGAGGACCCTTTCGGCCAACTCCACGATATCAGGTGCGGCTCGGATCGTCAGCGTGTTGAGGTTCTTATCGACGATGATGTTCGGAACCTGGAATTGGGTGCGGAGCATCTGTCTCAGAGGTCCCTGAATCTCCTGAGCACTAATATTGGAGAGGTAGAAGGTCTTAATGGCATTGAGTTCATACTGGACTCTTTTGACAGGCTGATCGGGAGCGATGATGACCGTTTTTTCATCGACTATGGTGTAAAAATTCTTCGAAGCCAGACAGAGGTTGTTCATAGCCTGCTCAAAGCCCATGTCCACAAGATCGATCGTAAAAGGCGCATCCCGGAACTGATTGTCAAAGATGATGTTGATCTGAGCTGTTTTGGCAAGCGCTTGAAAAATGGAGCGGAGGCTGGCATTGACAAATTTCAGGTTCATCTTCTTCTCTTTGATCTTGAGCTTGACCGGGAGTTCGATCCTGACTTCTTTCGGCTCCTCTTCCTCGATCTTTTCTCCCGTCAAAAGGCGCGCTTCCTCCACAATCGCTCTGTTGGCTGGGTCATAAGACAGAGCTTTCTCGTAGGCGGCCAAAGCTTCGTCTTTTTTCTGCTCGGCCGCCAGCTTCCGAGCTTGCTGGAGGTAAAAAAGACTGGCTGCAAGCTTGGCCCGGAGCAAGGCCATGTTGATCGCCGCTTCTGTACCCAGCTGATAGCTGCGGTTGAGAACCGCACACCCAGAAAAGGCCAGGACCAGGATTATGATGATCATGACTGTTTTTTTCATCCCTATTCTCCTTCTAAAGGAAACTCCCTTTTCTCCCCGCCTGGACCGATTATGGCTAATGTCTCCCGAGTCACTTTACCGACTTTAAACTGTTCGCTGATCATCTCGTTCTCTTCCACCGCCACCGCTTCTCCCTCAAAAATAATCAAGGCCACAATCCTTTCTCCAGTATCGATGTATCCGATGTATCTCAAACTCACTTCGTAAAAGGGAGTTTCCTCCTCATCAACGGTTTCCTGCTCTTGGAAATCCCTGGGAGATAAGAGAGAAGCCACATCCTCATCGCTGACTTCCATGCCTCGGGGAGAGAAGATGTTTCTCCGAGGGCGTGAAGGCACATCCTTTTTAATCTTTAACAAATCCTTCCTGACCAGGCTTTTTTGGGCTTCCGTTTCTTGTTTTTCGTCCGGACTCTTTACCTGGAGACCTCCCAGATATGGCCCACAAGTCAGGGTAAGAATCAAGACTAAGGCGAGTGTCCTATTGACTTTCATAATCCCCCGCCACTGTGACTCTCAGCTCGAGCGATCCGCTCTCGGATTCGATGTTGAGAAAATCAATCTTCTCGATCATCAAGAACTTAGGGAAACTTTCCACGAGATTCATGAAATTTTTCAGGGAAACATAGGATCCTCTAAACTCAAAGTTCACGATCACCTTCTTCACGTCACTTTTTTTCATCTCGGCATAATCATACTTGAAGCGCGAAACACGGATGGCTGCTTGGCTGAAAAGGTCCCGGAGATCCACTCTGATTTGCTCGAATACATCATTGTCTTTGTAGTAGTAGTTCTCCCGAATCTCAGCGATATCCTGTTTCGCCTCCTCCCATCTGAACCATTCTTCTTCTTTCTGGCTTCTGTCTTTTGTCAACAGCTCAAAATTGGCTTTGTTCACAGATAATGATTCGAGATTGTGAATATGATCATTCCTCTCTCCTCGAGCGATAGACATGTAAAAAACGAGAGGCACCATCAGAGCTAGACAGAAAATGACGATGATCCGTCTTTCTTTGAGTTCCAGGATGCTAAAGAGTTCTTTCATAGGTCAAGGCGATTTCCGAGCGCAAAAATCCACGCTCATTGCTGTCTTCACTCAAAACTCGGATGTCTTTAAATTTGAAGGACTTTAAGCTGTTGAGAAGTTTCAACAGGTCATCCAGATTACGGGAAATGACCTCGAACCTCACTTTCACCTGTAAATCCTCCGTCAGAGTGGGAGCTAAAGAGACGATATAACTCGAATCCGGCAGAGAATCCTCCAAGCAGGACAGAAAATCGACCCAAGAAAAGCTTTTCCTGAGGATGAGGCTGTTGATGAATTCTACGGTCGCCTCGTAGTCCTTGGCTGCTCTTTGGATTCCCACCGAGTACTTAGCCGCTTCGCTCTGGATGCGCTGCCTGGATTGTTCCATTTCGTTGAGGGTGGCCTCGATACTCCTGGCCTTCCCCTTGGAGGAAACATAAATATAGCCTCCTAAAACAGACAAGGCCACAAAAAGAGAACAGAGCAAAAAACACACCAGATAGAAGAGTTTCTTGTTTTTCAACGGCTGAGAGGCCAGATTCAGACTGACTCGCTTGGGTTTGATCATAGAATTTGTCCGATTAATGGAGCAAGGATTTCCCTTTCCCTGGGGTTCAGTTTTTCGAGCCGAACCACGTTTATTCTATTCAAAGCAAAAGGCAGTCGATTCTCAAGCTCCGAATACATTTTTTCTTCAGCCCTCAAAGAGCCGAGTCGGAGGTATAGGGACTGAATTTTTTTCTCCTCGGTATCCTCGAGAAAATGGGCCGTGTTCTGCACTTCAGTTATGATGTTTTCCACCTGCTGAGCTATCGTCAGCTCCGCCTTTCTCTCGAGGACATTGGGCTTCTGGCGGTAAAGACTGATTTCAGACTCGATAACAGCCACCAAGCTGAGCGATTCTTTTTCGACGTTGATCAAGAGAAAATTCTCTCTCTCCTGGCTGTTGAGGACGTTATACAGGCCGAGGACAGGAGAGCCAAGAATCCTGACCTTCAGCCCCAACCGACCCAGGCAATCCTCATATTCATGGATGACCGAATCCTTAGCCAGACAAACCAGGAGCCTTCTTTCCTGACTGGAATCTATTTCCTGGAAGGACAAACGGGAGTCTTCGGGGAAAAATCCCATCTGTTTTTTGATGCGGTAGCGGATGATCTTCTCCCTTTCCTCTGCCGAAGAGGGGAGTGAATCAAATGAAAAGACAAAAGCCTTCAAGCACAACTCCGGGATGAGGCAGGCTGTTTTCTTGTCCGAAAGACGAAGCTTCTCCATGCCTTCCCTCAGCCTGTCCTCGAGTGATGGATTGTCGTAAATATTTTTCTTTGTAAAAGAAGGTACAACTACCCCTTCTTCGAGGGGAAGGACGAAATAATGGCTCACCTGTTTGTCTTTCGGAGAAAGGTGAATCCCGGCTATGTAACGGGTGGAGATGTAAAAAGCGGATTGGAGCTGGGGGGGCCTGGTGAAGTATTCGATGATTCTCTTCGCTAGACTTGATGATGACATGGCCCTGTTATTCGACAAAAGTCACTTTATTCAGTTCTTTCAGGCTTGTTATGCCTTTGAGAACTTTTTCCATCCCCACTCCTCTGAGGAAAATCATGCCTTCGACCTTGGCTCTCTTCCTGACCTCAGAGAGAGGTTTCTTTTCCAGGATCATCTCCCGGATCTCATCAGATAGCTCCAGAAGTTCAGCAATAGCTGTTCTCCCTCGATACCCAGTCTGACCGCAGTCCAGACATCCCTCAGCCTCGTAGAACATTTTGTCCCGGTAGACTTTCGGATCAAGCCCGGATTCAAGCAGGATGTCATCCTCGTATTTATGGCTGACCTTACATCGAGAACAGAGCACCCTCACCAGACGCTGAGCAAGGATGCAATTCAAGGCTGAGATAAAGCTGTACGGGTCCACCTGCATATGAAGGAAGCGCCCTATAACATCAAACACATTATTGGCATGGACTGTGGTGAAAACAAGATGTCCCGTCAAGGCAGATTGGATGGCGATTTGGGCTGTCTCAGGATCCCGGATCTCACCGACCATGATCTTATCTGGATCATGTCTCAGGATGGAGCGTAATCCCCGCGCAAAGGTGAGGCCTTTTTTTTCGTTGACCGGGATTTGAGTGATTCCCTCAATCTGGTATTCCACGGGGTCTTCGATGGTCACGATTTTGTCCTCCGGAGCTTTGATCTCAGTCAGAGCTGCGTATAATGTGGTCGTCTTTCCACTGCCCGTCGGCCCAGTTACCAGAACCATCCCGTAGGGCTGGACGATGTACTTCCTGAATTTGGCCAGCACCGCATCTGAAAAACCGAGCAGATCCATCCGCAACTCCGAAATGGCCTCGGTGATCATCTCCTTATCCAAGATCCGAATCACGGCATCTTCTCCGTAGATGCTGGGCATGATGGAGACCCGAAAATCGATGGTCTTGTCCCTGATCTTCAGCCGGAACCGTCCATCTTGGGGAACGCGTCGTTCGGCGATATCCAAATCCGACATGACCTTAACTCGAGAGATGATAGGTGATTGAAACTTCTTATCGATCGGTTCCATAGCCTCACTCAACACCCCATCGATGCGGTACTTGATGGTCACTCCTTCCTCTCTGGATTCGATGTGGACATCACTGGCGCGCTTCTGGACCGCGGTGAAAATGATGGAATTGACCAGTTTGATTATGGAGCCATCTTGATCTGCCAATTTCTCGACAGAGATGACCTCTTCCTCTTCGCCTCCCTCTTTTTCCACAACTTGAGTGATGAATCCCTCGGTGGCCTCGCGGAGCACTTGAAGGGCTGTCTCACTCTTCCTCAAGGCCTCATGAATGGCCCTTTTCGAGGCCGCAAGGACTTGGACTTTCTTCCCCAGATAGGACTCGATAGCGTCTATCGTCTTGATGTCAGACGGATCTGAGATGGCGATCTTAACGATATTCTCGTTCTGTTCGATCGGGATGAAATTCGAACGGTATAGAAACTCGACTGGAAAAGATTGGACTAAATCACGGCTCAATGTGTAGGAGTTCAGATCAATGAACGGTACATGGTATCTCTCGGCGATTTTTTGAGTCTCTTTTTCCTCGGAGAGTATGGTTTTTTCCAGTTCTTCTTTTTTCGTTTTGTTCATTATCTTGCCACTTTCATTATATTAAAAATCGGGAGATAAACCGAAAGAAGCATACCAGCCACAACTAATCCCATAAAAATGATGATCATCGGCTCCACGAGGGAGACAAAGGTGTTGATTTTGGACTGGATTCTTTCTTCAAAGACATCAGCCACGTCGATCAACATCCCTTCCAGGTTGGCCGAGGTCTCTCCGATGCGGATCATGTCGAGAGCCAACATCGGAAAGAATCCAGAGTGCGTCAACGAGTCTGATAAGCTTTCTCCGTTTTTTATATCCTCAGGTAGTCTATCCAGCCTCTGACCCAGGAATTTATTCGGGACGGCCTGGCGGGAGACTCCGACAGAGGCGAGGAGCGAGATGCCTCCTTCGAGGAGAAGGCTTAACGTCCGGCAGAAAAGGGAGATGGATGATTCCAGCCAAATCACTCCCCCGTAGGGAATCTTGAGCTTGACTCTATCGATGAAAACAAGCACTTTTTCGTTCCTCCGAATCCGGATGGAGATCAGGACAAGCAAAATCACAAAGCCTATGAAAACCAGAAGGTTGTTCCTGAAAGCAAGAGAGAAAGACATCAAAGCTTTTGTGATACCAGGAAGCTCTGCTTCAAAGTCCGCATAAAAATCAGAGAAGCGGGGAAGGACAAAATTGAGGAGGACGAACAACAGGAGCAGAGAAAAGAAAAGAAGAAGAGTGGGATAGCTCAGGGCTGACCTTATTCGGGATTTTGTCCGAGCGATGACCCGTGCGTAATCAGTGTACCGGGTGATGGTTTCGGCCAGGTTTCCACTCCGTTCTCCAGCCATGAGCGCGGCGATGTAGACGTTGGAAAAGATTTTTCCGTAGGGACTGAAAGCTTCCGAAAGCGACTTTCCTCCTCGGATATCGTTTTCAACTTCCATCAATATGTCCTTCAAATGAATATTTTTGACTCGGCTGACGATGATTTCGACACTTTTAAGTATGGGATAGCCGGCCTTGATCAGAGCCACGAATTCTTGATTGAACATGATGAAGTCACGGTCCTTGATCTTTCTTTGGAACGGGACGAGCGGCACCTTGACCTTTCTCCAGTCCCTTTTAACCGCGAGGACACACAGCCCCTCCGATTCGAAATGAACTCGACAATCCTGCGGGGAAGGCGCAAAAAAAGACTGCGAGAAGACGTATCCATCTTCTCTAGCTAAGCGGCAGCTGAAATGGGGCAATATTTATCCTTTATTTCCTGTAAGTTATCTGGGATTTATATTAGGTTATACTCTATTCTTTGTCAAATGATCCGCAGTTATCCTCTACACCCGCCCCCCCATATCAATTTAGTCTGATGAATACAAAAATAATTGAACTTTAAATACTGATAACGGGCAACTGAGGCTGATATTGACAAAAAACAAGGAAAGCTTTATGTTTTTAAGTAATGAAAAGCAAAGTTTTATCATTCATCTTGATCTTCCTCCTCGTCTCCCTGCTCCATACATTCCAACCAGACAACGGACAAAATTCGGAGCTAATCCTGGCCAAATCACCCCATCCTCAGAGTGTAAAAAAGCCCAAGTATGACTATATGAGCACATTCCTTTCTCGTGACACAAAGCCTCTGGGATTGAAGGAGGATCTTGCCTTGAAAAGATTCCTCAGACAATCGAGTATCAAATGGGTCATCAGATCTGGCGAGGGACATATTCTAGATTGATCTAACCAAAATTTTTTTATGGTCATGATTCAATTTTTTGGATTCCTTAAAAAAAACCGATGGCATAGACGATGACAAAAAAAATCTACCTGGCCATCCTTCCCGTCCTGATTTTCCTCATCCTCGGTGTGTTGAACATCATCACGAAAACGACCTGGAAAGAGCCGACAGACGGTGTCTACTGGCAGAAAAAGTCTGGGGATCTCACCGCCATCAAAATCGAGATCGACAGCCCCTCCTACCTCGCCGGAATCAAGAAGGGAGATAGGCTTTATTCGATCAACAACAGCCCGGTCGAAAACCGAATCGATGTGGCCAAGAATCTATGGATAGCCTGGAGTGCGGACCAAAAAGTCACCTATCAAATCAACCGCGAGGGTGAGCTCATTTTCCCCTCCTTTTTTGTGACTCGCCAAGGAGCCAGCCTTATCTACTACTACCTGGCCATCATCGGTCTCACCACTCTCATCATAGGAATCATCGTTTTCCTCAACTCGAAAAAGCCTTTCTCAATGCCTTATATCTATTTTTACCTTCTCTCTTTGACTTTCTATTCCTTCTGTATTTTCTCCCCTACAGGAGAGATGAATACCTTAGACAGCCTCTTCTACTGGTTAGACAAAGTCGCACTTTGTCTTTTCCCACCATTGTTTCTTCACTTCTTCCTCATCTTTCCTAACAGAAAAAAAACCCTCAAAAAAAAACCCTCCTCTGTTTATTTTTTATACCTTCCGGCGCTCGTCCTCCTGCTCTCCAAAATCCTGCTCCACTTTCCCTTCGTCCAGAAGATGAAGGAATTCCTGATCCTGCAATTCTATCAGACTTCGGAAAAACTGGACCTCATCCACTTCGCCCTCTTCTCTATTGTGACTCTAGGCATCATCCTCCACAGCAGTTTTAAGCCTCCGAACCTGATCATCAAAAAGCAGTTGAAATGGATCGGCTACGGCTTAGGATTCGGCATCATTCCTTTTACTTTATTCTACATTGTCCCCTATCTCTTCGGGCACCTGCCTTCGAAGGCTGCTGAGCTCACGGTTATCCTCCAAGCCCTGATTCCTCTCACCTTTGCCTACTCCATATCCCGGTACAAAATCATGGACTTTGAGGTCCTCCTCAAGAAAGCCCTGACCTTGATTTCTGCCTACGTTGTCATCGCTGTGGTCTATTTCATCGTCAGTTCCCAGACAAGGATCTTCTCAGAAAACAGACCCACGGCTCTGATTTTAGGCATCCTGGCCATCATCCTCGGGGCCACGCTCTTTACCCCCTTGAAAAAGTTATTCCAATCTTTGATCGACAGAGCCTTCTACAAACGAAGCTATAAATACCGCAGAACACTCCTCACCATCAGTCAGGAACTCTCTCGGGAACGGAACCTCCAGAAGCTCTCCCAATCCCTCTTAGAGCACATCGCCAATGCTCTCTCTCTCAAAGCCATCGCTCTTCTTCTTCCCATGGACAGCGATAAAAACAATTTCGTAATTTTCAAATCAAAGGGAAAAGTTCCCCTCTCTCGAAGCACGATCAGCTTCCACGAGAACCTGTATCAAAGCCTGAAGGAAAAAGAGTTTCTTTCTTTCTACTCAGCCAGCGAAGCAACTTCTCTTGGCTTTTTCCACTTTATGCCCCTCAAGGTTGAGGAAAAATTGATCGGATGTCTCGGAATGGGGAAAAAAGTCGACAATTCCTTCCTCACTTCTGAGGACTGGGAGCTCCTGCGAACGATCTCCTCTCCTGTCGCCCTAGCCTTGGAGAACGCCTATCTCTATAACCAGGCAAACCAGAAGGCATTGGAGTTGGAAAGATTGAAGGATTACAGTGAAAATATCATCGAAAGCCTGACCGTTGGGGTGGCGGTTCTCGATCCACAAGGGACGATCATCGGCTGGAATCGAGTGCTCGAGGAGACTTTTGATATAAAGAAAAAAGAGGTGATAGGCAGAAACCTGATCAAAATTCTAGGAAGAAAAAATTTCAGTGCTCTGTTTCCTTCGGATACGCAGAAGGGATTTCGTCTTTTAAGCGAGATCACTTTGGAAATGCCCTCAGGAGGAAAAAAAATCTTTGACATTGCCAAGACCCCTCTTCTTGACAACAAAATGGCCCCATACGGAACGGTGATCGTTTTCGAGGACATCACAGAAAAAATTTCTCTCCAGCAGCAACTGGTGACTTCCGAAAAGCTCGCCTCCATCGGACTCCTTTCGGCCGGTGTAGCTCATGAAATCAACACCCCTCTCACGGGAATCTCAAGCTATATCCAGATTCTTCAGAAAAAGCTTTCCGCATCCAGTCATGCTCAAATCTTGGAAAAAATCGAGGCCCAGACCGACAGGGTGGCTCGGATTATCAAAAACCTGTTGAATTTCGCCCGCAATCCCTCAGAGACATCCTTTTACCATGTCGACCTGAAAGAGAGCCTTCAGGAAATCATCTCTCTGATTGAATATAAATTAAAGACCCTGAACATCAACCTCGAACTCAGCCTCTCACCCCTCCACTCCATCTTGGCTCAGGGAGAAAGACTCCAGCAAGTTTTTATCAACATCATCCTGAACGCCATTGACGCCATGCCCTCAGGAGGAACACTCAAAATCGATCTCAGTCAAAAGGACAACGAAGCCATCATTAAAATCAAAGATACAGGGACAGGGATAAAGGATCAGCACCTGCCTCATATATTCGATCCCTTTTTCACCACCAAAGGAATGGGTAAGGGAACGGGTCTCGGCCTCTCCATCAGCTACGCCATAATCAAGGAACACGAGGGCCATATCACTGTGGAAAGCGAGGTGAACAAAGGCTCCACATTCACCATCTTTATTCCGATGGGTTTAGAAAAAAAGAACACGGTCAGAAGAGCCTCCTCGGAGAAAACAGGATGACGAACGAGCTAGGGATGATTCATATTATCGACGATGAGCCGATCATCCATGAAGTCTTGGGTGATCTGCTCACCTCCGAGGGCTACGAGGTGGAAATGTCTTCCAGTGGAGAAGAGGCCCTCGACAAGCATGCAGGCCAAGAATATGATTTGGTGCTTCTTGACCTTCTCATGCCCGGTATCGATGGGATAGAAGTGCTCAAACAGCTGAAAAAAATAAACCCTTCCCTCGTCATCATCATCATCACAGCCTATGCGTCTCTAGAATCTGCGATTTCAGCCATGAAAATGGGAGCTTTTGATTACATCCAAAAACCGTTTAAGCACGACGAACTGCTCTTGACTGTCAAGAGAGCTCTGGAGCATAAGAGACTGCAGGAGGAAAACCTCCGGTTGAAGGATGAGCTCAAGAAGAAATTCAGTTTCGAAAACATCATAGGCAACAGCCAGGTGATGCAAAATGTATTCGAAACGATCAAAGCCTCTGCTCCGACTCGGAGCACAATCCTCATCCAAGGTGAGAGCGGCACAGGCAAGGAATTGGTGGCCCGAGCCACCCATCAAAACAGTGCCCGGTCGAGCTATCCATTCATCGTCGTCAACAGCGGTTCGCTCCCCCCTGATCTTTTAGAAAGTCACCTGTTCGGGCACGTGAAGGGAGCTTTCACTGGAGCTTTCAGCAGTAAGGAAGGTCTGTTCGAAGCAGCGGACAAGGGAACGATATTCTTCGATGAAATATCTTCCATCAACCTTGAAACACAAGCTAAATTGCTTCGGGTCATGCAGGATCGAGAATTCATGAGACTGGGAGGAACAAAAACACTCCGAGTGGATGTTCGGGTTATTGCGGCCACCAACGCGGATTTGGAAAAAGCCATCGAGGAGAAACTTTTTCGTGAAGACCTCTTCTACAGGCTTAATGTCATCAAGATAGAACTCCCACCCCTGCGAGATCGGAAGGAAGACATTCCTCTTCTCGTCAGGCACTTCTTGGATATCTACAGCCGAGAAAACCAGAAGGAAATCCTCGGCGTTTCAGAAGATGTGATGGAAATCTTCGACACTTATGATTGGCCCGGAAATATTCGGGAGCTGGAAAACCTTATCGAGAGAGCCGTCGTTCTCACCAAATCGAAGCTCATCACCCGCAACACGCTTCCTCCCTTTCTGTTGGAAACCATAAAAGAAGTCCAGCAGCCCGTCAATTCTCTCGACAATGATCTCAATCTGAAAGAACAGATACAATCCTACCAGAAAAGCGCCATCATCCAAGCCTTGAGGAGGACGAAAGGCATCCAAAAAAAGGCCGCCAGTCTGTTGGGAATCAAGCCAACGACGTTGAATGAGATGATCAAAAGATTGAAGATCAACACAAACACGCTCTACGATTGAGGCAGGACAGGACTAGTTGAACTGACCAGGGACGGCGCTTCGTGGATTCACCATAATCTTTATTGGCCTATCCCCGACTTCAAACCGGAACTGTTTCACTTTGTCGTCGATGATGAGTTTTTTGCTGATTCTCTGTCCGTTATAAGACCATTCCACCCAGAGGGGGAAGACGAAAAGATTTTTCTGCTGGCGAAAGGTGAGTTCGAGGAGATAGTGATCCCCTTCTTTTTTGTATGAATGCAGGGTTTTGACCTCAGGAAGGAAATAGGAATCGAGCCAGCCATCGAAGAATGATTTCAGGTTCTGCCCGGAGATTTGATTGAAGACGCGGATGAAGTCACCCGTGCAGGCCGCACTGTACTTATGCTCAGAAAAAAAAGTCTTGAGTCCTTTAAAAAAGAGCTCATCCCCCAAAAAATCTTTCAACATGTTCAGGACCAAAGAGGACTTGTTGTAGACGATCGACTGGAAGGCATCATAATCAGAATAGCTTATTCGGGAGCCCAAGGTGATGGCTCCCCAGTCTGATTTCTTCTCTGTCCAACTGGAAAGCTGCTTGAGGATCGAAGAGAGGACCCTATCGCCGTATTTCTCAGTCAAGAAGAGGAGAGAAGAAAATTGGGCTAATCCCTCACTCAGCCATTGATCATGATAAGTCCTCCAGGTCATCCCCTGTCCCCACCACTGGTGGGCAATCTCATGGGCCAGAAAATATTCTTTCCAACGGGAAAAATCAACGGGGCTATTCCTGTTCAAGAATCGTCTTGAATCTCGAGTGGCAGGCAATTCATTGAGCACGATAAACGAGGCCGGACTGTGTCCACCGCTTGTTGTCCAAACTCTTTGGATGATCGTCAGCTTCTCGTAAGGTAAAGGACCGAACTTGCTCTCATAAAACCGAATGATTTCCTTCGCTTCCTGAAGAAGCTCCTTTCTTGGGTTGCGGAGGAAGGACGAGCTGTAAAATCTGAGCGGGAGCGCAGATGGGTCCTCTTCAGCCTCTCTAAACTTTCCGACGATAAAAGACATATATTTGATGGGATGTTTCGTGGCGAACACAGACACCAAATTCCCTACATTTTCAATCTCTTCTACCCTCTCCATGCCGTTGAGTGTGTACTGCTCAATCATTTCTCCGTTGGCCACACACGTATAGTCTGGGGGGCATATGATCTTTAACCGGGCTTGAAAGTAATCGTCATCAGCGGGAGAGGGATACCAGTAGGCAGACTGGGTGTAGAGACAAGTCTCATACCTGACCGGAGTTTGGATGTATAAATCATCGCTCACCTGAGGGCCAGCGATCACATCTGTTGTCTGGGCGGGCGGGATGAGTTTTCCCCGGTAAAGCACCTCGATTGTAACCTCAGTCCCCTCCTTCGGCGGCTGGATGAAATAGACATACATGTACTTCCTGAGTCTATCCTGAGTGTAGAACAGCTCCCGTTTTTCTTCATCGTAGATCCGGAGAATCTCCAAGCTAGGGTTGAATTTCAACTTAATCCCATCCAAAGATGAGACTTCCGAACTCAATCGAATCTTCGCTTTGCCAGATAGGTAGTAATCTTTGGGTTCGTAGGCAATATCAACCTCGTAGCTCTTTATGTCGGACATCTGGCCGAAGGAAAGATGCATCCTTTTTTTCCTGTTTTCTAGGAGAGGAGAGTACATGCAGATGATCCTATCATCCTTCCACTGGAAAAGATTCACCTCTTCATAGGAAAAAGGGGAAAAAATGTAGGTATAGGTGCCAATCCGTTTCCCTTCGAATTCAAAGACAGCCTCCTGTCCTTTGGGTAAAAAAGAAAGCAACTCCCCATTCAGCGAGTTTTCGATGGTAAAGGATCGCTGATAGTGCTTCAAAAAAAGGGATCGGGCTTCGGCCTGTTCCTCTTCAGAAGCCTCGAATTTTCGGTTCCCTGTTTCTCTGAAAATCTTGATCTTGTTGGTGAAAAGAAAATCTGAAAACCTTAAATACGCATACTTGAGCTTATCCTCGAGGATTCTCCTCTTGTAGATCATTTCCAACTGATGCTTCTCTGCTGGATCCGAGGGATTAAAGTGCAAAAACCCGTCTCCGATGACGAGGAGCGCCGTGTCAAACCCAGGAATGTTATCGTAGAAAAGCAGGGCATTCTCGAAGGTCAGTTGGATATCGACATGTTCGATCTCGATCCGCCTTACCCGTTCGATCTTATCGGAAGGTATTCTCACCTTGTAGAGTTCTTTGACCTCTCCAGAAATACTTTTTTCTTTAATCTGCCAACGATCATTATTCTGTTCGAGAATTAGCTTCCAGGTTTCTACGACCACAGAGTGGGCGTTCTGAAATAGTGCTTGAATGTAGATCGTGGACAGCCCTTCCTCATGCCATCCTTTCCTCGTCCCGAAGAGATCTACACTATCAGCTTTGTATTTATCGAATAAGTATCTAATCTTTACTTCTTCTTCCTCCCGGATAGCAGGGGAAAAATTCATCAAATATCCCTTGATATCGCTCATCCTCAATGATTCCTGAATCCCTGAAACGAAATCACCGAGGCTCGGGGCATCGGTTGCTGGCAAATATCTGGGAAAGAAGGAGAGAACGAGGAAGAGAAAAAGAAAAATAAGTTTATTTTTCATCTATGTATTATAGCAAAAAAGGGGAGGCCCCACAAAAACCCGTAACTTCCGCTTAAAATATCCCATTCTCGACAACAAGGAGAGCAATATTTGTGCCAATTAAAACATCAAAAGGACAAATCCACCAGGGAAAGAAGCGGTCCGAGAGGTCTAAAATAAGAAAGGTTGTAAAAAATTTTTACAACCATGGTGCCGTCCCTGGTTTGGCATAAGCCTGCACTGAGCTTCTCCTTCCGAATGGTTCGACTGGGGGAAATCCGCAGACTGCGACTGGGATTTGAACTTCTCAGGTATGGCCCTTGAAGTCCTCCTCCCAAGTGATTAAGCTATGATAATAGATCTGATCGCCTTCTTCCAGGCCGCGGGTGATTTCTGTGATGTGGGAGGTTTTGGCTCCGAATTCTCCGACGGCATAAAACACAGCCTTCTCGGGATCGAGCTTATTGCCGCAGGTATAGAAATCTAAGGCTCCGTATCCAAACTCAGGCCAGGTATGGGTCGAGATATGGGACTCAGAGATAACGATGACTCCGCTGACTCCATTAGGAGGAAGCCTGTTAATGGAAACAGACCAAACCTGAGCGCCGGCGATTTCGGCTGCCTTGACGAGAATCTGCTGCACCTTTTCCACACTGCTGATGATTTGCGGATCACAGCCTGAGGCTTCAACGATATAGTGATGGCCTATCGAGGAATAATTTTTCTTGGCCATGATTCTTCTCCTAAATTAAGATAGATTTAATGTAGGCGATATCCTCTGTCTCTGTCAAGACATCTTATCGAAACTAATGTAAACGTAATAAATAAGGTTACAATCTATATGCGGCCTGAATCCGCCCTCAGCCCCCGAACCCCGGGGGAACCAGTCCCGTCGGTTCCCCCGTCGGATAAACCGACGGGTCCCCCCTCCGCTACGGGGGCTCGAGGACGGCATCCAGGCCGCCCAAAAGAGGATGTCACAAGAATAGTTGCGTTAATATTAGACTATCGTCCGTTTCTCCTCTTTGACGACATTCAAGACGATATGGGTTACTGTCCGGTCAACATACTTCTTGGAGAGCACGTTCTTGATGAAACTGTTAAGGTCTTCTCGTCCCTCGAAGCGGCCGATGATCAACGAATCCCAATCTCCCGTAATGTCATAAACGGCCACAGCCCGAGGATCGGCCGCGATCTCTTCCTGAGTTTCCAAAAGCTGTCCCTGGGAAATGCGGAGGGCAATAATCGCAATGAGTTCATAACCGAAGTATTCAGGTTTGACAACTGGGATATAACCTTGAATAACACCAGATTCTTCAAATTTTTTTATCCGGTGGATAATTCCGGTGACCGAAGTTCCCACCTCTCGGGCAATTTCTCGAAAGCTTTTTCGAGCGTTCCTGTTAAGGACGCGAATAATCTTTCTATCCAGATCATCTACCATACCAAGCCTCCTGACAATCGTATTCTAATAAATCATAATTAATAACATTTGAAATATATTTGAAAAAAATACTTGACAATTATATCATATTAGCGTAAATAATAATACTATTGTAAAATCATGTTTGAGCTGCCCTTGGCTTTAAATCATATGAAATTGATGTTGCCTGGTCAAATCCAGACAAAATCTTCTGTCCGCTAAGGAGGAACAATGGATCACACATCTCCAGCTCCCATCAAGGCTTTCGGTTATGAAAGCGAAGAAGAGGTCTTGAAGACGGTTTTGGATCCCCCAAACAGGATCGAGTTTGTGAGGATTCATTTCCCGGATATTCTGGGAAGACCTATGGATTTCGCGATTCCTGGCACGGAATTGGAATCTGCTTTTTTGGACGGGAAGGGATTCGATGGATCATCTGTGGAAGGATTTGTTCGGATCGAGGAGAGCGATCTGTTGATCAAACCCGAACCTCGAACATTCAGAGTTTTCCCCTGGGAATACAAAGGATTTCGTGATCAGACCTGGTGGAGAGAGGCCATCATGTTTGGAGACATTTTCTCTCCTGAAGGAAAGCATTATGAGGGAGATACCCGGTACGTCCTGAAAAAGATCTTGGAGAAAGGGAGGAATGAATTTGGTATTGAGGAAATCAAAGTCGGCCCTGAACTCGAGTTTTTCTTGTTTCCCGACGACAAGACAGCCGTCCCGATGGATGTGGGCGGATATTTCTTCAGCGGACGTCATGGGGGAATCCGGAAGGAAATTCAGCTTCTCCTCAGGAAAATGGGCATCGATTCGGAATATGACCACCACGAGGTGGCCAACGGTCAGCATGAAATCGACTTGAAATATCTCAATGCTCTGGAAATGGCCGATGTCTGTATGCTCTTCCGCTACATGACTAAAAAGGTCGCCAGGATGCACAACCTCCATGCCACGTTCATGCCCAAACCCTTGAACGGTCAGAATGGGAGCGGGATGCATGTCCATCAATCCCTCTGGAAGAACGGCAATAACATATTTTTCGACAAGAAGGATGCTTATCACCTCTCGGAAACCGCCCGTCTGTACATGGCTGGTTTGATGAATCACGCCAGAGAAATCTCTGCTGTCCTCTCCCAATGGGTCAATTCCTACAAACGCCTGATCGAAGGTTACGAAGCTCCGGTTTACATTGCTTGGGGCCAGAGAAATCGCTCGGCCTACATTCGCGTTCCCGAGTATCTTCCCGGAAAAGAGCTGGCGACCCGCATCGAGCTCCGCTGCCCTGATCCTGCCTGCAATCTTTACTTAGCCATGGCCACGATGTTTGCCGCTGGGATGGACGGCATTAAGCATAATTCTAAGTTACCCGATCCAGTCGAAGAAAATATCTACAAAATGAGCAACTCTCGACAGAAAAAACTGGAAATCAAAACCCTCCCCCGAAACCTCGAAGAAGCCGCCAAGATCATGCAAAAAAGTCAGCTTCTAAAGGATACATTGGGTGAGCATATCTTCCATACCTTTCTGGCTAACAAACAGTGGGAGATCCAGGAATACAGGCAGAACGTCTCCGAGGAGTTCGATAAACAGGTCAGCGACTACGAAATCCGCAAATACCTCCCTTTTCTGTAGAGCTAGGAAAGGCAACTAAGGATAATTTTCCCCCATCCAACACCAGGCGGCTCAGCCTGTGCCCGCGAAGCTTGTGCCTGCGCAAGCAGGTAGCGGGTAACGGACAGGGCCTCTCCTTCATTTTCTCTGCCCACGCTCTATCTATACCCCTCTCTCAGAAATGGAGATGCTTGACAGCGGAAATTTCTTGACAAGTTTTGAACATATCTGTTATAAAGTTTCGTTAATACTGTGTTTCAATATTTTTAAATAAAACACTGATTTAAGTGAAGGAATCATAAATACTATATACTTTAAAAATACCCATCTCTTAACCTGATTCAGGTTATTCCGCGCCCAAGATTCCTTCCAGTATCTACGGCTATGAGTTCATTCAACGATATACTCAAGATAAGCCCAGGTCTCCTTCTTCAGGGACGGCTTTCATAATAAATGTGAAATTGGAGGAAAACCTGTGAATGTCGAAACTCAAAAGGTTAAAGAGCTAATAGAAAAACATAAAAGCCAGAGGAGAGCCCTGATAGCCATTCTTCAAGATATCCAAGCTGAGTTTAACTATCTTCCTCCAGAGAGTCTGCGGTTTGTATCAGAAACCCTGAATATTCCCCTCATCGATATAATGGGAGTGGCGACATTCTACCGATCTTTCAGTCTAGAGCCGAGAGGAAAACATCTTGTTACTGTTTGTATGGGAACGGCTTGTCATGTTAGAGGTGGACTGAAGATATTAGATGAATTCGAAAAAAAACTGAACATCCGGCCAGGTGAGACAACACAAGATGGCCATTTCAGCCTGGAAACTGTTGCCTGCCTGGGCTGCTGCGCAATCGGTCCTGTTGTCGTGGTCGACGATGATTACTACGCCCAGACTAATATCCGAAAAGTTGATTCGATCATAAAAAAGTACATGAAAAAAGAGAAAAAAAATGAAGAACATAAAAAAAATTAGATCGATTACTGAATTAGAGCAGACCATAGCCCATGAAGTTCAGAAGACAAAATCCCAGACAAAACCGATTTTGACAGTTTCAGCCGGAACCTGCGGACGTGCCCGAGGCTCGATGAAAGTGATTGGATCTTTAGAAAAAGTCATTAAAAAAGAAAATCTTGAGGATAAAGTCCAAATAAAGGTCACTGGCTGTCATGGGTTCTGTGAGGCTGAACCCAACATCATCCTCCAACCCCAGGATATATTTTACCAAAAAGTCGAGCCGAAAGATGCCAAGGATATCGTTTTATCAACCGTACTGGAAAACAGAATTCTTGACCGTCTCCTCTATCTTGAATCAGCCACAGAAATTAAGGCTCTCAATGAAAATGAGATCACTTTCTACAAAAAACAGAAGCGTGTTGTCCTCGGAGATAACGCCCTTATCGATCCTACAGACATTCATGATTATCTCTCTACGGGAGGATACAGTGCCCTTGGGCAGGTTCTTTCAGAAGGCGATCCAGAAAGTGTAATAAAACGTGTGAAACGATCTGGCTTGAGAGGAAGGGGGGGAGCAGGCTTCCCCACTGGAAGAAAATGGGACTTTGCCAGAAGGGCCAAAGGGGACTCTAAATACATCATCTGCAATGCTGACGAGGGCGATCCTGGTGCCTACATGGACCGAAGCCTGATGGAAGGGAATCCTCACCGAGTCTTAGAGGGAATGATTATCGGTGCCTACGCTATTGGAGCCCAAGAAGGCTATATTTACATCCGTGATGAATATCCTCTCGCCCTTCGGCATATTACCTTAGCCATCGCTCAGGCGGAACAGATGGGACTGCTGGGAAAGAATATTCTAGGAAGTGGTTTCAACTTGAGTATCCATATTTCTAAAGGTGCCGGAGCTTTTGTCTGCGGTGAAGAAACAGCTTTGATTGCCTCCGTAGAGGGAAAAGTGGGAGAACCTCGTCAGAGGCCCCCCTTTCCAGCCGTAAAAGGATTGTGGAAAAAACCAACCAATATCAACAACGTGGAGACTTGGGCCAACATTCCGATCATCATCCAAAAAGGCCCGGAATGGTTTTCGCAGATTGGCACCAACGGCAGCAAAGGAACAAAGATATTCTCTCTTGTCGGAAAAATCAATAATACAGGATTAGTAGAAGTTCCCATGGGCATAACCTTGAAAGAAATTATTTTTGACATAGGGGGAGGGATTCCTGATGACAGAGAATTCAAGGCTGTCCAGACGGGAGGCCCTTCAGGGGGATGCATCCCCAAAGAAAAACTAGACCTGCCGATTGACTATGAGAGTCTAACCCAAGCTGGATCCATCATGGGTTCAGGGGGAATGATTGTTATGGATGAGAAAACCTGTATGGTTGATATTGCCAAGTTTTTCTTGAATTTCCTCCGCGACGAGTCCTGTGGAAAATGTCTCTCCTGTCGAGAGGGAACCCAGCGGATGTGGGAAATCGTCAAGGATATTTCCGAGGGAAAAGGAAAAAACGGAGATCTCGAGTTGCTCGAATCCTTGGCCCTGGCCGTTAAAGACGCATCCATGTGCGGTCTTGGACAGACAGCAGCAAATCCGGTTCTCTCTACACTAAGATATTTTAAGGAAGAATACGAAGACCATATCAAACACAAGAAGTGTCCCGCGCTTGTTTGTAAAGAAATTGTTTCATCTCCTTGTCAATACATCTGCCCGATTGACCAAGAGGCCTCCGTTTATATTGCCCTTATCGCTCAAGAAAAATTTGAAGAAGCACTGAAAATCATCATCAAGGACAACCCATTGCCTTCAGTATGCGGCCGCGTTTGTCACCATCCCTGTGAGAACGTATGTCGAGCAGGGGAAAGTGGAGAACCTATTGCTATTCGCTCCTTAAAACGATTCATAATGGATTGGGCCCTCGAGAAAGGCTACCAACCTCATATCAATCAACAAAGGTCTGACAATAATACCAAGATCGCCATCATTGGCGCTGGGCCTGCGGGGCTCACAGCCGGTTATCTCTTGAATCAGAAGGGATATGCCGTGACAATCTTCGAATCCTTGTCTGTCTTGGGAGGATTGCTCGCCATCGGCATACCAGAGCACAGATTACCTAAGGCGTTATTAAATTCAGACATCGAAAACATCATCCAGTCTGGAGTTCACATTGAAACGAACAGAGCCTTGGGTCGGGATTTTTCTATCGATGATCTTTTCCAAAAAGGGTATAAAGCTGTTTTCATCGCCACAGGAGCTCATCAGCCAATGAAGCTGAATATTTCAGGTGAAAACGCGAAAGGTGTTATCCAGGCCATGGATTTGCTTAAATCTGTAAATTTAGGCGAAGATGTGAAGCTTGGCGAAAGAATAGGAATTATTGGTGGGGGAAATGCTGCTATTGATGCGGCTCGAGTCTCGATAAGAAATAAAAAATGCAAAAAAGCGACTATCCTCTACAGAAGAACGAGAAAGGAAATGCCTGCCTTTGAAGAAGAAATCGAAAGCGCTCTTGAAGAAGGAGTGGATATTCAATTCTTGGTTGCACCTATAAAAGTCTTAACTCAGAGTGGAAAAGTGGCTGGAGTGGAATGTATCCGGATGAAATTAGGCGATCTAGATTCCAGCGGAAGACGAAGACCCATCCCTATTGAGGGCTCTGAATTTGAGGTAGAATTAGACACGCTTATACCGGCTATTGGTGAAAGACCCGATATTTCATTTCTTGGAGATAAAAGTCAGCTAAAAATTTCAAAATGGGGCACTGTAGAAGCCGACAATGAGTCACTTTTGACTAGTCGAGAAGGAGTTTTTGCTGGAGGAGATGTTGTGACAGGTCCTAAAACCGTCGTCGAAGCCATCGCCGCGGGAAAAGCAGCGGCTGAATCCATCGATAAGTACCTTACAGGGAAAAGAATGGATAAGGAATATAAGCTGAACAGACCCTCCATCTATGTCGAACCTGTAGAACTCACAGAAGAAGAGATAGAAAAGGCAACACGACCTAAGATGCCAAAGCTGAAACCACAAGCAAGACAGCATAACTTTAAGGAAGTTGAACTGGGATTAACGAAAGAAATAGCTATCAAAGAAGCAAGGCGATGTCTAAGATGTGAGTTGGAAACCGAAGAAGGTAAAATGGCAATAGGATGGAAAAAATGATCAACCTAATATTAAATGGATTAGAAGTCAAGGCGGAGGAGGGCTGGACCATCCTCGAGACAGCCAAATTCTACGGACTCGAAATCCCAACCCTTTGTTATAACGAAGGGCTTAGCCCCTACGGAGGCTGCCGTCTTTGTCTGGTTGAAATCGGTGAAAAGCCAAACACCAAGCTTGTTTCTTCCTGCACTTATCCGGCAGAGGAAGGGCTCATGGTCAGGACGGATACGAAGAGAGTGATCGAGGCCCGGAGAATGATGATCGAACTGATGCTGTCCATCGCGCCCAACTCGAAAACGATCCAAGATTTAGCATCTAAATTTGGAGTGACTCAGGTCCGATTCAAAGTCAGGAACGAAGAATGCATCCTCTGCGGTTTATGTGTCCGGATGTGCAAGGAACAGATGGATGGACGGGCCATCGGATTTCAAAACCGGGGGTACAAGAGAAAAATTTCAACTCCCTTCGACATCCGTTCCGAAGAATGCCGCCTCTGCGGTGGCTGTATATACATCTGCCCTGCCTGTCAACTCAGATGCCAGGGACCACAAGCCGAAACAGCTGTGTGCAATGCTTGTCTGACCATGGAACCGACCTGCTTGGACAAATATGATGAACTGCAATGCTGGATGTACGATGCCGGACGCTGTGGTTCCTGCGTTCAGGAGGAACATCCGGAAGCAAAGCAGGAGGAATCCAGTTTAAAGAAAACAAATGAAGATGCTTGAGCTTGTGGACTATAAAAAAGCACTCATTAGGAGGTAATCATAATGGCTTATACAAGACTTAACAGAAGTGCTGCTACCTTAACCAAGAATAGAACCGAAGGTTCTATCAGCCCCTTTAGTGGAATGTGTGTCACCTGTGTTGATGGCTGTATCGGTATGTGTGAGATAGGAAAATCTGCCTACAGGGGACCAGAAGTTCTCTATCCCCAGCCCTTCGGGATCATCACCGCTGCTTCTGAAAAAGAATACCCGGTGGATCTTTCTAATTTCACCATCTTGGGAACTGCGGTCGGTGCCCAGGGTGTGGAAGCCGATCCCGACAAAGCCACCTTTCCAAAGGTTTCTACTGAAACTGCCATCGGACAAGACAAAGGGATCAAACTCAAAGTCCCTTTCATCATTCCAGGCATGGGATCAACGAACGTAGCCAAACAGAATTGGGAAGGATTGGCCATCGGGGCTGCCATCACTGGATCACTCCTCACCATCGGGGAGAATGTCTGCGCGATGGATGATGAATCTGAGATCAAAAACGGGAAAATAATCCGCTCCCCGGATATGGAAAAACGCGTTAGACTCTTCCAAGACTGGCAAGCGGACGGCTATGGGGCTGTGGTTGTCCAAGCCAATGTCGAAGATACGAGACTGGGTGTGCAGGAATACGTGATCGATAAATTAGGCGTGAAAGTCGTCGAGTTGAAATGGGGTCAGGGCGCTAAGGATATCGGTGGCGAGGTCAAGATCAAGAACCTCGAAAAAGCGCAAGAGCTGAAGAGAAGAGGCTATATTGTCCTGCCAGACCCTGACGACCCTGAAGTGATTGAGGCTTTCGAGAAAGGAAGTTTTAAGGAGTTTGAGAGGCATTCACGCCTTGGAATGGTGGAAGAGGAAAGCTTCATGCAGAGAGTAGAAGAATTGAGGAAAGCCGGCGCCAGGTATGTTTTTCTCAAAACGGGAGCCTACAGACCTGCAGATTTAGCCCGGGCCGTTAAGTACGCCTCCAAAGCCAGGCTCGATCTCCTGACCGTCGATGGCGCTGGAGGTGGCACAGGGATGAGCCCCTGGCGGATGATGAACGAATGGGGTATCCCGAGTGTGGAAATCTGGTCACTCCTGTACAAATATCTCCGCCAGCTCGATGAAAAGGGTGAGTATATCCCTGATGTCGCTGCGGCTGGAGGAATCACGTTTGAAGACCAGATCTATAAAGCTTTGTCTCTTGGGGCCCCTTATTTTAAAGTCGTCGGGATGGCCAGAGGACCGATGGCGGCAACCATGGTTGGAAAGACCATCGGCAAAAGAATCGCAGAGGATCAGATTCCTGTCTACGTGGAGCGTTTCGGGGATAAAGTCGAGGAAATATTTGTGAGTGCAACGGAGTTAAAGCACCAGTTTAAAGAGAGATTCAACGATATTCCCACAGGGGCGATGGGCCTTCACGGTTATTTCAAGAGACTCGCCCAAGGATTGAAACAGCTCATGGCCGGTAATCGCAAGTTCAACCTATCCTACATCACGCGGGATGACATTGCCGCTCTGACTCAGGATGCAGCCAGGATCAGCGGGATCCCGCTGGTCACAGAAATCGATAAAGAAGAAGTCGAGAAAATTCTCAACAGCTAAGATCTGGCAATTCACCTTATACGTGATGCTAGATGAATATAATTCATTCTGCTCGATGGACTGGGATTATGACTAAGCCTACGTTCGGAGCCCAGAATTTTGAGACAAGTCCATCTTTGATCCGAATTATTAATCCAGGCCAGCCGTCGAATCTGAATTATGTCCGATCTGTCTTTTTGTGAAAGACAGATTAGCGAGGATGGACGGGAGACACTTTGTAACAGGACCCCATCCTAAAAAATAAGCATATCCAATTCCGGGATACGAGAACAAATGAAGGATGGACAGGTGTAATGAAGACGAGGCCCTGTCCGTCTGAGCCGCATTGTGGTGGGTGGGAGGGTCTTCGGCGAAGATGGATTGGGCCTCGCATTTAAAGGGCTTATCCAATAACATCTTAATCACGGATCCTGTGCCCGCGAAGCTTGTACCTGCGGAGCCTGCACCTGCGCAGGCAGGTGCCTGGACCTGCGAAAGCAGGTGGCAGGTAGCGGGTATTGTAGATGCCTACTTTACGCTTTACCCTTCTCTCCGGTTATGTTATAAATACCTCTGGTTTAGAATGAGTATCGTCACCATCGTCATCGGTATATTCGTCCTGCTTTTTGCGGTTACTGTTCACGAAGCCGCCCACGGCTGGGCCGCAAATAAATTCGGAGACCCGACAGCCTACGCTATGGGCAGGGTAACCCTTAATCCTTTAGCTCACATCGATCCCATCGGGACAATCCTCTTTCCCATAATCCTGATCATCCTCAACTTTCCCGTGTTCGGATGGGCCAAACCTGTCCCCGTCAACCCCCTCAACCTCAAGAATCCAAGGAAGGACAACCTTTGGATATCGGCGGCTGGTCCTTTCTCCAACCTGTCTGTAGCTGCATTTGCCTTGTTGGGGATTATCTTCTTGAAGCTTTTGAATCCGAACGTCGCCTTCTTCCTGCGCAATTTTCTCCTCGGACGCGGAGCTCTCCCCCGGGGTTTTTACCCCCTAGAGGGCTTGGCTTTGATCCTGTTTTACGCCGTCCTGATCAACACCTACCTGGCCGTGTTCAATCTCATCCCCGTCCCGCCTCTGGATGGGAGCGGAGTGCTTTCCGGCCTTCTCTCTGAAGAAGCCGCTGTTAAGTACGAACGGATCCGACCCTTTGGCTTCATCATCGTCCTCGGGCTTATCTATTTAGGGCTTTTGAACCTCATCATCCAGCCCATCCAATTCATCATTTACTCGATTATGTTTATGTAACACATATGAGGAAAGAGGCGTGAAAACAGTTCTGAGCGGGATGCGGCCAACCGGGCCTCTCCATCTTGGCCACTTGGCCGGCGCACTGCGAAACTGGATTGCTCTGCAGGATAAATACCGCTGTCTGTACACCATCGTCACCTGGCATGCTTTGAGTTCGGAGTACCAGAATCCCAAATCGATCCGTCAGTACATATTCGATTATGCAGCCAACTGGCTAAGCATCGGGCTCGACCCGGAGAAAAGTGTCATCTTCGTTCAATCTGAAGTCAAAGAACATGCAGAGCTCCACCTCCTTCTCTCGATGATCATCCCCCTCCCCTGGCTCCAGAGAGTGCCGACCTTTAAAGAGATGCAGAGAGAGCTGCCGGATAAAGATCTCAACACCTACGGATTTTTGGGATATCCTGTTCTCCAGACAGCGGATATCATCATCTACAAGGCGGAAGTCGTTCCTGTTGGTGAAGACCAGGCCTATCATCTCGAGCTGGCCCGGGAGATCACCAGACGTTTTAACCGTCTGTACGGACCTGTTTTTCCCGAACCCAAAATCCTTCTCACCCAGGTTCCCAGACTGGCCGGAACGGATGGGCGTAAGATGAGCAATTCCTTCGGCAACGCCATTTATATCAAGGACACACCGGATGTGATCCGGGATAAGATATCCACCATGGTCACCGACACTCGGCGGAAAAGGCGCCAAGACTCGGGGGAACCGGATGACTGTCCTGCTTTCACTCTTCATAAGGCCTTCGTCCCGGAAGAAGACAGAAAGCCATTAGAGCAGGGATGCCGGACGGCCGGGATCGGATGTTTGGAGTGCAAGACAGTTGCGATCGAACACATCATTCAGGCCTTGACTCCGTTCTGGAAAAAGAGAGAAGAGTTTGAAAAGAATCCCCAGCTTGCCTGGGATATTCTCGAAGAGGGGAATAAAAAGGCTCGCCAGGTAGCCCAAAAAACTATGGAAGAGGTCAGATCCGCTATCGGTTTATAGGAAGAACAGAGCGATTCGTTCTATGGATGTGAGACAAAGCTACCAGGTTAACCTGGAATTCTTCCAGGGCCCCCTCGACCTCCTCCTTTTCCTGATCAAAAAGCAAAAAATCGATATTCATGACATTCCCATCGCCACGATCACCAAAGAGTACCTCGAATACCTCCATCAAAAGGACAGGATCAACCTGGACCGTGAGGCGGAATTTCTGCTGATGGCGGCCCTCCTCATCTACATCAAGTCTCAAATGCTCCTGCCTGAAGAAAAACCTGAGCTGGAGGAAGATCCTCGTCAAAGGCTTGTCGATCGACTTTTGGATTTCCAGAAAATAAAGGCCCTGAGTTTCCTGTTGGGGGAAAAAGAGGAAGAAGAGCTCAAAAAATGGAAACGCATCTACATCCCCTCGACTCATCCGGATGAAGAAGAAGAGCTGGAGGATATTTCCCTCTTCGACTTGGCTGAGGCATTTTTCTTACTCATGAAACGGAAAGAGAAAGAGGATGTACACCTCATCAGAGGAAAGGAATACACCGTCGAGGAGAAGATGAGGGAAATCATCTCCCTTCTGGAAGACAAAGGCTATCTTGATTTCTTCGAGTATTTCTATAACCATACTTCTCTTCAGGAATCTTTTGTCTCCTTTTTTGCCCTGCTGGAACTGATCAAGGCCAGGATTGTTTTAGCGGTCCAGGAGACGCTCTTCCAATCGATCAAGGTTTGGCTCCAGAAAAAACCAAGGACCTCATTTATAAGATGAAAAACAGGCTTAAAGAACTCATCGAATCTCTTATCTTCGTTTCTTCAGAACCCTTAACCCTAGAAAAGATCAAGGGCGTCCTCGAGGAATTCTCGGAAACAGAAATAGAGCAGGCCATCCAAGATCTTCTGGAAAGCTACACATCGAACGAGAGGGGGATCCAGATCACACTCTCGGCGGGAGGTTATCTCTTCTCCACCAGGCCCGAGTTTGATGCCTATATCAGGCGCCTTCTCCAAACCGAAAAACGAAGCCGGCTTTCCCGAGCGGCTCTCGAAACCCTTTCGGCCATTGCCTACAACCAGCCCATTACTCTGGCTGAAATCTCGGCCATTCGGGGGGTGGACTCAACCCATACTTTGAAGGTCCTCCTTCAGAAAAAGCTGGTCAAGATTGTCGGGAGAAAAAAGAGCCCTGGCAAGCCCCTCATCTACAGGACCACCGACCGTTTTCTGACTCATTTTGGGCTGAACAATATCAAGGATCTTCCTTCCCAAGAGGAAATATCAAAAATCATGGAGGAGGAAACCCCAGTTGAGGAATAAACGATTCATCCCTAGACTGAACATCTATTTTCTTCTCTGGACTCTCCCCATTTTC
>SMTZ1_10000574_pt1 | contig 34688 bp, 35 predicted proteins | sample DeeMarSWOR136_30_FD_25667 | JGI IMG/M metagenome (IMG submission 25667)
CATTATAACTGACGACAATAACAAAACCCACTAGTAGAGGAATTGAAACTAATAATAGTAAATCGGGATTATGAATTAACACATCTCCATTCAATGAAAATAAAACAATTAAAGTGGTTAATAAAGCAATTATTGATACCTTTCCTACAGCTGGACGATAGGCGTTATTAAACCAATCTAATCCTTTTGAAGAGACGATCACCCTCTTACTAATTATTCCTAATAATAAGGGGAGACCAATAAAAAATATTAGTGAAATTATTAAAAGCCAAGTATTTATAGGTATATTTTTAATTCCAGTTAATAAAGAAACCATACCAACATAACCAAAAATTATAGTAATAGTATTTAAGCTAGTATTTAAGACATTTTGTTCCTGATTTCCTTTAGCCATCCAACCCCAAACTAAAACCATTGCAGTACAAGGAGAACTGGAGAGTAAGATTATAGCAACCGTCAATTGTCTTATATTGTCTGAAGTTCCCGGTAAAAAAATATTTGTCATTGCTAATCCGATAAATGGAGCCACAAGCCAATTAGAGACTAAGGTTAAAATTATTGGTTTCGGATTCTTTCCTAATTTTTTTAGTTCAGAAGCTTGAAGATTAAGCATTGCGGGATACATCATTAGAAAGAGGCATATTCCAATTGGGATAGAAATACCTCCAATTTGTAAAGCATCTATAGTTTCACTTATTTGGGGAAATATTTGTGATAAGGTAATTCCTATTAAAATACAGAGAGCTACCCAAAGAGGCAATAATTTTTCGAAATAATTAATTTTTTTTTCTTTCTCTTTAGAGGGTTCTAATTTGTTGGTTTTTTCTATAATATTATGTTCAAAATTTTCCTCTACCATAATATTCATCTGACTAAAATCTATAATTGTTAGTTTTCCTGATTCTTTTTATGTTAATGTAATTATAGTTTGAGATAATAATACGAAAACTCAAATTTAAAGTTATCGATTTGAATAATTTCTAGGTTTTAGAGTGTTAAGATTTATATTTATAGATTTATTATTTTAATATGAATGGAAAAAAAAGTATACTAAATAAGTGGTAGTTATTAAACCCAAGCGTGAAGTGGAAATCAAAAAAATGTTATGTGGATGTGAAACATGTAGTAATATTGATTCATATTTTATGAATCTAAAGAAATTGGGTGAAAATTACGAAAATGATGAAGAAATCAATTCTCTTGCTGCGTTTTCTTTAGCTTTAAACTCTCCTGAACGTTTAATAATCCTTAAAGCTTTAAGTGAAAAAGATAGATGTGTGTGTGAGTTAGAGGCTATTTTAAATAAATCCCAATCTACTATATCACATCATTTAAGGAAGCTTGTGAGCGCGGAACTAATTAAAGGTTGGAAAAAGGATAAATTCACCTACTATAGTCTACTAAGAAATAATCTTGAAAAGAATTTAAGTCTTTTAAATGAACATTTTAAAACTTAAAAATTAGAACAAAATATTACATTTTCCCTTTTATCTTTTCAGATATTAGTTTAAATCCTATAATTTATAAATATTAAATTTAAAAAAGAGTCTGGCTATTTTAAAATAATTCATAAATTAGGAAATGAAATCATGCTAAAACCAGTACCCGACACTGAAGAATCAATGGTAGAATGCAGAAAATTCTGTGGTCCATGCCCATCTTTTAAGCCTAATCAACTAAATGAATATGAACCACATGCTCTCTTTTGTTCTAGAGATAAAACAACAAAACCTATGGATCAAGTTAAAAATAATGGGTGTAATTGTTTCAGATGCGGATTGTTCTCAAAATATGAACTAAAAGGCGGATTTTTCTGTATGTATGGTAAAGAAGGTAAAAAGTAATATTTTAGTCGCCATTTCTAACATTTTTTAATTTCTTTTAAAGATTTTTATTGATATAACTATACGTAAAAAAATTTCTTAATTTTGTATTGTAATTAGAAGGATATAATTTGAAATTATGTCAAATGTTAACTCTTATCAAAGAAATTCTCTTTCCAGTGTTAATTTAATATAATTTTTATGCAGATGTCTAATTATTTTTGTCGGTATAATAGCTATCGCTAAATATTTATGTGTGAATTGCCATAAAAATAATGTTCATAAAAATAATCTGTTAACTAGTTGATATTATCCATGAGCAATTTTAATATAGATTCACAATATTTAAAATATTTTCAAGTAATCTCTCCCTCAGAAGTTAGTATAAATAGAGAAGATATTTATTATAGGGATAAATACAATGATATCGTTAACTATTTAAAAATAATTCTTACAAATCATCATGATTTAGTTATTAATAGTTACTTACAACCAAATGGATTACTTTTAATTAACAGCAATCCAGGAACTGATATATTAGATTATTTAAAAGTAATTTCAAAGAATTATTATTTAAATTTTTTAGAATTAAATTACGAAGAAATCTATAAAAATCCTAAGATTTTCTTCAATAACTTTGTTTCTATCTTACAAAACATTACAAATCTACCAGAAGGGAATTCAAGATCTGAAGATAAAAGTAAAGAGCGTGCGGATATAGAGCCGATCTATACAAAGTATAATAAAATAGAGCAGTTAATCATAATAAACCAAGATGAGATCTTCACTAGATTATTTGAAGATAACAACTTATTAACCATTTTTTTAAAATCAAGGAAAGCGGATGATATTAGTTATAACTTTCGTGTTAAGGGGACAATTTTAATCTGGATCAGTCAAAATATGCAAGATATTGAAGTAAATTCCGGAGATGTATTCCAAGTGTTTGACTTATTTATCAAAATCCCTTTATTAAATAAAATTGAGAGAGAAACTATCCTAAGAGATTTTTCAGAAAAAAATCCGAGGATTGTTTTTGATATTGCCACAATTGTGGATTATACTGCAAATTGGGAAGTAAAAGATTTATTCCAATTATTGAAAATGGGTATATTCAAACATTTTTTAAATGCTGAATTAAATGAAAAAAGTAATGAAATTACTGACGTATTAATTAACTTAATCGAATCTGGAGAATATATACCTACAAATTACATCAAACACGATTCTAAGCAAATTATAGGAAAAAACGCGTCTGAAAAAGACCTAAGTTATAAAAAAAAATCAATAGAAAAGGAATATCAACTGGATCAAGTTAAAAAGATCGATAATATTGTTAGTCAAATTCAAAGAGAAAATTTTTCAGAATTCATGTTGAATCAATTATATGAAAATGCTGCGTCAAAGAATTATAATGAGCTTTTATTGATTATTGATAAATTAAAAAATAATGAAAAGTTAGAAGAGAATGATAAAAGAATTCTAGGAAAATATCCTTTTATATTAAATGATACATATCATAAAGCACAAGTTAATTTAGAGAAAGCTAAGAAACAAATTAACAATATTAAAAAGGTTTTTGGAGATAATAGATAAAATAATGAGGAGAAAAAACCTATAGCATGAATTCAAGTGTAAAAGAAGGATCATATAATAATCTGATGAACAAAAGTGTATTTATTAAGAAACTTATATTAGAAAACTTCTTATCTTTTAAAAGAGATGAAATAGATTTCACAGACCATTCAAAAGAAAACGTTCCTAAATTTGTTTTAATTGTGGGGCCTAATTGGTCAGGTAAAACATCAATATTTCAAGCAATCAAATTCGTGTTAGGAAGCAATGAAAGAGATGAACGATATAAAAAATGGTCTGATTTTATTAGGAATGGTCAAAAACATGCTATGGTAGAAATCCATATTCAATATCTTGAAAGTTCTATTAAGATTAGACGTATAGTAATTAGAGGACATTCACCTTATTTTGAAATACAACAAGAAGACGAGAAAGTTTTTAAAAAAATTCCTGCGATAGAGATCCAAAAGCTTATTTCAGATTTAAATGTAAATCCAGATAATCAATTTGCTTTTGTATCTCAAGGTAAAATCGATGCTATTAAAAATCTAAAACCAATAGAGTTGTGCAGTTTCCTTGAAGAAGGAGTAGGCTTAAAAGGGTTAAGAGAGGAAATATTGCTGCAAAAAAGTAATGTAACAAATTTAGATATAGAATTTCAGTCTTTAGTAAGTAAAAAAAATACTCTAAATATTAGTCTTGAGCTTTTAGAACCAAAAATTGAACGGTTAAAACAGAAGCAGAAATTAGTTGATATAAAAAAAGGATATTCTGATGAATTATTATGGGCAAATAAACAAAAAATACAAGAAGATATAGTATTTTTAGAGAGGAGAATTGAAAGTATTCAAGTTGGGATTAATAAATTACATCAACAAGTAGATTTTATTCAAAATCAGATTAATGATGACCAGAAAAGAATCTCAGGTTTTGATGAGGCTATAAATCACAATTCATTCAAAATAGGGGAGTTAAGTTTTAAGAAAAAAGAGTTAATTCAAAAAATTGAAAAATGGCAACAAAAAAAAATTACTATGAAACAAGATTTAGATGGTTTATCAGAGAAAATTACTCAGCTTAGTAAAGTTTCAAAAAACTCTGAGAAAGAAAAAGAAAGCAATGAAAAAGAGAATAATATAATTCGAAATAATAAAGAAGCGATCAATAAATCTATTGATGATCTAATAAAGGAACAAGATAGTTTAGTAAAAAAGGTAAAAAGAAATCAGGTTCTTCTAGAAAAATATAATCATTTAATTTCTGAAAAAGAAGCTATTTCAAAAGAAATTCATAATAATAAGGTAAAAATCAATGATATTAATCATGATATTAATGAAATCTTTCAAAGTTTTGACGATATTGACCATAAATTAGAAAAAAATAAATGGTTCTTAGAAAACCCAACTAATGGTTTATTACTTCAACTGGATAGCAGTTTGAAAAAACTTACATTAAAGGTTTATAATACTAATTCTCAAATTGAACAATTAGAATTTGAAAAGTCTAACAAATTAAATAAATTAAAAACTCTACAAACCTCTCTTCGAGAACGTCGAGTAGTTCTTCCATCAAATATTAATATTTTAAAGGAAGAAATTAAAACCAGAGGGTTAGAAAGAAACGTTAAAGGTCCTTTAATTGAATATTTAAAATATGAAGATGAATTAAGCTATGCGATAGAATCAGTTTTAGGAGAAAGACTGTTATACAGCTTTATTGTTAATGATTGGGACAGTTTAAATCTTTTAAATAAATTAAAAAATAAATATCATGCCTATTGTAATATTTATCTTACTAAAAACATAGATATAACTCAGTTACCAAAAATCTCTTCAAATGGAGTTATTGGTTATCTAGCGGAGCTTATTAAAGTAATTGATAACGATCTAGATATCCAAAAAGTAATCTACTCCAAGGTTAAGAATTGTCTAGTCGTTAAGGACTATTATTCAGGAAAAGAATTATATAGAAAATTAAATTTTAAAGGAAAATGTGTGACATTATTGGGAGAACAAATCGTATCCTATAGATACGCTTACGAAACTCCTTATCTTAAACGCCTAAAAGGTTTTTTAAGTACGGCAACTCAGAAGGAGCAATCTAAGAGATTAGAAGAAGAAATTAATTCAAATAATAAACAATTATCGGCTTTGAGAGTTGTTTTAGCTAACCTTGATAAAGAACAGAGAGATTTTTATGAAAAAAAAGAATCATTTAATGATCTCCTTTACAACTTTAATCAAAAAAGAAGATTAACGGAAAAAAAAAACCAATTATACCAGGTGTTATATGATTTTGAGCAAGAAAATATTGAATTTCAAAATAAAATTAAAGATTTAGATAAAAAAATTGATTATTTAGAAACTCAAAATGAACCTGAATTTTTTAATTGGAATAATAGATTAAAAAAAATTCCAGATGAAATAAATCAAAAAAATGTTGAACTTCGTAAATGGGATACAAAATTGAATGAAAACCTAGAAAATCTAAAAAAAGTCACTGAAAAATTTAATTTTCATAAAACTCAGCTAAACCTAATAAAAGAAGAATACAATTCTAAAAAAGAAGATTTTCAAAAAGCAGATAAAGAAGCTTTTGAAATTTATCGCAATTTAGAAAATGTTGAGAATGCAATAGATGATATTGGGAAAATCCTATCTGGCTTGAAAGAAAAAAAACAAATTATTCAAAATAATATAAAAGAAAATGATAAAAAATTCATTCTATTAAAGTTAAATTATGAGAAAGAAATTTTCAAATTAACTTCTATGAATCAAGAATTAGCAAGGGATAAGAGAGAGCTTGAAAGAATAATCACTAGGATTGGTCCCATGATATTAGAAGAACATAAATTTCGTTCAATAGAAGAAATTAATGAAGATATTTTAAAGATTGACAAAGAATTGCTTATGTATTATGATATAGATGATTCCATTTTAATAGAGAAAGAAGATATTCTATCAAGTTTAAAACAAATAACTAAAAACCAAAGAAATTTAGATAAAGATATAAAATCTGCTATTAAGACAGAAAGAAAGATGGAGGAAACGTATTACAATAAATTTGAAATCGTTCTTCAAAAATTAAGGGATAAAATAAACCAAAAATTCAAGAGTTCTGATATTAGAGCATATTGTTCCTTAGAATTGATAGGAAAATTTGAAGAATTAGGAATTACCATAAAAGCTGCAACATCTAAGGATCAATTAAAGTCTTGTACTGCTTTAAGTGGAGGACAAGTATCAATGATCTCAATTTGTTTAATACTATCACTACAAGAAATTAAACCTTCTCCTTTATGCATGTTTGATGAAGCAGGTATGTTTTTAGATGATAAAAATTCAGAGGCATCTTATCAGATGATAAAATCTACTCTTGAACAAAATCCTATTCAACTATTGATGTTTTTACCGACTTCCTCAAATTCATTATATCTTCTGGCAGATAAAATTGTGGGAGTAGCTAGAGTAGGCAAAGATGAAGTATCTGCAATATTTAAACCAAAAATAATAGAAGAGAGTAAATAAATGCAAGACTATAAAGACCTTTCTAGTTATATTAATAGCAAGATTGAAGATATTAAAAAAGAGATTCTTTCAAACAAAATATCTCTATTAGATCTGGAATTAAACCCAATTTTCCAAGATTTAAAAAATTCAATTAATATTTACAATATAAATAAATATTCCGAACTCTATAAGGAAACTTTTAAACTTTTAAATCAAAAATTTGAAGAATTAAAGAGGATACTCTTATCTATTGATAATCAGAAGAATTTTATTAAATACTTAAAATCTAATCCAGTAGATTCCGAATTGGCTCAATTGCTTACAGAATGTTGGATAGATGTATTTTATTCTGATTGTATGTCATATAACTTTTTAGAATATAGTAGAGATCGTTTTTGTAAAAAAAATATTGCCTCTACGGAATTAGAACATTTAGAAAAGTCGATTTTAACTAAAGAATTCTTACTAGAATTTCCTAAACGTAAATTTACAGAGAAATTGATGATTTACTTTGAATTAATTAAAAATAAATTACCCTGTAAATTTAATGATATTTTTGAAGATGAAAACGACCAAATTAAAATATATGAACATTTTGTATATATTCTACATTTACTCCAATTAGGCAAAATTAAATATCATAAAGAGACGGAATCTTTATATCTATGAGGTTAAAAAATTATGAATGAAATATCTATTTTAATGCATATTTTAAGTAGAAAGGAAGATTTATATCGAATAGGGGCTACTAAAGATGAGATTTTAGCTACATTAAATATCAAGAATAAGAATAAATCAATCTATTTTCAGAATTTAATTATAAACTTAGCGAATTATGTTGAACCATTAGGGATTCAAATACGATTCAACCCCTTGGATTCGCATTGGTTTATTTCTTTTGATCCCGAATTATCAGACATAATTTCAGCATACCCATTTAAAAGTCAACCAAGTTTAGCAGCAACTCTTTTTTGCATATTAATCTATTGTATTAAGAATTCGGGTTATGTTTCAGTTCAAGATATAAAAAACATAAGAAAAAAAGAAAATATATATGATGATTTAAGAGAATTAAGGAAGAAAGGATATATTATAATACATAAGGACGTTAATCAAATACAATTAACACCATTAATTGGATATCATCTTGATATTAATAAATTATTTACTAAGTTAGCTTTAAAATTAAAATAATGATGAAAATCGATGATCTCGTAACCACTTAATAATGAGTTGTTATTTTTAATATCATTTCTGCAACATGATTATTATATGTTTCAATATTATTGAAACCTTCAACAGTTTCACCGCAAGTTATAAAGAATTCAGTAATTTCGATTTTTCTTTGTTTGAAAAAAGCTTCAATTTTTTTCTTAATATTATTAAGTTGTTTTTCGAAATCTCCTTCAAGTAAATCAACTTTATTTACACAGACATAAATTTTATCAGGAAAAAAGCGCACATCATTGAAAAATTCGAATTGTCTATCTAAATCGCGATCAAGGGAAAATACTGCTATAATTTGGGTTGCTATACGGGAAATTGTAATAATTCCCATTTTGACTACTGCACGTGCTCGATCGCCTCCAGGGGCGAATATTGTATGAGCTTTGCCAGATGAGTCTTCCCTAAACACCACTCGGTTAGGGTGGATGGTTTTAGTTTCTTTTTCATCCAAAGTATCACTCTTATTTCCCCTTGGAACGGTTGCTTCCCCAGAGAAATCTGTTTTAACTACAGTGCATTTCATTCCTCCTTCTACTTTTTCGATTTCCCCTTTATTGAGATATCTTACAAATAACCGTAAAATTGATGTTTTTCCGACGCTAATATCACCTAATAAACCAATATTTACCACTATGCTTCACCCTCCAGCAACTTATTTAACAATAGTTCATAATCCTGAATTAAGAATTGCTCAAGGAACGCATTATTGTGTGCTTCAATTAAAGTTATTAGAACCTCCTTTAAATTTTTTGCATTATTAGCATATTTCATTAGACTTTCAGGAGAGGGTTCTCCGTCAAAATTTTTAGCTTTCTCCTCGAACCCGAATCTAGATCGTTCTGGTAACGAATCAAAAAATCCAAAGGCTGAATATCCTTGATATTGAAAGAAGACGAAAAATCTGGTTTTAATAGAACTAATGATTTTAGTTAAGTAAGCAGAAGGATAAATTTCACCTAAAATGAGATCGTCATCTTGTTCAATTACGAAATAAGGAGAAATTGGAGAGACTTGATTTCCGTACATTTCTTTTGGGGGTAAAGAGATAAAAGGTAATTTTTCTGAAACTATTGTCCAAAGATCTTCTCTATGCTTATCTAAAAGGATATCTTTTATTTCATCATAAGCAAAATAAAAATCTGATTGAAGTGCTAACAATGAACTTAAATAGACAGAAAGTGATGCAAAGGTTGCCTCTAATAATGGTCTTCTTCCTTCATCTGATTCTGATGGTTTAACAGCTCCTTTCCAGGCACGAAGTCCCGTATAGACAAATCCTTTTATATCAAAAAAGCTTCCGGAAAGGAAAATAAAGGAGGGAACAAATCCTTGTTCTTCTGTTAATAGGTCTCTTGATTTATTTATTAGAGTTTCTTCCAGTTTTTGATCGTTAAATTTGGAATGAATAATTGGCATGATTAGCCATTTTTTTTTCTTCGCCAATTTTGATGCACATCTCTTAGTTATGTAAAAATAATATAAATTCTGTATAATTAATTTTTTGTATTTTTATTAAACAATATATTATCTCTATATAATAATTTGTAGTTATCTAAAGCTATTTAACTTGATAAACTCCTAATTTTATTAAGTACTTATACTTTCGCAGGACAATAATTCTCGAATTTTTCCAGTAATTAAATCATAATCCTTTATCGAGTTTAAATTGGAAATGTATATGTATTCAATTTTGTCTGTATTTTTAAAAAAGTTGTAACTAACATTGAGGTTTGGGTTACTCTCCTTAATTTTAATAAGAGCACCTTTCAAGAAAAGATTAATAAACTTCTCTGAAGTTTCCTTTATAGATCGAGTCTCCGGATCCATAAATTTTATTTCAAGTTTCTTAAAATCATAGAAATTTAGAACACACAATAGATCCTCTTCTTTTTGTTTTTCACTTGAAAAAATTTTTCTCTTAATATTAGTTCCTTTAAAATCTTCTTCTGAGATATCTTCCTTGAAATAATCTTTAACATAAATTTGGTCTTTCTTTTCTAATTCTGAATAAATTTCATCAGCACTCGTAAAAGATTTAGTAGTAATTACAGAAGTTAGATATTTTAGAATGGATTGTAATTCCGTTATTTCTAGTTGTAGTTCTTCTATTTGCTCCTTTTTCTTGTAAAACAAATTTTGAATCATGGAGAGAATTTGAGTCAATTTTTCCGTTTCATTTTCTTTGTCTCTAGGATCCATTGACTTCATATATATTTTTAAAGAACTTAAATTTATTTATTTAGTGTCAGATGAATTAAGTAATTTTTCAAAAAGGGAATAAAATGCAATCAATGATTATTACACCTAAACCAGAGGATCCAGAAGTCCAGATATTAACTAAAGAATTTGTAAAAAGAGGATATAAAATAGAGTATTTTATTCCCTCTAGTACAAAAGTTAAAATAAATATAAGTAGGTTTCGAGAGGTATTTGAGCGTCTTGAGCCTTATGCAGCTTTAGTAAGAGGATTTGGTGCAGCTCCAACTCAAAAAATTTTTTTTCGACTTGACTTATTAACAGCGATAGAGGAATATGGCATAAAACTAATAAATTCTAGAGAATCATTAGAAATTGCTAGTGATAAATTTCTTACCTCAATATTTTTAGAAAAATATAATATTCCGACCCCTGAAACTGTGATTTGTGAAGATCCTGATGATGCGTTAGAATCTTTTGACGAACTCGGAGGAGATGTAATTATTAAACCATTATATGGATCTCGTGGAGTTGGAATTAGCAGGTTAAATGACAAAGGTTTTGCAGAAAATGTCATTTACACTTTAGGGCAGCTAAATGAAATTTTTTATCTGCAGAAATTCATTGAACATCAAAATCGAGATATTAGAGTTCTTGTGTTAGGGAATAAGGCTATAGCTGGGATGTATAGAGTAAGTAATAATTGGAAAACAAATATTCATGCTGGTGCACGTATGGAACCGTTAGAATTAACTAATGAGGTAAAATCATTGGCATTAAAAGCAGCTAAGGTTACAAAAACAGAAATCGCCGGGGTAGACATAATTGAGAGTGAAAAAGGCTTTTTAGTTATAGAGGTAAATTCAATTCCAGGATTTACAGCACTTCAAAAAGTCACAGATATTAATCTTGCTTCCGAAATTGTTTCATACTTTTTAAACAATGCGTGAATCAAAAATTAATGAATTTAAAAGTAAAAGTAAATTATAAAAAAAAAATAAAAAAGTTAAATCTCCGATTTTAGAGATCTTCGATTAACCCAATTAAAGCCGCAATAATCACCAAAACACAAGCCCATATACCCGCTCCAAATAGTACGAGTAAAATTGCAAGAATAAATAATACTAGCCAGTGAAAGGGAAGTGGTTTATCAGGTTTTAGAGCTACCAAAAATGTTAAAATTACAATAACTAATCCAACAATGAAATTTAAAATTTCACCTAGAGCAAATACTGGGTTAATAAAACCATAATTCTCAATTCGCGCGAGTCCTAAAATTAGAGTCACTAACCCTACCAAAGCTCCAAGCACGGTTAATAATTTCATTATTGATTCATTTTTATAATGCTTAGTCAATTTTTATCATCTTTTTTGAATTGTTAAGTTTAATTAGAAATTATATTATAAAAACATTTAATATTTTATTGTACAAAAAGATGATATCTACTTTAGTTCCTCGCTCTTAAAATAAAGGTAAATACGTTCATAAATCGATGATAAAAAATGTAATTTAAACTGATTTAGGATAAAAGTTTATTTAATTTTTAATCCTAACTAATAAATATGATCATCGGAAATAATAGTCGCTATTGTAAAATAAATGCACATACTTATTCAATAGTAGCAAGGGATCCTGAAACTGGAGAGATGGGTGTAGCAGTACAGAGCCACTGGTTTTCAGTAGGGAGTGTAGTCTCATGGGGAGAGAGTGGAGTTGGGGTCGTTGCTACACAGTCTTTTGTTAATAAATCTTTTGGGTTACGAGGCCTTAATCTTTTAAAAGAGGGCAATTCTCCTCAAGAAGCTATAGATATTCTCCTTTCAGATGATGAGGGGAAAGATGCCAGGCAAGTGGCTATTTTAGATGTAAAAGGGAGAGTAGCTACCTACACAGGATCAAAATGTATAAAATATGCGGGTCATATCACAGGAGAGAATTTTTCTGTTCAAGCAAATTTAATGTTTACAGATAAGGTTTGGCCTGCTATGGCGGAATCATTTAAACAAAGTAAGAATTTACCTTTACCAGAGCGACTTATCAAGAGTTTAAAAGCAGCGGAGTCAGTTGGAGGTGATATAAGAGGTAAACAATCTGCTGCTTTACTAGTGGTCGCGGGTACAACACAAGAAAATAAATGGGATGATCCTCTGATCGATCTTAGAGTGGAAGATCATATAGAACCATTAAAAGAAATCGAAAGATTATTGAAAGTATGGCGTGCATATGAGCATATGAATAATGGGGATATTGCTACAGAGCAAGGTGATATGGGGAAGGCTTTAGAAGAATATAAGGCTGCTCAAAATATATATCCAAATAATCTTGAAATGACATTCTGGACGGCTGTATCACTAGCAAATAAAAATAAATTAGAAAATGCATTAGTTATGTTTAAGAGGGTGTTTAAAAAGGATAAAAATTGGGTTATTCTAGCAGAAAGGTTACCTGAGGTGGGATTATTAAATCTAAAAGAGGAGGATTTGAAAAGAATTTTAGCTTTAAAATAAAAATTAAAAATATGTAAGAGTAATACCTCGATATTTCTTTATTTTATATAAGCACTTGAATGAACGAAAAATGTGATTGAAGAAAAAATAACGCGATATAGGCACAGCATTACACTTGCTAAACAATTATCTAAAAATAAGTATGCAGACCGCGATTATTATGACAATATTATTTTTAGGTTTGAAAAAATCTTAAAGTTCTATGAAGATTTGAAAGTTTGGAACGAATTTTCAAAAAAGTGATAACTATTTTTGCTAAATCTCTATTTTCTATAAAACTTACAGTTCAAACAAATTCAAATTGAATTCAGATTTTATAATTTTAAATATTTTATGCATAGGTAAACCAATTACATTAGAAGAGGACCCCTCAATCGATTCAATAAAAAGACTAGCTTTATCTCTTAAAGAGTATGCGCCAGCTCTTCCTTTCCATTCATTTGTTTTTATGTAGTTCCAAATTTCATTATCAGATAAGTAGATAAAATTAACCACGGTGCAATCATGATCTATTATTAATTTTGGATTATTAGTTTCTGTTATCGCAATTCCTGTGATAAGATTATGAGATTTATTGATTAGATTTTTTAATATCTGAAATGCTTGAATCTCATTTTCTGCTTTTCCGATGATTTTACCAGTTCGTTCAACAATAGTATCAGCTGCTATTATTAATGCTTCCTGGTTTCTCTTGTTTAGCATTTCTTTAATGTCGATAGCTTTCGCTCTAGCTAATTCTCTCACTAATTTGATAGGATCGGAAATTTTATTTTTATATTTTTTTTCATCAATATTAGGAGCAATAACTGTAAATGGAATTTTCGTTCTTTGAATTATTTCACTTCGATCAATGGATTTTGAAGCTAGTACTATATTTTTCATAAAAGCAAGCGAATAATTAAGAAATTTTTTTATTAAGAAATAAAAAGATTAAATTTTTTGTAAATTTTTTTATTATTAAATTTATTTTAAAGAAATTAATTATTACATAATCTAACTTAATTAGTCTTGTATTTAATATGGAAGAATTTTACATCTGGTTTCTTTTAACTTTTTTATCATTTTTCTTAATACTTTATGCTTATTTACATTTTTCTAAGAATTCTAATACTTTAAGTAATATATTTGGGTTTGGCGCAATTTTCTGCGTTTTTATTAATATCCTTATTTTCCTCCCATTAATGTATCAAGATATTTCGCTCCATTCAGGTATACTAACAATCTGGATTCTCGCATTATGTTTACCACTAATTTTAATTGGAATCACAATCATAATCTCAACAGGATTGTTATTTTTACTGAAAAATATTTTTAAAAGCAAGCATTTTTCATCATTTTCAGAAAAAATGAAAAAAAGTATAACTAAAAGAAGCAAAGCAACGAATGATATATATCGAAAAATCCCTCATATTTTAATTTTTATTGGATTATTTATTTTATGGTATATTGGTGTAGTTAATGTAAAATCATTAGCAGGATCGACAGAAGGTATGATTCCTTTTGAAAATAATATATTATCCTTATATTTGCAAGTTTTAACTATTCCAAATAGTATTAAAAACGTTCTTCTTTCATTGGGATGGTTTTATTATCTGCTATTTTTCTTTTTTTATGTTTTTTGTCTTTGTATTTTAGCAAATGAATTCTCTCGTAAGACAAAAAATTTTGTATTTCCATTTAACATTTTTTGTACCATTTTTCTTTGCGAAGAAGAAAAACAGGAGTATGGGACTTATCTCTATTTTGCAGTAGGACATATGTTTGCAGCTTTCGTTTGTCCTCCAATGGTATTCTTTACTATATTAGGGATGAGTTCTATAGCAGATTTAATGACCAGTCAAATTGGTATAAGATATGGTAAGACTCATATTTGCTGGAACAAGAATAAAACATGGGAGGGAACAAGTGCAGGCGTAATCATTTGTTTTATTATAAGCATCTTCTTTATTGGTATTATATGGGGTTTAATTGTTACTCTATGTTTCTTATTTATTGATACTTGTACAAATAAACCAATCAATTTATCAGATAATCTTTTATTTCCTCTAGGAACTGCAATTGTTTATTTGCTTATTCGATTTTTCTTTAATTTAAATTATACTTCAATAATTTTGGCATGGATCTAAAAAATGAAAAGATTCTTACGTTCTTGACTAATGAAAATTTTTAAATAATCCCCTTTAATGGTTTAATTAATGTATTATCTCCCAACTAGCATAATTTTTTTCAGCTATTCAATTATAACTTTAATATATATCATAAAGAATAAAAAAAAAAAGATTGAAAAACACTTATTTATAAATGAAATATTATTCGTACTCTTATTATTAAATGCAGGAATCTTGTTTCCATTCATGTATAAATTTCATTCTCCTTATCTATCTTTAGAGTTATTAAATCTATTGTGGTTTTATTCTTCGTTTATTTTTCTTATCGAAATGGGAATTTGGGGTACAACTTTAATTTATAATAGTATAATTTCAAGAAGGAACTCTGAAATTATGGCAGAAAGGGATTATTTAAAGTATCGTGAAGAAGTAAATAAAAATTGGGTTGATGACTTAAAAGGAGAATATGGTAGAAAATTTTTACATTTATTTACTTGTTCAGTTATCTTCATTTTTTGGACTTTAGGAACATTCTTAGGTGATTTGGGTGTGTTGACGAAATTTGGTTTAGATACTTATAGTTTTGCATATTGGTGGATAATAACAGTTGGATTTGCATTTGTGTTTATGTTCCAGATTGCGGATCTGACTAGATTAAATAAATTCTACATGTTACCTAATTGGGCAAGAAAGTGGTATTTATCCATGCGTCCGAAAGAGTTGGATACATTTATAGCTTCAACAGCCTTAGTTTTATCTTTTGTTCCCTTTGTATTTGCTCCATTTCCTATTTTTGCGGCTGTTGCTTTAATTGCTACCGCTGCTGATGGTGCAGCATGCATTATTGGAAAAAAATATGGGAAACATACTTTAAAAAAGAATTCAAAAAAAACTATGGAAGGTTTTTTTGCAGGAGGAATATCAACTTTCTTAATTGTATGTTTAATAATGTTTCTATATTACCCTTGGATTTTAATTGGAATTGAAAAGATCTTATTTATGGCGTTTTTTGCTACAATTTTATTCTTAATAATTGATTATTTTACTGTATTTCTCTCTGATAATATTTTAAATCCAATTTTTATAGGATTTGCCATGTGGATTATATTTCTAATCTAAAATAAAATTAAAAATTCATGAAGTTTTTTTTTAATATTACTTTGATTCCAAATTCTTATTGTAGATTAGCCCCCAAAATACAAATATAAGAATGCGATATCATCACCATCTTTTAAAATAGTCTGTAAGAAATCCTTATCTCGATAACTTCTTCCATTTATGATAATTGAGAGAAATGAGCTAAATTCTCCTTGCTTCTTTTTATCCCATAGTAAATCTTTGAATTTTTGACCGTATATTTTATAAAAATATTCAAATAATTCATTTAGTGTCAATTCTTTCTCTATTTTTATAACTTCATTGGTTCTTTTTGTCAATTCATTGAAAGGAGGTTCCCATCTCAATTTTAAGCTAATCATTCTTATTCTTATACATTTTAGAATTACTTGACAGTCAAAAATATTTTAAAATTTAAAATTTTGTTGGTAATGTTATATAATTATCAGAATAAAATACTTTTCTGATAAATATGAAAGAACAAGATTCATTATTCGCAATAAGAAAACGCAGTATTTAATATGTTTTAAAATTATATAACTTGTAAATCTTATTAAACTTTTAACAAGAAGATTATAATAATCAAAATAAATTGTTTAAGATTGAATATATTGAGGTGTTAATTATCGCACAAGTTTTTTATATTTCCAAAGATAATATACGAGATGCGTGGCTTTCAGCAGTGGCTCAAGTCCTATATAATGGGGATGAGATTAAAACAGAATATGACAAACCTGAAGATCCTGCGTCTAAGGATGCAACGGTTCTGATCGAAATTAGTGAACCTATGAAAAAACCTATAATGCGAAGAGATAAAATATTATTTATTAATTCTAAATATGGTAATAGTTATGAGGTTTATGGTTGTATAGCGGATACTTATTTAATAGGTTCTATTCAAAGTGGGTATATTGAAGAGATATTAGAAGGGGTAAATGATCATTATATTTGGGACTCAGGTGTAAGCTTTCCTTATTCTTATCATGATAGAATTTATAACTATAAGCCTTTTTCTCTTGAGGACACTATACATGTCGACTATGATTTAGAGATTGTTGATAAAGAATTTGTAAAAAAACACCAAAAATTGAGAGAAGCTGAAAAAGTAAAAGAAACACCCGATTCAGTGACATGGAAATTGAAAAATCTAGTAGAATTTGATTTAGATAAAAATATTTCAGAACAAATTGGTATTGAGAAAATTCCTATCGGTATATTGAATTTTCCCAATATAAACCAGATAGAATATATAATTCAAAAATTAAAAAGTAAACCTTATTCTCGTAGAGCTCAAGCATCTACGTGGCGACCCCTAGTCGATCCCTTCCATGTTGATCCTCCTTGTCTCCAACGAATTTACATGAGAATAAAAGAAGGTAAATTATTGATGCAAACAACCTGGAGAAGTCGAGATTTGTTTAGAGCATGGGAAGCTAATGTTAATGGAATGATACGAATTCAAAAATATGTTGCTGATGAATTAGGTGTTGAAATGGGACATTATTTAGATTTCAGTAACTCTTTACATATTTATGGAAACACTATCAAGGAAGTAAAGGATATGTTGTACCGAATGAAAAATAAAGGTGAACAATTTCCTATAGAAGTAATCGAGTTAATGGAAAAGAATCAAGATTAATCTTCAAAAATTTTAGGAAAAATATTTCTTGTATTTTCACAAATCTTAAATTCTAATTCTTTGATAGGTATATGTTTAAATCTTGAAATGGTACTCAGCACTTCTTTGATCATCGCAGGAGTACCAATCTTTCCTGAATATTTAACAGGGCCATCACTTTCTAGTAATAAATGGTCTATATCAACCATTGAAACTGTTTTTTTAACTGCTGGGGAGTAACTAAGAGCAGGAGTAATTGAAAAATAATAGCCTCGATCAATACCTAATTTTAAAAAACTTTCTGGACCAGAATACCAGTGAATATTTATATTGGGAATATTATAGGTAGGAAGGGTATCAAATACTAACTTTTCTGCTCCTTTTGAATGCAAATTAAGGGGTAGATTCAATTCTTGGGCTAAAAAAAGCATCTTTTCAAAGATTTTGATTTGAAGTGGATATAGATCTTTATTTTTAACAAAATAATGATCAAGACCAACTTCTCCAATAGCGCATATTTTATCCTTGTTATTTTTAATCAATTCAATTATAGATTCTAGTTGTTGTTCTATTTCTTTATTCATTCCTACTTCTTCAGGATGAATTCCTAAAGCAGGATAGATGATTTCATATTGATCAGCAATTTGTAGTACCCGTTCTTGACTGATTTTACTCATAGCAACTGTAATTATTTTTTGAACATTTGCTTTCTTAGCTTCTTTTATTATCTCATCAAGTACTAAATAGAGATTTGCATGACAATGTGTATCGATAAGTATATTCATAACCTCTTCGAATTTTAGTACAAATTAATAATATATCGTATTATAATATAAAAGGAGTTTAACTAATTATTTATAAATGATTTATTTCAGCTCTTAAATTTACAATTTTCTTTACTAAATTAAATTTACCTCTTGGATACTCTTGTATATCCAAATAACGCATTAACTGATCTAACTCTTTTAACAAATAATCTTTAATATCTTGCTTTGTTACATGTCCTAGTATTTTTGGTAAAGGTTCAAATTTTTCTTTTCTTTTAACTCTTAAATCAGATATAGTTTTTGCGAGTTGTGCTTGAAATCCTTTGGATTCAGAAGGATCTACTCCATCCAGCATATCTAACGAAGTTTTTAATCCACTAATAAAAGCTTCTAAGTCCCTAATATCAACCGGGTCCTTTGACATTTTTCTTCTTTAGTTTGAAAAAAAAATACTTTACTTATGATCTTAATTATAATCCTTAAATAATATATCCTTTTAGTTCATTAGTATCTAGAGTTCGATTCCTCTCTTTATGTAAAAGATTTTTTGTTAAATTTTTTGTTATAAGAGGAAATGTTTAATTTTACTATCTTTTTCACATTTACGGAGATCTAATTAACTTCTTGATAAAGTAGTTCAGAAAGGGCAATTATTACTTCTTTTTTTAATTTTTGGTCATAAAGCCGAATTCTATCGGAAAATTCGATTTGAATAGCTTGAGAATTTTTTATTCTACTAGCTCCATAATTCTTAACAATATAACCTCCTGTTAAAGCATACTCTCGTCTTATCCTATGTCCTGGAGCAATAGGGATATTTAGATCATTAAATTTTTTTATAATCTTCCCTCTTAAATTTTTACCCCATAACTTTTTTGGAATTGAGTTAGGGAACATAGTACTAAGATTATTCGTTCCTAAAATTAGTTCAACATCACGAAATCCCGCAGGACGTTTATTTTTTTCAAACCCGTGGATATCAATTAACAAAGAATGATCAAATTTTTCTATATTAAGTAAAATAATTTCTTTCATTTTATCATGATAGAATCGATAAATCTGTTTTGCTAGTTTTGAATTGTGATTATACGCATCAGTTTCTTCTCTATTTAAATCTACTTTACATCTATGAACTTTTGAAATTATATATGAAGGATTTTTTATTTTGAAACTTCCTCTTTCAGAGAGACGTTTCATATTTTCAACTAAATCCAATGCTAATGTAGCAGTTAGTTTATCTATTCCCAATATCCCTCTTAATCGAGTTGGAATTTCTTCAACTCGATTTTTGCCCCCATGTGGAACTGAAATTATTAAAGGGATATTTCCTACATGATAATCTACATATTTATTCAAATCAGTCATAAAATTAACATTGTCTTAATTGAAATGATTTTATTATCATTTATGTTTTATATTAAAGGGTGAAGGAAAAAAAAGATATAAATTTTTTAGGAGGTAAGGGTGATACCCCGAAATATTATAAAAACTCCAAGCCATAAACCAAATCCAATAATTCCAAATATATAATAGGCCCACACGCTTTTACCTTTTATAAATATAAGGTTACAAATTAAACATGAACTAAGTGCACCAACGATACCCATTAAAATATCTGTTGAAATATTTTGCCAACTATCTACTCGATTCTCAAATTTCCACCCAATCTCTATGAAGATAAGATTCTCTATAATTTCCCATAAAATAAGAATTATCAGAGTTAGTATAAAAACAAAAAGTAAAGAGAAGAGAGGAGTTTTTCCTCTGTTTTTAGGAATTGTATAAAATAGACTAAAAAAAAGAAAAACTCCAATTCCAAAGCAAATATGCCCAATAGAGTAAAAATCAAACCACGAAACTCCAACCTCATTTGCAGTTTCAGCAAAGAACCAATTAAACATCATTTTAATTTCACAATTTAATTATTAATGAAATTTTAGATTTAAATTATAAATTTAATTCAGAAAATATATTAAATATATAAAACTAGTCCTTTAAATATCATAGTATTACGTGTTAATTATTGACAAAAAAAATTGCATTTGTTGCATATTATCAAAAAAAGAACATATATAGTTTCAATGCATTAATAGGTGCTATTGAAACTGAAGAAACTTTAAAGGATATTTCAATATATTTTATACGGGGAAAAGAAAAACTTAATAATGATTTAAAGATAATTCTACAAAATCATGAACAAGTGATCTTAGGAATATCCTTTTTTACTACTCAAATTTGGGAAATCAGTCAATTAATTAAAATTTTAAGAAAAAGATATGGTAATAAATTATTATATCTCGCAGGTGGACCCCATCCTACTGGTGATCCTGAAGAAACACTAAGAATGGGATTTGATCTCGTTGTAATTGGGGAAGGGGAAGAAACTTTAATAGAACTTCTTAAAAACATCAAGTTTGAGCATAATATCTTAGATATAAAAGGAATTGCATTTTTAACAGATAATGATAAATACCACTTTACGGGAAGGAGACCAATACTAAATCTTGATAAGTACCCACCACTACCAATCAAAAATGTTAGGTTTGGTGCAATTGAAATCACAAGAGGCTGTCCTTTTATTTGTTATTTCTGTCAAACGCCTTATATTTTGGGTACTCAACCAAGGCATAGAAGTATTGATTCCATTTGTGATACCGTAAAATTTATGAAGCGTTACGAGAAAACAGACATAAGATTTATAACCCCAAATGCATTTTCATACGGCTCTAGAGATGGAAAAACGCTAAATATTTCAAAATTAGAGGAACTGCTTATAAGAATAAAAGAAATTATATCCCCGGAGGGTAGAATATTTTTAGGATCCTTTCCGTCTGAAGTGAGGCCCGAGCATGTAAATACTCAAACTTTAGATTTGGTATTAAAATATGCTGCTAATAATAATATTGTTATTGGGGCTCAATCAGGGAGTCAAAGAGTTTTAGATTTATGCCACAGAGGGCATACCATAGAAGATGTATATAAAGCGGTCGAATTGACGATTAATGCAAACTTATATGCATATGTTGATTTCATTTTTGGTTTACCTGATGAAAACGAAAAGGATATGGATTTAACTTTAAGAGTAATGAGAGATTTAACCAATATGGGAGGACGAATTCATACTCATTCTTTTATACCATTACCTCAAACGGCATTTGCGAATAAGGAAGCAAAAGAAATTAATACAAAGATCCGTATGTTTATCCAAAAATTGAATTCTAAGGGGGATTCATTTGGTGATTGGAAAAAACAAGAAAAAGTTGCTATTAAGATTACTAATTATTTAAAATCCAAAAAATTTGAATAAGATTATTTTGAAATTAAAAAGTTCAAACCTTCTTTTTTAATAAATCCCTCTTTTATTAGGCTTTTTATTATTAATTTAATTCTATCGGGATTCTTCTTTAAAGTATCTATTATAACTTGCTCCCGCAAAGGTTGCTTATCTAATAATAACCTTAAAATTTCACCTCGAATTTCGCGATTGGATCCTTTAAACTGATTTTGTTTACGATAATGAGCACTTTGTTTATTTAATTCAGGATGCGTCTTTTTAAGCATTACCCCATAATCCATTAATGCATAATACCATTCACGTGGAGTATCTTGATCTGAAGTTTTTTTAACTAATGGTAAAATTTCTTTATCTTGTACTTTTTTCCTACTTGGAAAGAAGAAATATAAAAAAACTCTTCTAATATTAGTTTCAATAAATGCTGTTGAGACATTAAAAGCAAAAGTAATTATTGAACATGCCGTATTATGCCCAATTTGAGGAAACCGTTTTAAGGAATCGATTGAATTGGGTAACACTCCATTATACTCATTTATTACTATTTCTGCAATTTTTTTTAATGCAATGGCTCTACGATTATACCCTAATCCCTGCCAAGCTTTTAATACATCGCCGAGTGGTGCGTTTGCAAGAGATTTAAAATCTGGGAATAATTGTATAAATTTTAAAAATTTTTCAGAAACAGTTCCCGTTTGGGTTTGCTGTAACATTATTTCAGATACAAGTACATTATAAGGAGTTATATTTTTTCTAAATGGAAAATCTCGGCCATATTGCTTGTAGTAATTATAAATTATCTCCCTAAATGTTTTAATAACTTCTATTGTTAAACCAGTTTTCTTATATTGTTCATGAAATTCCGTTATTAATATATTATCCCACCAATTAGTCTATAAGACTTAAAATCATTTTATTAAAATGAATTTTATGCATTTAAGCTATAAAAAGTGGGTTTAAAAACAAAGTTTAAAAGATTAAACTTAGTCTTAAAAATACTATTATTATTTTGTAATATCAATCGAAAAAACCGTAATTCCACTATCAACTTCTTTGATAGTTAGTTTATATCCGGCAGAATTTATTATATGAAGCATACTTTTATTCTCTAACAAGATGGATCCTCCCAATTGCGTATAATTCAGTTCAAGAGCAATTTGAACTAAAAAATTCAAGAGAAATTTGGTAATGCCTAAACCGCGCCAATCTTTATGAGTCACAAATGCTAGTTCTCCAGCAGTGGGATTCGTAGTTTTAAAAAATGCTCCGAGGGCAACTAACTTATTCTCTTTTTCACTAGAATCTTCAGCAACTAAAATCATATCAGTTGAATAATCAATATTAACCATTGGTTGAATTTTTTTATGCCTAAAATCATGAATCGGAGCAAAAAACCGAAGATAACGATCCTTCTCATCTAAGGAGTAATGTAATTCTTGAATCATTCTCTCATCGGTAGGTTTCACAGGACGAATTTTTAAGATTTTTCCATTCTGGAGTTTGAATGTTGTTTCATATTTCGAAGGATATATGCTAATTCTTCCATCGATAGATTTTGGAAGAGATTGATCCGAATAGACATAATTCCATTTTTTGGCATGATCTAGGAGTTCTTCCCGAAAGTCTGGATGAGCTATATTTATCAACTGTAATACTCTTTCTCTGACACTTTTTCCATATAGATAAGCAATACCCCATTCACTAACTACATAATGTACATCACCACGAGTAATAACAACACCTGATCCGGGTTGAAGAAAAGGAACAATACGGGATACTATACTTCCATCTTCCAATGTAGCAGTGCTAGGTACAACCATTATCGGCTTTCCTCCCTTAGAACGGCCAGAACCTCTTACAAAATCGACTTGGCCCCCTATCCCACTATAAAATCTATGACCCAGAGAATCCGCATTTACTTGCCCTGTTAAATCGACAGAGAGAGCCGCATTAATTGCTACTTGTTTTCTATTCTGGCTTATTATAAAAGGATCATTTGTGTAATCACACGGATGAAATTCAACCATAGGGTTATCTGAAACAAAATCATACAATCGTCTTGATCCCATTACAAATGAACAAATCATTTTATCTTTGTGAATTGTCTTTTTCTTACAAGTAATTACCCCCTGTTCTACTAAATCGACAACACCATCAGAAAACACTTCACTATGAAGTCCTAAATCTTTTTTATCTTTTAATTCTGCTGTAACTGCATTCGGAATCTGACCTATGCCCATTTGAATAGTCGATTCGTCTTCAATTAAGGAGGATACAAATTTAGCAATTTTTGTGGATACTTCATCGGGGGAATCATATGTAAATTCAATAATATCATGATCAGAAACTACAAAAGCATCGATATCATCCATATGTATAAAAGAATCTCCTAAGGTTCTAGGCATTTTGGGATTGATCTCAGCTACTACAAAATCAGCAGCTTCAGCAATGGGTTTTACGATATCTACATTAATCCCATAGCTACAAAAACCATACTTATCCGGAGGGCTAACTTGAATTAGGGCAGTGTCTAAATGCATTTTACCCAGTTTAAATAACCAAGGTATCTCAGAAAGGAGAATGGGGGTATAATCAGCTTGACCCGCCTTTATATATTTCCGGAGAGATTTACCAATAAAGAATGCATTATGTCTAAATAAATCTTCTAAGCCGCCAGCAGTTTCATAGTAATCTAAATCACTTAAACTTAAAAAGTGCATGATTTCCACATCAGGCAATTCAGCACCAAGTTTTATTAATTCTTTTGTGAGATCAATTGGTTCAGCACAACCAGAATCTATAAAAATTCTATCTCCAGGCTCAATATATCTCTTAATAGCTTTAGTTAAGGTTACTTGTTTCTTACTATATCTCTTAATGAGAACATTTATATCATCATTTGTATAATTCGACACTTTACCACCTTTATTAATCGAGATTACTAGTATAATAAAGAAAGAATAATTTTTAAAAATTTTAAAATTGAATATTTAGAATCTTAATCATTTAATTATTAATCCAACAATGCGATTAATATATTTACTTTTTTGAATTTTGCATATATGTGCGACTTTTTTGAAATTAAATGATTCTGCTAATCCATCAAGGTAAGAAATATTGTATAAAATGGATATATATTTATTATTTTTCATAAATAATTTATCCAATTTCATTTGAATTTGATTATTTGCTAATTCCTTCTTTCTCGTCTTTGTTCTACTTATAATTTCCTCAAGGGATTCATTAAAATGAATATCGCGAATCCTAGAAATTAACGAGCTCAAAACTATCGTATATATAATTAGAATATCAAAATCAGCATCGTGCATTGAGGTTAATTTGATTTGAATATCTTGATAGATCTCACTAAGGTAATTCTCATCCATGCCCTTTATTTCTTTAAAGGGTCGAAAAAATTTCATGTATTGTCCTTTAAGAAATAAATCAAGATTTTTATAAAATAAATTTTTGAATCTTTTAACAATTAATCCAGAATTTTTAATTTTTACCGAAATCTCGGGTGTTCTCCCTATAATTGTATCGCTACCACTCTTATAGAATTGTTGTTCAATCAAATTATCAGTTGCATTATATAAACGCTCTATATCTGTGTTAATCGTAAAAACACCCTAAAAATTAAGTAACTATAATTTGTAAGTTAATAGCCTTAAAATATTAATAATAGATATATGATTTAATCTTTTGTTGATAAAATCCAATATTATTAAACTTAGTAAATAGATTCAATAATATTAATTACGGAATATTACATGTATATCATTAGTAAATTATTTAAATTTCAAAAAAAAAATATCCAAAAAATTTTTAAAAATTAACTAAAAAAAATTTAGGTGATTTAAGATAGGATTAAAGTTGGCATCAACATTGGCTATTCTCTTCTTATTCGGTTTAATATATGCGGTGGTTTTTACAATAGGAATCTGGTTTTTGCCTGGAACTATTTGGGGTTTACTCCTTATGATCTTATTTACTCTACTTATTGTTTTATTTCAATATGGTATAAGCCCGTTAATCATCAGATTGATTTACAGAATAGACTGGATTCCTTACGAGAAATTTACTGTACAATACCCACATTTAGGAGACACTCTTGATAAAGTGGTTGCAATTCAAGGAATTAAAAAACCAAAAATGGGCATTATTCATGATTTAAATCCTAATGCTTTTACTTTTGGTTGGACAAAAAATAGTGCTAGAATCGTAATAACTGATGGAATTTTACATTATTTGGATGAAGATGAGCAGACTTCTGTAGTTGCACATGAATTAGGCCATGTTGTTCATAATGATTTCATTTTAATGACGATAGTATTTGCTATTCCATTAATTTTATTGACGATCGCTCGATGGTCTTATTATGCTGCTCGTTTTTCTTCTTTTGGGAAGTCAAAAAGCAGAGATGAAGGAAGCTATATTGGTATTGCTTTAATTGTAATTGCTGTAATATCTTATATTTCTTATTACGTAGGCTATTTAATTTCGTTAGTTGTTAGTCGAATTCGGGAATATTATGCTGACGAACATGCTGCTGAGTTAACAGAGAATCCAAATTATTTATCAACTGCTCTTGTAAAAATTGCATATGGATTACTAGTAGGAGGAGCTGAAGTTGATGTAAAACAAAGAAACAAATCAAAAGTGAGGGCTCTTAGGGGCTTAGGAATTTTTGACCCTAAAAAAGCTAGTCAATTTGCTGTTCAAGGAATTGGAGGATCTGGTGTTTATTCTAAAAATGCAATTCAAGCAGCTGCAGCCTGGGATTTATTTAATCCTTGGGCAAAATATTTTCAGTTATTTAGCACACATCCCTTACCAGCAAAAAGAATTCAACGTCTTAATGAACAATGTGCACAATATGGAAAAACTGTAGAGATAGATTTCTCACAAGCTCGAAAAATTAAAGAACAACAAGCAGGTAAATCATTAACGGGAGAATTTTTCACAGATCTTACCATAAAGAAATTACCAACCATCATTTTCGTTATACTTATTGTTTTGACTATTGCATGGTTCTTTGGGTATATTGGATGGATTACTCTTGGAACGATAGCTTCTGTTAACAACTTATTAATAGGATGGGCTATTGGCTTTTATGTAATGGGTTTTGCAGCAATCCTTAGAACCAGATTTATGTACCGAAGCGGGTTTGATCCGAAAAAAGTAGTAGATTTAGTAACAACCATTAAAGTCTCTCCTGTAAGGCCTGTCCCTGCAATAATTGAAGGAAAAATTGTTGGTAAGGGAGCTCCAGGATACTATTTTAGCGATGATTTATTTTTTCAAGATGATACAGGTCTAATGTATATCGATTATCGGTTTGGGTTAAGCATTGTAGATTTCTTTTGGGCTAATACAAAAGTTAATAGGTTAATAGGACAAAGAGTTAAAATTAAGGGATGGTATCGAAGAGGTCCAAGTCCTTACTTTCAAATTGATACTCTATGGACAGAAACAGGAAAAAGACACAGAAATTACTCAAAACACATGACTTATATTATTGCAGTAATATTTTTGCTAATAGGAACTTTATTATTCTACTTCTGGCTCGCTCCAATTCTTTAAAATTTAAATTTTTTATAATTTTTTCTTTTTATATTAACTATAAACAAAGTGTTTTCTTAATTAAATATAAACTAGCTGATTATTTACTCATATAAGGAGTGGAAGAAATTGTCAAAAAGAAGTAAAAAAGTAGAATTAATGGCTCCTTTAAAGAATTTCAAATCTTTAAATGCGGTCTTAGGAAATACTGATGCGGTCTATTTTGGGATCGAAGCTTTTAATATGAGAATGTTCAGTGATAATTTCAAATTAGAAGAATTAAATAACATTGTAAAGGTTTGTCATGATAATCAAATTAAAGCGTATCTCACCACAAATATAATAATTTATGAGAATGAGATTAATTTATTAGAAACAATTTTAGATAAAGCGTTAGAATCAGAAATAGATGCGGTAATTATTCATGATGTAGGTGCAATTCAATTAGCAAAAGAAAAGGGCTTGAAATTTCATATCTCTACGCAAGCAAGCATTTCAAATTCTCATAGCGCTAAATTTTATGAGGATATTGGTGCTCAGCGGCTTATTCTTGCAAGAGAATTATCTTTAGAACAGATAAAAGAGATTAAAAATAAAATAAGAATAGCAGAAATAGAATGTTTCGTACATGGTGCTCAGTGCACTTCAATATCAGGGAGATGTTATTTTTCCGCCGAAATTTGTGAATCACAAGAATATTCTGCAAACAGAGGAAGATGTACGCAGCCTTGTAGAAGAGAATGGAGGGTCTATGATGACCAAAATAACGAATTACTTTATGATGGCGTATTCTTCATAAATGCAAAGGATCTCTGTATGATTGAGCATATCCCAAAATTGATCGAAGCAAATATTGATGCTTTCAAAATCGAAGGACGGATGAGAGACCCTATTTATATTGAAGAAACGACTGCTTGTTATCGAGAAGCTATTGATTCGTACTATGATAATACTTTTACTCAAGAAAAAGTAGATAATTGGCTTATGAGATTAAATCGAGTATACAATCGAGGTTTCTCAACAGGATTCTATTTTGGACGCCCAACTGGAAGCGAAATTGAAAGAGATCTTCAAGGTAATATCTCAAAATATAAAAAGTATGAAATAGGAAAAGTTCTATCTTATTATCCCGAAAAAAGAGCAGCTAAAATTCTTTTAACTAAAGGAAAATTAAAACTTAAAGATGAGGTTTTTATAATTGGAACTCATACCGATACATTTCTAAGGCAAAAAATTAATTCGCTCCAAATTAAACAAAAAAAAAATTTGACTGAAACTCCATTTGTTTCTTCTAAAGATCATAGAATAAGTGTGGGTATACTTGTAGAAAAACCTGTAAAAAAAAATGATAAACTCTTCAAACTAGAAAAGGTTTAAGCTTTATCTTTTAACTAAAATTTATTAAATTTGTGCGTATCTTGAAGATCTTACTATGAAATATTAATATTGAAATTTAAAAAATAGAATTAATAAATAATAAAATAAAAAAAAATTGTAAGAATTTCGCTAAAGGTTTTGGTCTGTTTTATTCCGTAGAGCTCGTTTATTCAACCATATCTTCAAAAGCTTCTAAAGCTAATTCAATTATTTCTTGAAAAGCCATAGCATCTTGAAGATTGCCCTCTACTGTAATATCTCCCGCCATATATGCACTAGTAGCATCAACTTCTCCGAATAACATACCTGCACCAACTTCTTTTGTAGCAGAAAATGTAAAGGATGGATTATCAATAGTACCTTCACCAAATTCGAGTGTACCATCATGAGCTTTTAACCAAAATTTAGCGTCTGCATCAGTGATGACCATTTGGATTTGAATGTCCATATCTTCTAATTCTTCTTTAAGGTCTTCATTCTCTTCAGCAATCTGTTTGAAAAGTTCAAACATTTTTAATGTGTCTTTAACGTCCGCTGCAGAAGCACCGGCGTCAATCTTGCCTTTAATTTCATTTATTAAGCCTTCATCAACCATTTTATTTTTCAACCTACCTTTTTAATTTTGTATTTTTTTTTATTTATTGATTTAGAAAAATACTATTAAATATAACCTTTTAATATATAAAAAGGTTTTATTTCTTCTCACTTAATATTGCATAATTCTTGCATCTTTGTTTATCAAATTAATAAAGTTTTAAAGGATAGTTCAAATTTTTGTGATAAAACCAGATTAAAATAGGTGGGGAATCCCAACAGAAAAATTTGCAATTACATAAATAATGTCGGAAACAGACAGAATTTAGAAAAAAAAGAATTCTTGCTTACTAGGATAATAATGAAAAAATGGCGCCCACACCGGGAGTTTCATCGCGTATGGTTTTCAAACGCGGATTTGAACCCGGGTCGCAGGAGTGACAGTCCCGAATGCTGGACCGGACTACACTATGTGGGCTATTTGTTTATAAATTAAAAGGAAGATATGTATCTTATAACAAAAGAAATAATTTAAAATATAAAAATTTTATTCTTGTATTTCCCGTCCTTTAAGGATGAATATTAAATATATCTGATGACAGAATTTATTAGTTTAGATTTATAATAAAATAATATAATGAAAGAAGTAAACAAAGTGAAGTTTTATAGTGTATCTGAAATTAGTGAAATGCTACAGAACGAATATAGTCTTGAAGCGGTAAAAAATTTTTTTGAAGAGGGGCGAATTAAAGGGGAAAAGGTAGATCGTGAGTGGTATGCGAATATTAAAGCTTTTCACGATTTGGAACAGATTTTATTACGAGAAAAAATATTTTTTACTTCTCCCCATTATATAGATCTAACCGATCTTGTATTAAAAGGAAGAATCTTAGATATAGGGGGAGGGGGGGAGGGTGTAATAGGTCAACTTAAGCAAGAAAAAGTTGTTGCTATTGATCCTAATGAGAATGAACTTAAAGGTGCTCCAGGGAATTTCTTAAAAATAATAATGGATGCAAGGGAATTGAAATTTATAGACAATACCTTCGATACAACTACATCCTTTTTCACTTTAATGTATATTCCACTTACTGAACATCGTAAAGTTTTCGAAGAAGTATATCGAGTATTAAAGAGAGAAGGAGAATTTGTGATTTGGGATCTGATTATACCAAAAAAAGGCATTAATAAACAAAGATTTTTTGGAATTGAAATTAAAGTAAAAATACCTGAGAAAGATATTTCTACAGGTTATGCTGCCCCATGGAATAAGGTGCAGAATTTAGACTATTTTAAAGGTTTAAGTAGAGATGTGGGATTTAAAATAATAGAAAGTTATGAAAATAGCGTTTATTTCTTTTTAAAGCTTCAAAAAGCTTAAAATTTGATAATATCAATTCAAAGGTCATTTTGGTTTACATTTTAAGTACTATTATTAATATTTTTTATCTCCATTTTATGATTTTTCGTGGATATAAGATAAAAAAACAAATATATAGGATAAAAAAGATTCTTTAATTAGAGGTATAAGAATTTTTAATATAAATTTTGCATAGTCCTTAGCATTTTATGTTCAGCCGAAACGCTTTAAAAATAATGTTAGATGAGTTAGGAAAAGATAATAAGCGATTTTTAGGAGCAATAGATAAAATTGTAAATGCTGGAACCCATGTTATCAATTCTACGGAGGAACTCAAGGAGGAATTAATAGGATATGATGATATATACCAAACTCACATAATTGACCTTAATTTTGATTATTGGTTCCAAGTGACTAACGGAACTATAACCTATAAGAGAGGGATCAATCCTGATGCCTCATTCAAAATGAATTTCACTAAGGATCTAATTATTAAAATTCTCAAAAATGAAATCTCAGGAACTGACGCTTTTATGAAAGGTAAGATAAGAGTGGAAGGTGACATTTCTCAAGGGCTACGCTATGTAAAACTTTTTAGACTTTTTACAAAATATCTGGAAAAAAAGAATGGAAAAAATGAATAATCTTGACAATTTATCACCTTAATATTAAAGTAAAATTTATATTATCATTCTTTATTAAAATTACAAATTAATGCGAAAATTTTTCTTTTATAAAGATTGAATTTATAAATTGATATTAACAGATTATGATTGATTCAAAAGTAATGAACTTAATGTTAAGCGAGTTAGACTCAAACGATGAAAAATTCAAAGTTACATTAGATAAGTTCATAAAAATTGGTTTAAAAGTTGCTCAAGGTTCTGAAGATTTCCAAGAGGAATTAAAACAGTACGGGGATATTCTTTTTCATATATATGTAAATAATATTGATTTCAATATTTGGATTAAAAAAATTCAGGAAAATCTAACCTATAATAATAGTTTTTATGAGAAAAGCTCAAAAGGAATGAAAACTATCCATTTCATTCTAACAAAAGAAACGATGAGAAAAATATTTAAAGCAAAGTTAGAAGCTATGGAAGCATGGTTCAAAGGATTAATCAGAATTGAAGGAGATCTTTCGGATGCAATAATTGCTAAAAATTTAATAAAAACCTTTCTTTTAGTTTTAAACCATTATATGAAAAATTCCAATTAAAATAATATTTCTTTTAACAAGTTATACCAATTATTCTTTTTTTTTGTGGAGTTCCTAAAAGCTAAAATATTGCCGTTAAAAAATTTTAATAAATTTTTTTAGATATAATAAATGAAATTAATATATTCTAAATTTTTATGAATTATAGTATCTTTAAAAAATAGATCTTTTCATACTTATTTGGGCCTATAATCTAGTCTGGATTTTACTTTCCATTTAGGAAATTTGACAGAAAGGGTGCCCGGCTTCGGACTGGGATGTCGCAGGTTCGAATCCTGCTAGGCCCGCTCCAAAAATAATGCAATCTGGTTTTTAAATTCTAAACATTGAATCTAATAATTTATAAAGATTATGCTTAAAAATAAAACTGATCTAGATAATTACTTAAAGATATCATTAAGAGGAAGAGTGTTATTATAAATGCGTGTGATTATAGTATATAAATCATCGACTTCTTTTCTATGGTTGGTTTTTCTAAAGAAGGGAGTCTCAATTAAAAATTTTAGATTTGATTCAGGTAAAGAATCAGTTTTTTTATCCTATCCAGACTTTGAACCATATAAGAAACTTCTTTTAAAAAGTAAAAAGCAGAAGGCTAAGCTTTAGAGAAATAGTTTTCCATCTCATTTGGTTTTAAAAAAAGTTAAAATAAATCTCTTTATAATTTTAATTTCGTTTTTAATAAACGATTGAATTTATTATTTAAATCATCTCCTAATAAAAGCTTCCAAAAATTATCAATTATTATTCCAGCTTGATTATAAAATTGGAGTTCTAATCTTATTTCGCTTGATTGTGCTAAATCGTTGTAGTATTTATAAACATCATTTATAAATTGGGAATATTCAAATGAATCAAGGATCTTATGGACATCAGAAATATTTGAAATTTGAAATTTTTTTTTTTTTTTGAAATTATGTAAATAATTTTCCAAATCAAATTCATATATCATTTCCTCCATAACCTTTTAACCCCTTAAAGTAATATTTGAATTGTTATAAAAAAAAAATAAAAATAAAAATTCAAAAATTTTTTTTGTGATCAAAAGTAAAGAGAAAATATTCTTTTTTAAATTTATTTCTGATTTAAATATGAGAAGGTAATGTATGTCCGGGTGTCATATACAATAAATTTTTTTTACCACAAAAAGTTAATTATTTGACTGTATTAAAAGGAGAATCTGTCAATTAAATAGGATTAGACAGGTTAAAAACTTATTGTGGTAATAATAAATTGCTTATTTTGACATGAAAGGCTAAAAAATAAAACAAACATTTATAAGTAAGAAATTCATAGAATTTATTAGCACAAAAAAAAATTCCTTATCAAAAAAGATAATAGTATTATTAGATTTTTACCACAAATATAACTTAAATAGTTATGATTGTTCTCGATCATGCCATTCCTGAACTTGAAATCGATCTACATTCATTGGAGATGCTAGGGATCGGTTTAGTATCCATTAATGAGAAAACATATAATATTATCTTCAGGAAAGGAATAACTCATTCAATATTAAAGACAATAATAAGATTATATAAAAATAAGATTATCCAAAAGCAGGAAGGAAAACTTATTGAGCTTTTAGGAACATACACTGTTTATATCCATTTTTTTAAAGTAGAGAGAGAAATAGTTACTCTTTTTTACATAAATGAAAAGGACAATCTAATCAAATATGATGATTTATGTTTGCTCTCTAATAAAATTCTTAAGGTTTTTAGTGCAAATGTTCCAATATCAAAGATAAATACTATTTGTAATAAGATAGTACCACCAATATCAGGAATTAGCGCAATGTTTATAATTGGTAGCGCAGGTCATTCATACTTTAAAAAAATAAATGAGGATCAAAAATTTCTTTCTGAAAATTACATTCAAATAGGAGGATTTATATCGGCTATTACTGCGTTTTCACAAGAGGTAATTTGTAAACAATCGGGAGAAAATCTAAAAGCAATAAATTTTGATAACCAACAATTTTATATGAATGTGAAAGAGGATGTCATTTTTGCCTTCCTAATTAATAATAAAGTTGAGGAGAGGAATCTTAAAAGATATATTGAATTGCTTGCAGAAGAGTTTTTAGATTTACATCGTGAGCGTATAAGCAAATTTAATGGGGATTTAGGGCCATTTAATGAATTTGAAGCCATTGTTGACAAGTATTTTATAATTTAAACAAAGAGGCCTAACATTTTAGAGTAGGCGTGAAAAATTTTAGTACAATAAAATTTAAAATGTAATTTTTATTGTTTAGTTTCGATATTAGGTTATATTTAAACGAAAAGATATTTATAACTCTAATCTATTATTTATATGGAGATGACAGTTTTATTAGATATGGACTTAATTATGAATAATTTAGTCAATGAACTCGGATCTTCAGTTTATTTCATACTAATTTCTTCTGAAAATGGAGCTGTCATTAAGTCATATATTAATGAAGAAGAGTTTAATAAAGCTTCAATCTCTTTAAACATTTCTCAATTGTATGAGTTAGCAGAAGAGACTGCGGAATCAATTGGTTTACACAGCCCTGATTTTAATATTATCCATTCAGATAATTATTATATATTATCTATAAAGTTATTAGAGAAATTGATTATTTTATTAACCGTGGATCAAATTAAAGTGAAAGAAATTTTTTCTATTATCAATAAATCAGTTCTTCCCATGTAAAATTAATTTTTCTGCAATTTCATTAAAAATCTTTTCAATATTATAGCCTGTTAAAGCAGAAATTTCGAGATATTCAAGATCTAATGCGATGGCTAATCTATTTGCATCAGTTTTATTTACAATTCTTTCTTCTATTAAATCATTCTTATTACCTAGAAGATAACCACTGATCTTCTGTTCGTTGTAAAAATAACTTTGTATATCATAATACC
>SMTZ1_10000576_pt1 | contig 34679 bp, 36 predicted proteins | sample DeeMarSWOR136_30_FD_25667 | JGI IMG/M metagenome (IMG submission 25667)
GTTTGAGTCTTAATTTTAGATTTTCCACACTTAGGACAATTATCTATCATCCCCTTTCCGCTATATCCACATTCTTTGCAATAATAAATATCATGATCATCTTTACAGTTTGTGTAAAAGTGATCAACATCAATATCAAAAATCAAATCACAACCTTTATAATCCTTTTTATCCATATCTTGATTATCTGGATGATTGTATAAAGAACCACTAAAATAGGTGTGTCTTGGACCTTGTTTAACTAAAAAATCCCTTAAATCAACACTATCACTAAAAGCAGTATGTCTAATCATTATCTGTTTATCCCAAGGAATAAAACCATACTCTCTCTGTTCAAATTGATTTATTAGAGGGATCTGTTTTTTTCTTTCCTGATAATATGCTTGAAACAATCTTTTTAAAAATTTAGTATCACTCATTTTATTTTAATGGTTCAATAATTTTATTGGTTTGATTCTTATAACTACGATATTGTTTCAGTTGTACATAGAATAAAGGATGAGTAAGAGGTTTTTGAGTTTCTAACTTTTTAGAATAATAACCTTGTAAACAAATTTCGTCTTTATATTTATCAGCTTTACATAAATTATAAGATTTTAAAGTGGAACAAGAATGAGGAGTATATCCTTTCTTTTTTGCAAAATTTACTTGGTATTCTGTTTTTTTCTGATCAAAATCAGGTAGTTTTGAAAAGAGATTTATTATATAATCATTCGGATAATTTAATGCGTGCAAGAAAAATACCAAGTATAATCTTTCAATATGAATTATGTTTTGTCCTTCTTGTATTTTTATCAGGATCTCTCTAATACAAGGTGGAAAACTTTTTGATAAATCTGCACCATCCTGAAACCCAACTTCAAAAGAGTATTCGAATTCTTCTTTTTTTAGCTCCCACTCATGTAGGATGTTTTCATATAGCTCTTTCAATTCCTTTATTTCTAAAACCTTTTTTCGAAATTTACTCAAAGCTAAGTTATTATTCTGATTTTCGCCTATTAGTTTCCTCCGGACGTACTCTTGTAGTAATCTTATTAAACTTTTTCTTTCAATAAATATATATCCTTTATAGAGAGGATTGTGGACTAATTTTCTATATTCATCCCGCAGATTTGCTGCTAATTTTAAATAATCTATGTAATGAATCTTGAAATTGGTTATAAGAACCTCTCTTTGGTCTTTATCAGCTATAATTCCGAATTCTAGAGGCTTTGGGTAATATTCAATTAGAATTTTTAGATCTTGGCATATATCATATAGATTTGCATCATTTTTTTCAAGTAATAATTCCGTATATGTATGTTTTGAATAAAGATTTGCAATTCTATTCGAGATTGGCTTATTTTCCAGAATATATAGTAAAATTTTTACGATTAAATATAAATAGATATTTAATTCGTCAGCTTTATAATCTTTAATTCGCTCTAAATTCTCGAAAGCGGCTTTAAATAATTTTGATATTCTTTTTTCAAGTTCTCCATCTGAATATTTTGTAAATGTTTGAACTATAAAGTCAAGGGGATCCATTGAAGCTAAATTCGAATAAACTTTTTCTAAAGAGGGGAGCCATGGATAGTGTTGTATTAAATCTGTCGAAATGCTCACAATTCCAATACTCCTTTTAAAATTTAAGCTTCTAAATTTATTAAAAATAAATCAATTAAATAATCTAAGAGTAAATAAATTTATTAATTAATTAAAGAGAGAAATTAAAACTCATCCATATCGTCATCTTCATCTTCAAATTCGGCTTCTTCTACACGTGGTGCAAGGAAGTAACTTAATTCTCCGCCTTCTAAAAGATTAAAGATCATTTTCAAAGGATGATCTGTCTTTAAAGAAATCTCTAATTTCTCTGTAATAGGAGCAATCTTTAGAATTGCTTTAAGGAAGGTAAGACTGTATGCTCCGCTGCTAGTTTCATTAAGTGAATGCTCCATTAATTCATCAAGGCTGAGGTTATATTCCATTTCTCCTATTTGTCCCGTAGAACTAAAAACCAGGCCCTGTTCTTCAACCGCTTTCATATTAAGGATCTCTGAATATATTTCAGCGTCCTTGATTGCCTCTACAAGAAAATCTGCATCAATAACCCATTTTGAAGCATATTCAATTTTTAATAAATTTTCCATAGGGATTTCTTCAGTATCAATATCTAACAAAGCCAAACTAAAAGTGCGAGTGCGCCCCATACCTTCTCTTTGCATTTTGATTTTGACCTTTTGTTCGGTTTCTTTAAAGTCAATTTCAATTGAATCATTTGTTGCGCACCGTTTTAAAATCTTATCCAAATCATCTAAATTTAACCCAACTTTAGATTCTTTACTACATTTATACTCGTCAAAACTATCTTTTTTGATAGTAAGTTTAAGTAAGCAAATTCGACTCGGATCCATTGCGGTTATAATAAATTCTTTGGGAGTGACTCGAAATTCGGTTTCATCAATAATGCTTGATAGGGTCTCAACGATTCCTTTTAAAATCCGACTATTTTCTAATTTTAACGTAAACGACATATTTTATCTGTACCTTTATTTAATAACTAATAATGCTTTTTTAATAATATTGTTTTATTGACAATATTTATAAAATTCAGTATTAGACCTTTAATAATACCTATTTTTAATTTTTGAATTAATTATTTATAGTCATATTAAATTTTTAAAACTATATAAATAAAAATAAAGGATTAAAATGGAACGAAAGAGTGCAAAACAACGAATAATATCAGATATAAAATCAGGTGATGTTCGAATTCAAGTTACAGGCTATATTAAGCAATTAGTAGCGAAGGATTATCTTCTTTTAGATGATGAATCGGGACCTCAAATAAAAGTAGATATTAAAAATGTTGATGTACCATTTAAAGAAAAACATTTAATTAATGTTATCGGGGATTTACATCTTAGTATGGAAGGAGAAAAGGAAATTAAGGCTGACATTATTCAGGATATGGAGAATCTTAATTTTGAATATTATAAAAAGATATATGATATTAAAAAGAACCTGTAATAAAGATTACAATCAAACCTTTTGATAATAACTTAATCTTCTCAAAAATTTAGGTGAACGTTTAATCTAGAAATTTTTGTATCTCGATTGCATATCCGTTAGGATCCTTAAGAAAAAAGTGATAGATTCTAAATTTCTTGTTAATTACAGGTTTTTTTGTAACTTCTATTCCCAGCTCTTTTAAATGATTGTATACCTCATCAACATGTTCAGTGATGAATGTGAGTAGTGGAGTTTTTTCATTAATTACTACCGGAATATGGGTGCAAAAACCAATTTTACTCTCATTTGTTATATTGAAGATTCGACAAATCCCCTGATCTTTATAAATTGTTAATCCTAAAATATTTAAATAAAAATTAGAGGTAAGGTCAAGATCTTTTGTACCTAAAAAAGTAATAAATTCTTTAAAAACCATAAATTTCACCATTGGCTATTTTAATGAAACATATAGGTTAGATAATTAACATAATTTAAAAAATCTTATTTTAAATGTTTAAGGATGCTATAAATGAAAAAATTTAATAGAGATTTTAATTTTTCTAATTAAAGAAACATAATTTTCATTTTGTTTTAAGTCATGGTCGAATTTTGCCCCGAATGCTCAAATCTTCTACGAAAACGGAAAATAGATGGAACACCCTATTTAGCTTGTAGATGTGGTTATAAGAAAAAGCTAGAATTGAATCAGATTGAAGAGAATAAAGAGATCGAAAAGAAGAAGAAAGCTTTAAGAAAGAATTTATTGATAATATCTGAAGAAGATAAAATCTCAGTCCATCCTATCGTTCTAAAAATTTGTCCTAAATGTAATCATAAAGAAGCAGAAGCGTGGCAAGAACAAACTAGGAGTGCAGACGAACCTAGTACATCTTTTTTTAGATGTATTAAATGTAAACATACTTGGCGAGAATATTAATAAGATTATAAATATCTTCTTGGTATATATTAATAATCGTGAAAGAGTGGTTTCACGAACTTATTTATTAAAGTTGATTAAAAAACTTAAGGAATGAGAAGAATTTCAGGTATTTAAATAGAAATTTTTCGAAAAACAGCTATTTCTTTAAGAAAGAACTTCTAAAATTTTAGTTAGAATTCTTGCTTTGCCCCCTGTAGATTGTAATAAGGTTTTACCGCATACTAAACATTCCACATCGGTTGCAGAACATCCAAATACAATTTGTTGATTTCCACAATTTAAACATTTAACTCTTAAAAACCTACTCTTAGGTTGGGGTATCAATTCTTTATTTTTAATGTTTTTAGGCATAAATTATCACTTTTTTATACTTCCTGCAATTCCAATCTTTTAACTCGATACGATTTTGCATATTGCTTTTTTCCACAGTCAGAGCATTCTAATATTGGTGTAGTTCTTTTGTTTATTTTAGCATTCTTATGAAATATCTCTTTTGGGAAACTTCCATAGCCACTTTTCTTTCTTTCTAATCTTCTACGACCATGATTCAACATTCGTTCCTTACCTTTTTTATAAAGGGCTACATTGTGCTTCTTATGTGCTCTACAAGTGGGGCAATAACGGTTTACTGTTCTTGGGTACTTCATTTTTATAACAACACCATATTATAGATTACCTTAATTAATTATTTATAAATTTTAAATTTTATTAGTTCTAATTAATTAATTCAAAAGATAAAGATTGTTTAATAAAAAATAATTTAAATCTTCTTTACATAATTTTAATAAAACTTTAGTTGAGAATCATGAATTTCAAAGAGAAATTTAAAGAAGGAATAATAACCGCGAAAGAATTTACTCGAGAAGATATTGAATTTATCTTAAGTAAAGCGAGACAAATACTCGAAAGGAGAGGTAAATTTGAGGATCTTAGAGGAAAGATTTTAGCTACTTTATTCTTTGAACCCTCAACTCGAACTCGATTAAGTTTTGAATCTGCGATGCTTCGTCTAGGTGGGAATGTAATTGGGGTTCACTCAGGTGATGTTTCTTCAATAAAGAAAGGAGAAAGTATTGCAGATACAATAAGGACAGTAGAAAACTATAGTGATTGTATTGTAATGAGGCATTCTTTAGAGGGAGCAGCAACATTAGCAGCAAAGTTTGCAAAGATACCAATAATTAATGCGGGATCAGGTAGTGGTGAACATCCCACACAAGCGTTGTTAGATTTATTGACTATTACTGAAGAAGGACAGAATCTCGATGGTATGAATATTGGCATAATGGGGGATTTAAAGTATGGTCGCACTGTTCATTCTTTAGCAATTTTGCTATCAAATTATGAAACAAATATTTATTTCATAAGTCCAAAAGATTTAATGTTAAGAAATAGAGATAAAGATCTTTTAAGACAAAGGCAAGTGAAATTCAAAGAGATAACTCAATATAGAAATATCCTTGAGATATTAGATGTTCTTTATATGACTAGAATTCAAAAGGAAAGGTTTGCCGACATTGAAGAATATGATAGAGTTAAAGGCTTTTATGTTTTTGCTAAAGAAGACCTTGCCGTAACTAAAGATACTTTCAAACTCATGCATCCACTTCCAAGAGTAAATGAAATTTCTCCTGAGATAGATGAATCTCCAAAAGCCATTTATTTCAAGCAAACAGCATATGGGATTCCTATGAGAATGGCAATCCTAAAAGAATTATTAGTAGATTAAATGTATTTTTTATATCAATATAAATAAATACAGGATTTACTACTTCCGAAAAGAAAATGCACTTACTCCTGAATTAATTAGAAGTTTTAGTAGATCTTGAGGGTTACTTCCTTCTGAATTGAGATCACAATTAAACAAAACACCCCCTTTGATTATTTTCTCAAATTTCTTGAATAATGAAATTCTTTTATCAACGGGTAAATTTGAATCTTTTCTAATAAAATCCATAGAATAAGGGTTGTAATCATTAATTAACTTTTGATTTTCATAATAATGTGAGGTATATAAATATTTATCATAATGAGGTTGACTAAAAAGGAAATTTTTTTGATCTGAACTATTTTTTTCTTCAACTAAATCTCTAATTAATGCTAGCACTTTTAAAGCAAATTTTTCGCTTGTTTTAATTCTGTCAAGTTCTATACCGCAGTGCGTTTTTATTGCTTGATTTAATCCAAAAAAGCTAATTATTTTCAATGAATTATGTATCCAATCTCTATTATCCTGCTCGAAAAATTCGTATGTCAATTGGCTCCAATTAGTTGAACTATTTAATTTTTTTCGTATTAATTTTTCTTTAAACACAAAAAACTCAAAAACAGAGCTCAATTTTTGTTCTAATAAATTATAGAATAAATTATCGTTTTGGTTTGCATGTAGAGCAATGGAATGTAAATTAATAAGAATTTTATCTAAAATAATTTTATTTCCATTAGAATTACCTTTCTGATTAGCTTTAACATTAACATTTGTAGAATTTAATAAATTTGAATGAGTTTTATTATAGAATACAAGATTATCACTTAAATATGGGATGATAGAGTTAAATAAGTAATCATTTTCATTAAAGTCTGGATGATCAATGAAGGATTTATCAAATAAAATAAAAGGTGCAAGAGATCTATTATTTTTTTTCAATTCTTCTATTAAATATTTAAGAAAATCTCTGGTAAGAAGAATATTAGAGTAATTAGAGTTATTTGATTTTAAAGAGAAATCTAAAGAGAGATGAGGTTTCTTTTCGTGAAAAAGTTGATTAAATTTAAGAATGTGAGATATAAAAAGTTCAATGTAAAATGAAGTTTCTTTATTATAACTTAAAATTGGTAGAATTTCATTATTAAAATCTCCTATTAATAGATCTTCGGAGAGATAGGGAGAAAATTTATTAATAACTTTAAAAAACCTCATAATAAAATCGGTTAGTTCTATGTTAGTTTCCAATTTGTTAAAATTCAGTGAGTAATGCTTTTTTAGAAAGTTGAGTATAGAGGAGATATTCACATAAAAACTCAATGGTCTCAAACTCCAATAATTCAAATTTAATAAAGCAATTTCTCCCGATAAATATAAATCCGCTAAATCTTTTGGTAGCAAATTTAAAAGTAAAAACTGTTCTGATACATCCGAACCTAATTTGTATAAAAAATCCTTGGGAGTAATTTCATTATTGTTAAACAATTTGTAAACTTCAAAAGGAGGAGTCCCTAGTCGAGTGAGCTTATGTCTTACTTCTTCTAAACCATTTTCTAATAATACAGCATTAATGTATTCCCTCATAAGAGGGGCGGTTAAATATTGAATATTCGTTTTTAATAATCGATCTTCCACTTCATGCGCAATCTTTTTTGCTAAATGCAATTCTACTTGGCCTTCTTTAATTAGGTAATCTTCAATTTTATCAGCATTAAAAGGTTCTTTGGAATATTTAGATGTTCGAATCATTATTGTTTTATTTTGATCGTTAAGAACTTGTTCAATCGATAAAATTCTTTTTAATATTTGCGTTCCTAATAAATTAAGAGAATAGCCTTCATCATTAGAGTCAATTAACTTACTCTCTTTTAAGGTTTTAAGATGGAAAGAAAAGTTTGTAGAATTTGAATTTGAAGCTAAAACTTCTTTTTGTAGCATTGAAAAAGATAAAGGATCTTTACTAGTATTCAATTTCTTTAAAATATCTATTCTTATTTTTTTACCCAGGATCTTAAGTTGTTTTTCTAAAATTTCAGAATTTTTGTCGGCTTCCACTTTAGAATCAAAATCGGTTTTATTCTTTTTTTCTTATAACTAATGTATGATTTTATCGATATATAAAAATTTAGGAATTAGAACATTCTAAAATCATTTCTGATAATATAGAGGTGATATTTGATTTTTTAAATTAAATTTTTTAATAAATTGCTTTATAAATTTGGTAAAAAATGGACTACTCATCTTTTATAATATTTATAGACCAATTAAAAAGTATAAAAAAATTTTCTAACAAATAAAAAAAATAAACATTTCTACTACTGAGATGAATCGTATGAACGAACTTGTATTAATTGAAAGCAAAAAGGAAATTTTCGAAACTAATGAATCACATTATTTTCAAATTGATATACTGAAAGCTATTATGATTTTCCTCGTGATTTTCGACCATATGGTTGATTGGAGTGTTAAAAGCCAAATAGCTGCAGAATATTGGGAAAGAATTTCAATTCCAGTATTTCTAGTAATTATGGGATTTAATATGGGTCTTTCATTTAAACGAAGTGGAGCTACAACTTTAAAAGATTTATATTCAAAAACTTACTTTAAAAAGAAAGTAGTTAGATACATTGTTCCCTTTTTAGTATTGTACATAATTTCTACAATTGTTGGGCTTTTCGTATATAATTTCAATTTTACAGAATTGCTCAATCGCCAATATTATCCACACTCTGGCCCTTTGAATCTGTTTACTGGAATATTTCTATTTTGGGGACCTGGAAGCTGGTTTATACCTGTAATTTTGCAATCTATCTTAATTATACCCCTTATTTACAGAGGTTTTATGAAAAAACCAACTTTAACATTAATTTTATGCTTTGTTATTGAAATTGTAATGCAAGTGACATTATTTGCTATTGTTGGCCAACCTTCATCCAGTCTGGACTATCAGATAATAGGAATATTTATGAATAGTGTTTTATTTTATCTTCCGGGAATTGGTCTAGGAATATGGTTTTCTTTTGGACATAAACTTTTCAGTAAACGAAATCTCTTTATATGGATTCTATTACCAATTAGCATAATCTTTCTTGGTATCTATCAATTTACCGAATTCAGAATTAGGATAGATGGCATTCTTCTTATCAGAGGAGATTATAACTTCTTAATAATTGCATATTCTGCTTTCTTAGTATTAGTTGCATTGAATTATATACCGCAAAAAGGTAAAGGACGATTAGCAAAAAATATTTCAACGATCTCAAAATCAACCTACCATATCTTGCTCACCCAAATTTTTGCTTTTGGAATGATGATTCCTTTTTTTGGCACTCATTATAGTATATATGCGGGTTACGATTTATGGGATATTTTTGATTTATTGATCGCATGGGCCATAACTATACCTATAGGAGTACAATGGTATAAAATAGACCAAATTAGAAATCTTAAAAAACGGTTATTATACTATCTGGTGTTATTTGTAAGCTATCCTTTGTTGTTATATGGGTTTTACTCCTTTGCGACAATTGTTTCACAAATATAATAAATTATATACTAATAACCTAATTTTTTTTTATCTATTACCTGAGATAATTAACATTTGATCTAACTCAAAAATAAAATGTACTAAGATAAGGTTAAAAATATAAAATAAGTATTCTAAAAGGTAGAACAATTCTCTTTAACGAGCAGAAACTGCGATTCGTTCAATTTCGTCTTTTCTTTTTACAGCTCGTGACTCTTGACTATTACTTGCAGCCATAGTGAGTTCATGTGCTAGGTTTGCTTCAAATATTCTTTCACTTGAATGAGATCTTCCCCCGATTGCTTGAACTAAATACTTGATTGCTAAATCCACTCTTCTCTGTGGGGCAATATCTACTGCTGAAGCATAGGAGATCCCTCCCATTGCAATTTTGGTGGTTTCTTCTCGAGGTGCTGCGTTGCAGATCGCATCTACTAACACTTGAATGGGATTCTGTCCTGTATTTAGTTCGATTAATTTAAACGCGGTTTTGATACTTTTTATTAGTTTATTTTTCTTCCCCGAATTATAGGAACTTTTATGACCTTTTATTTTAGAACTAATAAAACCTGGAGAAAGTAATCTGTTGGTAAATCGTTCAATTATCGAAACTCTTGAGGTTTTCCAAAATCTCCTATGTTCATGTCTTCCGGCAGAATGGGGGATTATTATTGGTCTTAGATTAATGTAATTTTCTAATGTCCAATCTTTAACCTCAATGTCTTCAAAAGAATATTCATCAAAAAGCTTTACTTCTGTTTTACCCTTGCTCATAATAGATTACCTCATTGGTTTCTCTTTCTTCCCCGCAAGAAGAGCTGCAAGTGAAACACCATTCACACTCACCACTCTCCACCTTACACCTGGTAAATCTCCTATACTTCTACCTTTAGCACCGCCAATTCCTTCTAAAATCACTCTATCATGTTCTTCTATGAAATTTAAAGCGCCATCTCCGGGAAGAAATGCTGTAACTCCTTTCCCATTCTTTTTAAGCTGTACACGTACACATTTTCGTATAGCAGAGTTTGGTTGTTTGCTTTCTCGTCCAACTTTTTGAAGTACTATTCCAAGTGCTTGAGGAGATCCTTCTAATGGATCTACTTTCTGTTTTAGTTTAAGTTTTGTCCTTTTGTATTTTGTTTTTGACCACCGAAATCTTTTTCGGTTTTTCTTGAGTTGGCGTGCCGCATATAATCCTTTCGGTTTACCCATGATATAATACCTATTTGAACAAGATATATAAATATGTATTAGATAGTTAATTGATTCTTATAACTTAAAATTTTTGAATTTAGAAGTTAATAATTCTTAGTTTTTTGTATTTACGATTACATTGTCAACTTCATAATGCCTGAGGACTAATTCTTTTATCTTTCGAATCATTGATCCTTCTTTTCCGATTGCTTTACCTCGATCTTGAGGTCTTACAGAGATAATTACCGTTTTTTTCTGAGTTTTACTTTCTTTTATTTCAATATTTTGAACTTTAATAGAATTTTTTGCGGTATTCAATATATATTGAATGAATTGTTCGAGATTTTCAGACCAAGGTATAACGTCAATTTTCTTTTGTAATTTCGCCATCAAATCCTTTACGTGTTCACCCGCCTTTCCTATAGCTTTACCCACATCTTCTTTCTTTACCAAGAAAATAATAATTTCAGAATCATTTTCAGGAGATTCAAAAATTAGACAATCCTTAATGATAGCTCCAGAAATATTATTAAATAGGGAAATAAGCTCCATTGAATTTCTATCAATTCTAATATTTTTTCTTAACATTTTTATCGTTTCCACTTCACTATTGAGTGCTTTTCGCTTTTAAAGATAAAAGTCCAGAATCTCCAAAATCATTAATTCCAATCACTGAAATCATATAAGGTTTTCCCATTGCGAGGCCCAAATCCCAAGAGGATCCTTTATATTTATGTATAAATATACTATTTTTCATAAGAGAATTATAGTAATTCAGTTGAGTTTCTAAATCAACCGGGCAATTGTTTGAGATAATTAACATTTTAAAGGGGTTTTGCCGTAGTTGTCTTAAGACTTGACTCCGACCAAATACTATTTTACCTGTCTTATAAGCAACTTTGATATTGACATCAATATCAAATTCTTTTACTTTTTTCCGTGATAAATCTATAGTTTCGCTAATCTTATTGCTTTTTCTTGCCATCGACTTTCCCAATTAACATCTAATTTATAAATCAATAATAAGGTAATAGAATAAAATATATGATAATTTAAATTTTTGACGCTATCTAACCTATTTCTTTCTTTTTAAGATCTCTAGATTCGCATCTAAATCGAACATGATATTCACTCTACCTGTACCAATGGGGGTTACCTGCCCAATGATAACATTTTCAGGAATTCCTAATAAACGTTCTTCTTCACCATAGAGTCCAGCGTCTAATAACTGATTAACTGTCACTTCAAATGCCGCTCTAGCAAATACACTTGATTTTGAACCTGAAATTCCATGTCTACCAATTGATTGGATAGAACCTCCTACACACATCAAATCTGATAATATTAAAAGGGGGCGTAAATCAACATCTAAACCTTGTTGTTCAAGAACTTTCTGTGCTTCTTTTATTATCATATTTCGTGCCGCTTCTATCCCATACAATTTTTCAATTTCATGGATATGGTTTGAAACCGTTCTTGTTGTATCAACTCCTTCAATCTGAACAACACCTTGCATATTAGTTCCCTCTGTTTTAATTACCCATTCATTATTATCATCTGAAGGAGTAAGTAAGCCTCTTTTAATCCCTCTAATACCTTTTACCACTTTTTTAAGAATTTTTTCTCTCAATTTTTGTAGACTTTGAAGGTCCTCAATACCAGGATCAATTATAATAGAATTTCCCTCTCGTTTTATAGTTCCCTTCTTTTTATATCTTTTTAATATTTCAGGTATTTTTTCAATCTCAATACCCTTATTTTCACAAATCTCAGGTATGAGGTTTATAATAATTTGCCAATTTACAAAATCTAAGTCTATATCACTACTTATTTGTTCAATGCGTATTTGCTCAATACGATTATGGACTTTTAAAGCTTTAGTTTCAGTCTCACGACTTCCTTCTTCTAAAAAAATCTCCATTTGTGGTGTAGAAGGAAATCTCCTAGCATCTACTATCTCAATAAGACGCGGAAGACCTTGAGTTACTGAAAACTCTTCAACTCCTGCATAATGGAATGTCCTTAACGTCATTTGGGTTCCAGGCTCCCCTATAGATTGAGCAGCAACAGTTCCAACTGGTTCACTTGTTTCGACAATCGCATTATTAAAATTGATATAAATCTTATTTAAAAGATAATCTAATTGTTCTTCTTCTAATTCTTCACCTTTTATACGTTCTCTTATTGTACTGATTAAGTCTTCTGGAATTCCATCCTCTTTTAATTCTTCTAATCTATTTTCTAAAATACTTTTTGTAACTTTAACCATTTTATCATACCTCAATCAATTACAGATTTAAGTTCCAATTCTTTGCTCTTTCCATTCTATATAACCTTTTGTTATTTTTCCACGCCAAATCGCATTTTTTCCTGTCGCTTCTTCATATATTTTCATCAATTTCTCTTCATCAGGAACTTCTTGCACTTGTTCCGGTTCTTTTTTAGAAGGCTCTTTTTTTGAAGGTTTTTTCTTCTTTACTTCTTCTTTCTTCGAAGGAATTTTTGTCCTTTTTACTGGAGATTTTTTTAATTCTTCACGAATCTCATCTACATCTAATGATTTTGCTTTCAAGAGTAATACATCTAAATTCACGGCTTTTCCATGATCAGTGTGCATTGGGTCAATATCATCATCCCCATAACTAAATTGAATTACATTTTTATCCGAATTTCTTACTGTCCCATCATTTTCAATGACCATATCCTGTAAAGCATTTACAAGACGCCTTTGCATGTAACCAGAAGTACTTGTTCGTACAGCTGTGTCTACAAGGCCTTCTCGACCCCCCATAGCATGAAAGAAGAACTCTTCTGGTTTTAATCCATTTCTATAGGACGACTCAACAAAACCCCTTGCTTTAGGAGAAAGATCGTTAATTTTAAAATGAGGTAATGTCCGCATTGAATAACCTCTATTAATTCTCTCACCTCTTATAGCTTGTTGACCAACAACAGCTGACATTTGGCCCAAATTTAAAATATTTCCTCTCGCACCAGATTTTGTCATTATTACTGAATGCGCCTCATCACCTATAAAATCTGCGGCAGTTTCTTCTGCTCTCTTACGTGCTTCTGCTAAAACTTGCCTTATTCTTAGCTCTAAAGTTTCTCGCATCGAACGTCCAGGGGCTCTCTTTAAAATTGAAGTATCATTTTCATAAAAGGCTTTGATAAGTTTATCAGCTTCTTTATCTGCTTCTTTTAAAATATTTTGAATCTCTTGATAGGCATGTCCACTTACATATACTTCATCTAAACCCATAGTCATTCCATTTTGACGTATTACATAGAGTAACATTCTCGTAGCATTATCTAAAAATAATCTTCCTCTTGCATTACCATGATCTTTAATAATTCTTTGTAATATACTATTGGATTGCATAGCACCAAAGGAATTTTCATCTACTGTTCCCACTATCAACTTACCGTTCTTAATTTCTACATAAGCATCATAGGGGCAATTCTCTTCTTCGCAAACATCGCATTTTTTACAAAATTTAGATTTTACTCTAATATTTAAATCATCTGGAAAGAGAGTGCTAAATATTTCTTTTCCAGAATACATTGGTACCGGATCAGTAGTAATAGGAGTTAATTGATCTAAATCGAAATCAGGATTAGTATCAAAAATACCTCCCAAATATAATAATTTGAGAGTATCTTTCTTATTATAGATAGATTCTTTACTGGTAAATTGAAAAACAGAAGATATAAAATCTTGAATTCCTCCCAATATTGGCCCTCCAAACCTAGGAGATAAAATATGTTCCTGCACTTTTAATAATAATTCAGCCTCGGTGCGAGCTTCTTCGCTTTGAGGTACATGGAGATTCATCTCATCTCCATCAAAATCAGCATTATAAGGGGGACAAACAGTTAAATTTAAACGAAAAGTCCTACCATCCATGATTTTAACTTCATGTGCCATTATAGACATCCTATGAAGAGAAGGTTGCCGATTGAACAATACCAAATCACCATCAGTCAAATGGCGCTCAACGGTAAATCCTGGAGCTAACATATCAGCTATAATTTTCCTATTTTTTACATACCGAAGATCAATTCTTCTTCGATCGTTTCTTATTATATAATTCGCTCCGGGATGATTGTGTGGTCCATTTAGAACCATTTGTTTCATTTCTTCGATATTCCAATCATTTACGTTGGTTGGAATAGTTAAAATTTTAGCAATTTCAATTGGGACTCCCACATCATTAATACTTATATAAGGATTCGGAGATATAACACTCCTAGCAGAAAAATCAACTCTTTTACCGCTTAAATTACTTCTGAATCTACCTTCTTTTCCTTTTAACCGCTGAGTCAGGGTTCTTAAAGCTCTACCTGACCGGTGTCTTGCTGGAGGGATTCCCGATACTTGATTGTCAAAATAAGTGGTGATATGATATTGTAATAATTCCCATAAATCTTCAACGATTAAATGCGGGGCGCCTGCATCTATATTTTCCCTTAATCTTTGATTGATACGAATAACATCGACAAGTTTATGAGTTAAATCATCTTCAGAACGAATTCCACTATCTAATGTGATAGATGGTCTCGCACAGACAGGCGGTATCGGTAAAACAGTAAAAACAACCCATTCAAGTCGAGCATTTTCAGGGGATATCCCTAAAATTCTCAGGTCATTATCGTTCATTTTCTTAAGGCGCTCTAAAATCTCGATAGGAGTAATTCTTCGAGAACCTTTATTTTCTTCTTCCTCATAAAAAGTAGTAGGTTTTTCAATAATGATCTTTTTCTTTTTAGCACCACAATAAGGACATAATTTAGCTTTTCTAGCTCGTTTAAAAACAATTCGCGTAGCATCTTCATCGCCTTCAAAAAAAACTTTACGATGTTTTGCTTGATCTTGTCTAAATTTCTCTTTTTCCTCGTCACTAAGCATTAGATGGGAGCATTCTGGACAAATAGATCTCAAAACCTTTAATACTTTTTTTGCATAACCTACATGAACAACCGGGCGGGCTAATTCTATATGACCAAAATGCCCCATACAGTTACTCACAAGATTTCCACAGGTCTGACATCTCTGACCTGGTTCGATAGTTCCCAATCGTTGATCCATAAGCCCAGATGGGATTGGCAATCCATCTTCATCATATGTATCAGCAGTAATGATACGAGCAGCACTCATTTTACGAATCTCATCAGGAGATAAAAGACCAAATTTGATCTTCTCTATCATCTTGGTTCTAGAAAACGTATAACTCATACACTAAATACCTCTATTTTATTATATATTTTGAACTTTTTAACAAATGTAATTAAAGAAAAAGGATTTATCATAGAAGAAAACATCCTCTTATTTTTTTAATGAAATAATTTTTTAAAGAATAAGTTAACAGATCCAGCACTGTAAGTAAAGTAAGCAAACAAATATTAAAAATTTTACGATTTAAGCACTTTACTATCTAATTTATTATATTTTTGTTTAATAGAATTTCGAAAAAGATTAAAAATGTTTATTTATGAATAAAAAAAGAGATTAATAAAAGTTGTAAATTTTTAATTCATAATGAGCAGAGTTAGTAAATTTTTTACAAGTAGAATTATAATTTTTTGTATTCAATTTTTGATATTAAGTATATTTTTATTTCTTTTTCAATATATCTTTGTTATAAATTTTGATGTAAATATCTCTGATGACCATAAATGGATAATTCAATTTCTTGGAAATTATATACTGTATGATGACATTTTTTCTTTTTTATTCATTTTTGTAATATGGATATCGGTATCACTCCTGCCAATAGTTATTTTTCATGATGTCAAAAAGGCTTATACAATTAATCTAACTACTTTTTTCTTACCTAATTTTTTTTTTTATGTTTTTTTAGAGAGATATTCTAAGAATTATTTCACACAAAATTTTTCTTCTCTATTGGTGAAAACACTTATTCTAGGTTTTACAATAGTAATAGTTTCAATAGGTTTATCATTAATATTAAAAAATTTAAAATATTTTAAAAAGCAGATTAATATTGAAGATATTAAACTTATTGCAAGAGAAATTAAAACGTTCTGTCCTAACTGTGGTACAGAATTTAATTCAATCCCAGAATTTTGTTATAAATGCAATACAAGGATAATACCGAATAATGAGGATAACATTGGACAAAAAAAATAATCAAACTTCATTTGAATTATTATTCAAACCTAGAAATGTAGTAATTTTTGAAGCAAAGCCAAAAATTTCATTTTTTATTGGTGGTTTCATCAGGCAGGGGTTCAATTTAGATAATTTGTATTTGATTTCGCCTAATAATGAAGAGATATTAGATGTGAAATGCTATAGGTCTATATCTGAGATTCCGATTAATACTATTGATCTTCTTATACTTTCAGTTAGGAGAGAACTCCTTATAGATACTATAGAAAATATATTATCTATTAAAAAAGTGAAGTTCATTCATATTTTCACTGCAGGTACGGGTGAATCCGATGAAATAGGGATAAAAATTGAACTACAGATAAAGCAAGTCTTAGACAGATATCCTGATACAAGAGCAATTGGACCAAATTGTATGGGATTATATAGTCCTCTTGGCAAAATTGCATATTATCCATCATTTCCATTAGAAAGAGGGAATATTAGCTTAGTTTTTCAATCGGGTGATTTACATTCTAGAATGATTAAATTCGGTTCACGAAAATATAATTTGAAATTCTCTTTAGGGGTTAGTGTAGGTAATTGTGTTGATATTCAAATTTCAGAATTATTACAATTCATGAATAAGGATAAAGAAACTGATTTAATATGTGTCTATTTTGAAGGTTTTCCACCTTTACATAGACAAGAAGGAAAAAAATTATTAGAAGTTATAAAAAGGATGAAAAAACCAGTTCTATTTATGAGAGGAGGTAAAACAGAGAGAGGACAAACGGCTGTCTTGACTCATACAGGATCGATGGCTACTAAACACAATATTTGGGATGGTATATTTAAGCAATCATTCCTAATTGAAGTTCCTCCTTCATTAGAAGAACTTATTGATTATGCATATCTTTTTTCGAAATATATTCAGTGGTCAAAAAAAACTAATAAAAAGATTATATATCCCGAAAATAAACGGGCTCTAGTTATTTTGTGGTCGGGCGGATTTGGCATTTTAGCTACGGATATTTTAACTGAATTGGGAATAGAGTTACCATATTTTGAGGGAGAAACTTTACAAAAATTAAAAGAGATTTATCCCGTTAAGATTGGAAGTTTATCAAATCCTTTTGATTTACCTTGGATTACTCAGAGTAAAACATTTCTTGATGTAAGTAAAGCAGCTATCGATAAAAACATTGATTTAATTATAGTAGAAACCGATGCATGGAGAGAGGTAGAAGGGGAGGAGTTTAAAGCGTATTATAAAAACTTATCTGAACTAAAGCAGCATGTAGAATCTTTGGGAAAGGTGTTTATAATAATTTTACATCAGTACCCTAGCAAATCTCGAGAAATTTTTTATAAGAAGTTAATAAGTGATAATTTTCTCGTATACCCTACAATCGAATCTGCTGGTAAAGCCTTTTTAGCTTTATATGAATTTGGAAGGAAGATAAAAAGATTTGATTATAATAAACAATAAAATTTGAAAAGAGTAATTAAAGATATTTAATGGCTGGAGAATTTACTGCTATTATTGCAGTATTATGCTTTGTCGGTTCAAACGTTTTATTTCGAAGAACGGAGCACCAAGCTAGTCCGCTATTCATTAATTTATTCCGAACAGCTATTGGTACTCTTACTTTTATCATTATTGCTTTAATTCTTAATATTTTTTTACAGATTTTTCTTATTCCATGGAACTTATGGTTAGTTTTATTTATGAGTTTTCTTTTTGGCCAAGTTATTGCTGACACTTCCTATTTTAAGGCTCAAAGAGAGTTAGGAACCACCATTGCTATGGCAGTGTCAATGACATTCCCACTTTTTACTTACATGTTATCCCTAATTTTTCTCAACCGTCCATTTGAACTAAGAGTTATTATTTCAATCATTTTGGTTGGTATTGGAATAGTTATTATTGGAAAAAGTAGATTAGTTTTAAATAATAAAGATTTTAATAATTCTAAAGCGGAGATTCACTCGTTGAAAAAAAAATGGAAGGGTTTCTTTACTCAAAATACCATTAAGGCAGTTGGTTTTGGTATGATTGCCTCTATAGGATGGGCTATAGGCTTGGTGATTATAGATTATGCAACCAATGAAATCAATCGTATTCTTCAAATAAATGGACTGAGTTCAATTATAGGAAATGTAATACGTTTCCCTTTTGCGTTAGCAATATTAGCTTTATTAGCTTTCCGAGAATCTTTCTTTCAAAATAAGACAGTTTCTTCTCCGAATCAAAAAAAAACCTATAACACATGGATTATCTTAATTATTGCTTCAGTAATTGGTACTTCTATTGGTGCGTATGTGTATACCGAAGCCGCACGCACAGCAGGAGCTACAGTTATGTCTTTAATTGCTAGTGCTAGTCCGTTATTTTCACTTCCATTAACCTATTGGGTGAATAAAGAAGGAATTACAAAAATTGGTTTTTTAGGTGTTGTTCTTACAATTTTGGGAGTAGTTGTAATTTTATTATAATACAAATAATTAGAAATTAAAGGATTTTATCATAATCAAAATTATTATTATCTAGAATTGTTTTAGTCATATCCACAAAAATCTTTTTGACATTAATATTTTTTTTTGAAGAGGTTTCAAAATAAGGAATTCCTTTATGTTTTTTGCGAAAACTTTCAATTACTAATTCATTTACTTTTTTTGGATGCTTTATTAAATCTTTCTTGCATCCTACTAATATTTTTGGAGTATTCTGATGTCCGAGTTCGATAAGATGTTCATGCCACCAATCTAAACCTAATAATGTATTATTAAGATTAAATAAGCTGAATACGAGAAAAATTCCGTTAGCCCCATGAATATAATAACTAAACATCTTTTTAAACTGCTCTTGACCTCCAAAATCCCAAATAGATAGTCTTACAAACGTTTCATCCCCATTTACTATAGTCGGAAGATCATAAGTATAGAAATCAATCCCAATCGTAAGTTTAGTATTCGCATCAAACGTATCAAAACATAATCTTCGAGCAATACATGTTTTACCTACACCTCCATTACCAATTAAACAAAGTTTAAAAATAAAGGCGGGCTTCTTTTCTGGATTTAATGCCATATAATTTTCACAAACCGATTACTAATTGAAAAAATTATTGTTTTCTAGAAATAAACTACTTATTCAATTTTAAATCTTTAGTTAATTAATTTTAATATGAATATTAAAGAAGGTATATTTATAGAAAAAAATTTATGTGAGAACGATGAATGAAAAAGAATTATTTCCTGATTATGAACCTAAAACTACTCCTGATACAATTTTTGATTACTTAAAAACACCCACGACAAGAATCTTTGAAATTTTAGATGAAATTGGTCAACCTTCTCTCGATAAATTGAAAATTATTTTAAAATATTTCAGAAAGTTTAAAAAGAAAGCTGAGAAGCATCCAGGTGACACTCTTAAGGGAAATGTTTCTATTGGAGCTGATTTTAATCAATATTATCCCTCAGAAGAAGAACTTCTTGTTTCTGAATTAGGGAAAATGCTTTATCAACTGATTATATCAAATCCTAAAGAGGATATTAAAAGAGCTAAAAAGAAATATAAATTAGAAGGTCAAATGATTGAGTATTTTGAAATTTTTTTCAGACATGTTGATGTTATGGGTTCGGGACGATACTTTTACGCGGAAAAAAAAGAACCTAAAATTGGATTTAAAATATAATTAGTAAATTGATTCACATGAACAACATTGATAATAATAAAGAGGATAAAAATACTGAAGAAAATATATGGAAAATTCGAGACAGAATTCAAAAACTCGAAGTTATAAAAGATAAAATAATTGAGTTCTTAATTAAAAGTGAAAAATTAGATGGTATTAACAGAGATATGTGGATCTCAGATGTTAAGGAATTCTATTACAATGTTGTATCTGCATGGGAAATGTTAAATTCTGCTATGAGGGGGAAGATTACGCGATTAGATGATGCTAGAAGCTTTTTACATGGTGCAAGAAGTCGTTTAGCACAATCAACTAGTGAGATCAGAACTTTCAATAATGATGAAGCATCCAAACTTATTTTGATTGCTGAAAGTAATTTTGAAGATTGTTGGGATGCTTTTTATAGTGTGTTTAATTTATTGATTCCAAGTAACAAAGTAGTAGAATTTATTTCTGAAGTAATAGCAATATCAGATACATTATATCGTCTACCGTGTTCTGTATGCGGTGAAACTGCTGTTGAATTTAAAATTGGTTATGGACGATTTGATAAAGAGGAATCTCTCGTTTTTACGGGAATTACTCATAGCCGATCCTTTAATAAAAATCTGGCAAATGAGCTATTTAAGATTTTAAAAAATAAAGATCTCTTAGGAATACATAATTTTCTAAAAAAGTATCACGGTTATGAAGGATTAGATGCATATTGCCCAGAATGTAATAAAATTTATTGCTGGGAGCATTATAACGCGAGAGAAGAATTTGATGATGGTTTTTACGACTGTACTTACGGAGTATGTCCTTATGGGCATAAGCGTATGATAGATGATTAAAAATTATTGGAAAACTAATATTGTTTTATATCTGTTTAATCAATTTTTAATGAACATAAAATATATTAGATTTAAGTTATAATTAAAACAATTTAATAAAAAAAAGAAAAAAAAAGGTTATAAGCTATTAGAAAATCGCTTTAAATCATATTAATAGCAATTTTCATGTCAGCTTGGGTTACTTTCTTTCTGCCAGAGTGTTTAGCAATGTCAAGAGCACAACCAGTTAATTCTTTTGCATATTCTTCTAAATAGTCCATTAATTTGTCAACTGCTGCTCGACTTACGATTTCTGCTCCGGCTTTTTTCATTAGAGCCCGTAGTGGACTCCATGCAAATGCTGCCATTTTTTATTCCTCCACTAAATATTTATTTTTTTAATGTGATTTTTATATAGATAATCATATTTAATTTAGTATTTCTTATATATAAATGTGTTGGTTGATCAGTGATAATCCGAGTGAGTTGATCATCCAAATTAGGTCGACAAAAAAAGTTGTTATTGATAAAAAAAAATTTTTTTACTAGCAATATCAGATTATTGGATTGGATCAAAAACTGAATTCGAATGATAATGTTTTCTGATCATACTACATTAAACCAAGTTAATTAGGGTTAAATTATCATCGTTAACTGCATAAAAGTTAGTGAAGATAAAAGATTAGGTTAAATAATGTCAAACTGATTCATAATTTGTAATTTCTGAATTTTTAGGATTAAGATCGTTATTTTATCTAAATTATATATCTTTAAAAAATAATAATATAATTGATATGAAGTTTGAGTATAAAAAAGTACCCTTAAGAACAAAGTTTTATGCGGGAATGGGCTCTTTCGGATTAAATATAACAGCAGGATTATTTAGTGCATGGACACTTACTTTTTACATAAGAATTGTTGGAATTAATCCATTATTATGGTCAGTTTGTATGCTCATATATTTAATATGGAATGCTGTAAATGATCCAATTTTTGGGTTTTTATCAGATAGAACTTATACGAAATACGGTCGTAGAGTCCCTTACTTAATCCTTTGCGGCCCTTTATTATCTATAAGCTTTGTTTTATTATACTCCTCCCCTATCAATAACCAGCAATGGGTTTACTTTATCTGGTTATTAATTACCATGCTATTCTATGATACATTTTTTACATTAGTAAGTATCAATTTTAATTCCTTAATAATTGAGTTAACTATTCATCCTCATGAACGAGCAAAAATTAATTTTTTCACTGGTATAGGAGGGGGGATTGGGGTTGCACTTTCCTATGTGTTTCCAATCTTATTTCTTCAATATGATTTAGTTCCTTTTTCTCTCAATCGAGTAATCTTTCAACCCATTATAATAATTTTTTCTATTTTTAGTGCGGTTTTTATTGCAATTACTGCTTTTGGTATAAAGGAGCCTCTTGAATTAGTACCCGATAAAAGCGATAAATTAAATATTTGGTATAGTGCAAAAAAAACTTTGAAAAATAGAGCTTTTCTAACCTTTGTAATGTTCAACTTCGTGATGACTTATATTGTATTTGCTATTCAATCTAATTTACCTTTTTATATGGGGGATGTTTTAAACGTATCAAGTGATAATCTTCTTGCCTCTATGCCCTTACTTCTTTTTATACTTTTTTCAGTGATCGGTTATCCTGTCGGATTATTTTTGAATAAAAGAAAAGGAAATAAGAGAGCTACTTTTTATTTATCATTATTAGTAGTAGGAGGCTTTATGATGATAACTTTTTCAAATAATGTATTCTTGGCTAATATTTCATTTATTATTCTTGGTTTTGGATATTCTGGTCAAACATTATTAGTACCTACGCTATTAGGAGATATTATTGATAAAGACGAATTAGAAACAGGTCAAAGAAGAGAAGGAGCTTTTTTTGGTATTAATGCATTAATTACTAAACCAGCGCAATCAGTATCAGCTGCTATGTCCGGTTTGATTTTCTTCTTTACTAATTATAATCAAAATTTACCAATTGGAGAGTCTCAACCTGAAACGGCTATTCTTGGCATAAAATTATTAATCGGACTTATTCCAGCAGTATTTATTATGATCGGTCTTATATTTTTGTGGTATTATCCTTTAGATGGTACAACTGTAGAATATAAAGAGTTAAAACAAAAAGTGGGCATATTACATGAAAAAAAGCTGCAAATCTTAAAAGATAAATTAACAAATTTGGAAAAATTAACCGATAAATAAATTTTTAATATTTCATATTAATCCTTATGGCTAACGATAAAAGACCATACAATAAGTTATTTGCTATACCTTTTTATCAGGTTCAAATTAATGACACCTTTTGGTCTAAAAGACAGAAAATTAATAGAGAAGTTTCCATAAATTTGCAATATGAAAAGCTTGAAGAGGATCATCATATTGATAATTTCAGAGTTGCAGCTGGCATCAAAAAAGATATCCAACAAGGGGAGTTTTATTTTGATTCAGATTTATATAAGTGGCTTGAAGCAGCAGGGTATTTTCTACATTTGCAAAATGACAAGGATTTAGAAACTAAAGTTAACCAAATTGTAGGTTTAATTAGTAAATCTCAGGCAAAGGATGGATATATTAATACTTTTTATTCCACAAAATTTATTGAAAAAAGATTTACTAATGTAGCTTTTATGCATGAACTATATTGTGCGGGTCATTTAATTCAAGCAGCAATTGCTCACTATGAAGCCACAGGATCTAACTTTCTATTAGAGGTTGCTGAAAAATTTGCTTATTTACTATATCAAATTTTTATGGGAAGTAGAAAAAACGAGGCTCCTGGACACGAAGAAATTGAAATGGCTTTAGTGGAACTATTTAGAATTACTAATAATTTAACATTTTTAAAGCTGGCTGAGGCCTTTATAAATCGAAGGGGCAAATTAGCTAATTTAAAGGGGTATATAATAAAAAAATATGTAAATTTGATATCTACTTTAAAGGAAGCTAAGAAATTAAATGAAACTTTCAAATTGAATAATAATGATATTCAATACAACAAAAGGGGAGACCAAGATGAAGTTGAAGACTTTTATGAAGATCTTACATTAATTGAAAGGATTAAATTTCTGTATGGAACTCTTAATGGCAAAACTTATCAGCTAAATCTGCCTGTAAGGGATAATTTTGAACCCGTAGGACATGCTGTTAGAGCAATGTATTTATATTGTGGAATGGCGGATTTATATTCTGAAATTGGAGATCAAGCATTATTAAAAGTTTTAAAAATTCTGTGGTTAAAGATGGTAAAAGCTAAGATGTATGTAAGTGGTGGTATTGGCTCTATCAAAGGCATTGAAGGTTTTGAAAAAGATTTCAAATTAAAGATAGAAAAATCTTATTCTGAGACTTGTGCTGCTATTGGTAGTATTATGTGGAATTGGAGAATGCTAAATATAACAGGTCATTGTAAATATGCAGATTTGATTGAGAAATTATTATATAATGCGATGTTAGTTGGCCAATCGCTTGATGGAAAAAAATATTTTTATAGCAATCCTTTGGTCTCAAATGGTGATCATGACAGAAAAGAATGGTTCTTATGTGCTTGCTGTCCCCCAAATTTTGCCCGTACAATTGCTTCCATTGGTAAATATATTTATAGTGTATCAGAAGAAGGTTTATGGATTCATCAATATATTGGAAGTTTAGGGAATATCAAATATAATAATAACAATATAAGAGTGGTTCAAGAAAGTGAATTTCCGTGGAAAGGAAATGTAAAAATTATACTCGAATTGGAGAAAAATCTTAAATTTTCAATTTTTCTTAGAATTCCTCAATGGTCTAATGATACTGACCTTTCAATCAATGGAGAGAAGTTTTATGGCTCTATGACTTCTGGACGTTATATAAAGATCCTAAGAAATTGGTTGAATAATGATTTTATTGAAATAAATTTCCAAATGGAACCTAAAATATTGGAAAATGATCTAAGAATGAAAAGTAGCCGTGAGAGAGGGGCATTATCGTATGGACCCTTAATATATTGTTTAGAACAAACAGATAATAATTTTGAAATCATGGATGCTGTAATTCCAAAAAATCAGGCTTTTCAAACAATATTTCAACCCAATTTTTTAGATGGAACTATTGTTATTCAAGGAAATATTTCTACAGGACAAAAATTCGTAGCTATACCTTATTTTTCATGGAATAATCGAGGACCCACTAGAATGCAAGTTTGGAATAAGACAATTTAACTTTCATTGATTAACAGATTTTAATTAAGGTTTTGATGAAAAATTTTTATAGTTTTCTAAGAATTCTTTGAAGGAACATAATTTATCTAAAGATTTAGCCATTAATTCAATAGATTCAAAGAACGGGATTTTTAATTTAAATAACTCTCGTTTAAACCTTAACTTCTCGTTATAATATTGATTATCATCTACAATGTCATACGAAAGACATATAAATGGTTTCTTCATTTGATAATACGCTTTTTTAAGAAGTTTAAGAATAATATCGTCAAAATTGAAGACCCATACAAATAATATTGCAGAAATATTGGGATCATTCTCTAAAGTGATTAGTGTTTTAGTAAATATTTCAGGGTTAATTCCGCTACTTCCCAAATCTAAAGGATTTCTGATAATAGTATTAACCTCTGGTAGAAAATCTTTGATTTTTTCTGTTGTTAGGGTAGAAAGTTTTGGGATCTCTAAATTATATTGTTCTAAAACATCAGTGACTTGAATAGAAGCTCCTCCTCCTATAGCAATTACGCCAAGGTTCCGGTTTACAGATAAATCTTGTAGGAAATGAAATGTCATTGCTAAGTTTTCAAGCTCTTGTGCATTATTTACCAATAAAATCCCTGTTTGTTTAGCTATTGTTTTCCATATAGCTTGAGATCCTGCTAACCCCCCGGTATGAGACTTTATTGCTTCTATCGAAGATTGACCCGAGCCAACCTTCCAAAGGATTACTGGTTTATGACTTAAAGATAACTTCTTTGTAATTGTTAAAAATTCTCGTCCTTGATGCTTATTTTTAAAATTTTCTAAATATAATGCAATAACCCTAGTTTCTGGATCAGTATAAAAATATTGTAAGAAGTCTATGAAATTTAAATCAATTTGATTTCCAATAGATATTACCTTACTAGGGGGAATCCCATAAATAGATTGAGCCATTGAGGAGAGCTGTATAGCTAATCCTCCTGATTGAAGGATCATACCGAAATTTCCAGATTCTTCTGATACTCTTGTTGAAAATGCGAGATTGTTCTTAGGAACAAATACACCAACGCAATTAGGACCCAAAATTCTAATATTATATTGCCTTGCGATTTCTAAAATTTCTTTTTCTAAATCGTTCCTTCCTATTTCAGAGAATCCAGAAGTAAAAATGGTTACAAAAGGAACTCTTTTTTGCCCCACTTCTCTCAAAATATTTGGACAATTTTCCGCTGGAACCGCAATTATTACATAATCAATCGGTTGATTTTCATTCATTTCTAAAATTGATCCATATACCTTTATCCCCATTATTTCTTGCCCCTTTAAACGGGGGTTAAAAATGTAGATTGGTTTTTCAAAATTGATATTTTTAAGACTCGTTAAAAAGAAACCTCCCCCATAAGGTTTATTGCTAACCCCAATAATTCCAATAGCTCTCGGATTAAAGAGTTTTTCTAAATCTGTCATAATTGAAAATATTATATTACAAACCTAATTACAATGGCATAGTGGAGTAAGAACTTAATTATAAACATCAGTTAATTCTTATTAAGCTTACTATAGAGATAAAAATTAATATTTATATAAGATCTAATTATATTTTCTCATTAGTATATCTTGCAAATAAAGTTTGGGTCATCACATCAAATGCGGTTTCTACATTTTGCCCTGTTTTTGAGGATAATTCCACAAATGTTGACAAATTGTACTTTTTTGCAGCTTGAATTCCTTCTTCTCTAGGTACTGACCGAAATTCTTGTAAGTCTAATTTAGAGCCTATTAACATTATCGGAATATCTCCTGCATGCTGTCGAACAATTTGGGTCCAATCCGGTAAATGCTCTAATGTAATTGTATTGGTAATGTCATATAAAAAAAATGCCGCATTTGCGCCTTTACAATACTGAGAAAGTAAAAATCTAAATCTTTCTTCTCCTCCAAAATCCCAAATTTGTAATTTTACTTTTTTTCCTCTAAAATTAGTCGTTTTAGAATAGAAATCAACGCCTATAGTGAGCTTTAAATCTTCAAGAAAGAATCCCGAGATATATCTAATAGTTAGGGAGGTTTTCCCGACAGATGCATCTCCTAGCATCATAACTTTAAATGTAAAATCATAATCAGTCAATATGTTAACCCTAATTAGTAAAGCATTGCCAAGTTAATTAGTTTCTAGTATTTATATGATACTTCTATTAATTATTTTTTAAAATATTCGATAATTTTTACATTCCCTTTAATAAACATTATATCAATTATTATTTAACCTTTCTTCTTAAAAAGGTATCTTTTTAATCAATTTTAATCATATTATTAAAATTAGGATATTAAAGATAGAGTGAGCTACAGAACAAGGAATTAGTGACATTTTAAACCAAATAAATATTAAAACTAAAAAGCAGCCGAATGTAAAAAAATAGCCAAAATATGTTATGATAGTAGTGATTGGAACAATAATTGGAGGAGTATGATATAACGCAAAAAGACTAGATGATATAATTAAAGCGAGTACTAATTTTAGTTGGTTATTTAATTTTTTAAAAATAAAACCCCTAAAAAAACCCTCTTCACATGGACCAACAATAATTATCTGTAGAATAATGAAAATTATTAAGTATAATAAGTTAGGTTGAGTTAATTCTGTATTGATTGATCCTTCCATACCCTGCTGTGTAAATTTAGTACCAAACAGGTTTCTTACTATAATATCTCTGAAAAATAAAAGGATAAAACCTCCAACTATGAAAAGTAAAGCTCCTATAATAATTCCATATACAATTTCCCTTACAACATCTTTAAAGTGATTTTCCAGAGGTTTAAAACCAATATCGTTAAGAATGTTTCTAAATGATTTTTTTTCTATCTTTGAAGCTATTAAACTTGGGATCAGAATTAATAAAGTTTCTAAGAGTGTTAAAAAAATTAAAATTAAAGGATTTTCTCCTAAATTTATAGGCATTATTAGATCAATGCAGAGAATTATGTAATCATCTAAAAATTATAAATTCTAATCTCTCATCATTATTATTATTAACTCATTTTATTAATAGTCTTAATGACAGTTAGGAATAAGGATTTAAATTTAAATAAAAGGGAGTTTAGCTTAACAGGGAGAGAACTTACAAATTCACCTAAGATTGGGGTTACCAAGGAACAATTACTACTGAATGATATAAAAAACATAGCACAAGAATTATTAGAAGTTGAAACATTGAAAAATAATTTCGTTGAAGTTATTTTAAAAAATATAGATACCTTAAACTTCTCAGATTTAATTAATTATCCTAATTATGATATTAAAGAAGAATCGTTAAAGAAAGAAATTGATCCATCTAATATCAGAGGATTGAATGTTGTTAGTGTGGATGGGAGTTCGGTTATTAAAAAGTTCATGAATGTTGATTTCTCCTTTTTAAAGGCGATAGCTGTGAAATATTATTTTTATCAAAATGATTCTTCTAAAATTGAATACTTTCCCGATATCGGGGGTTTTAATAACTATTTAGTTCAAGGAAATTTTACGAATTGCGAAGAAAGCGTTATTGATACGAAAATTTCAATGGATTTGAATTATATGGAGATTAATTTATTAAATAACCTAATTGAAAAAAAATCGAATATAGATATAATAATAATTGATGGTTCAGTCGTTAATATGCCTATTAACTTAATTTTTACAAAGGATCCTGAAATATCTATAAAATATGACCAATTATTAAAAGAATATCATAAATTATACTTAAATTGTGAAGAAAGAGGGATTATATTAGTTGGATCCATTAAAGATACAAGAACTTCTGCTTTAACTCACCTCCTAAGAAATTCAATTTTAATGCTAAAGCCAAGTCACAAAAAATTATTTGGTTTGATTAAAATAAATTATAGAAAGATAATGGATTATTTTTCTGATTTAGACTTATTTAATAGAATTTTAGTGCCGTCAGAAAGAAGTTGTATATTCAATTGTAAAAAAGAGGTGGATATGATTAGAGATACGGGAATAAAAAAAGAAATTCCTTATTATTTCCCATTAACTTTTTATGCGTTTTATCTTAAAACAGCTCAATATGACACTCCATGTAGAATAGAATTCTTTATTGATGAAAAACATAATTTGGGAGAAGCTACAAAAAAAGCAGATTTAATATCCTCAATTTTATTGCCCATCTCGAGTTATAACCAATTTTATGGTTTACCTATCCCTCAAATAGAGGCTCATAAAAGAGCCGTGTTCAAACCCTTTGAAGTAGATCTTTTATTTAATAATCTATCTCGCACTTTGAATCATAACGGAGTAAAATTATTAGAAAAAAGAAGGATGAGGAGACCTTTTTAATCAGGATAAGTCTCCAGCATATTTAAATAGATATCTTCTAAAAAAATATGTCTTCTTTCTAAAATTGTATTTTTAAATCCTCTCTCTTTAATCATATTATAGAAGAGGTTCAATTTTGTGCGACTTGAACATATATAATAGATTCGTGCTTTAGTTTCTTTCCTAAGAAATTCTTTAGCCTGAGAGATAAAATCAATAAATATTTCAAACCCCTCTTCACCTCCATCCCAACTACGGTCAATTTTTTGTTTCGGATCGATCTTCTCGACAAAGGAAGGTAAATAGGGGGGATTAAATACTATAATGTCTAAACATTGTTTATAAATTTTAGGAAAAGATTTAAAAAGATCTGAATGAATAAACTCAATTTCGCCTTTAAAGTTGTTAAGTTTTTCATTTAATTTCGCTAAATTTATTGCCTCTTTTAAAATATCTGATGCAATAATTTTAGGATTGAATTTGGGAATTCTTGTTTTTACAATTTGAAAAAATAAGGCAAGGTATCCTGTGCCAGTCCCCATATCTAATAAATATCTCACATTTTCTAAAGGAATAATTCCATCAAAATAATTAAAATCAATGTGATGTTTGAAGTAATCAACAATGAGGTAGGTATCATCAGAGGGACGATAGACATTTTTAAAGTCATATTCAATCACGGGATCAGGAAAAATTTGAATAATTTTACCCTCCTATTGCTGTTTTATATAATTGTATAATAACTCAGATAATTTAATAAATTCATGAATTTCAAAATTGAAAAGTTTCTCATTTTGATAATTATATCTTTCTAAAAGCTTAGTTAAGCTTGATTTTTTGACTTCAAAATTATATAAATTTTTTAAAAATAATTCTAAAGCGTTGACAATGTTTTTATTTTTATAAGGCATTATATTAGCAATAAACTTTAAAAAAAATGCTCTTTTTTCACGATTTTGCAAAAAAGGATTAACAATCTCTTTGGGTTTGAATTTAACTAACGAGAGGTTGATCTTTGGGTTTGGATAGAAACAATTTTGGGAGATAGATATCTTTTTAACAGGATTGATAAAAGCATTACTTGTGATAGATATCCTTGAGAAATTTTTGTAGCGATGTGGAAAAAAAATACGATTAGCTATAGCCTGTTCAATAATTAATGTTCCGTTAGGAGGGTTTTCTTTATAAAATAATTTTTCAAATAACGGTCCTGTAATAGAATAGGGAATATTAGAAACTACTATACTATGATCTGGAACCTCTGCTTTTAAAATATCTTCGTTGAAAAAAGTTATATTATCAAATTTAGAAAATTTTTTTAAAAGGAATTGATATAGTTTGTAATCGATTTCATATACAATCACGAATTTCGATTTTTTTATTAATTCCGTTGTTAACGCCCCTAATCCTCCACCAATTTCTAAAACTGTATCTTTATCCGTTATTTCTGCTGTTGAAATTATCTTGGTTAAAATATTATTATCAATTAAGAAATTTTGCCCAAATTTTTTATTAGGAGTTATTCTTAATTCTTCTAAAAGGAGCTGCACGTTCTTCTTATTCATAAGTTTCATTCATACTTTTGAGTTTTGGAGAATAAATAGTATTTTACTCCTTCCCGTTGCAACTCTTTTATAATTCTAAGTGCAATTTGCTTAGCAGGGTTCGAAAGACTTGTTCTATCAGCAATATCTTTAAATGAAGTAAATTTTTGTCTATCTCTTTCTTCAAGAATTTCCCACATATGTTTTTGGCCTATTCCAGGTAATAGTTTTAATGCATGCATCCTAGGTGTAATAGATGTTGAATTATTGATGAAATTTATGAATTCTTCTTCATAAGTTAATAATTCTTTTTCTAATAATGGTTGAATTAAAGCTTTCGAGGTACTAGTTAGATCCTCATAATCAATTTTTTTAAGTACTTCTTTTAGTTTGTTTTGATTTAGAAATTCTTCATATGTATTTTTCTCTTGCACTTTGATATCTGAATCTCTATTCATTTTAACCTCGTAAAGTACAAAATCAGGGAAAGTAAGAACTTGAGCAATTGGGGTTTTAGTCCAACTCGGCTTATCTTCTTCAGGATGGCCATGTAATAAGAGATCTAATACAACAACTTCACGGAACTTTTTGATAAACTGTTTTTTCTCTCTTGGCCCTCTCTTTGGATACTTGGATCTGTGAGATGGCCTTCTGTATCGATCTCGATTCCTCTCCATACCTACCAATTCTCTTATCGTTTACTTTCCAGATACCCATAATAAATTATTAATTTTAATATTCCTCTAATAAAAAGGATTGCTCATTAAAATTTAAAATTACAAGTATTTATAAATTCTTCGATGTTCGAAATTTATTTTTTGTAATTTTAAATTATATCTTAATTTAAGACTATTTAAGCTCACTAATCTGAGCAAGTAAGTCTTGGAGTTGATTATCATTCAATGTTTTTCCAGTAAAACTTTTTTCTAATATCATTCTTATTTCAGGGACCGTTTTAGGGTCTACATTAACAATATTTATAGCATATACTTCCTCTATATCGTATTTATCCATCAAAAATTTCTGTATTTTAATCGCATCCTTTTCACTCATTTTAGCAAATTTATTAACATAATTATAAGTGATTTCCTGAAAATGAGATAAGCCTTCTTCTGGGTCAATTTTTTCCATTTTTTCCTTTACACTTTCCATAATTTTTTTTACTTCAGGAATAGATACTGTTTTTTCACTAATTTTTCTTCCAGACATAATAATCCCAACCAATGCTTTATGATTATTTACTTTTAATAGAACCCGTATTTAATCTTAGATGTTCTTTTCCTACTATTAATACTTTTGTGGAATTACCTAATTTTACTTCAACTTCGTAGCATCGTCCTCGTAGACTAATGATTGTTCCAGTTCTGCCATGATATCTCCGATGTGGTAAACCACGACGATGTTGGGAAGGATCTGTAATAATATCCACTTTATTTCCAATTTGATAATCTATTAGATATTTCTCTATTGATCCAAGTCCTCGTTCTCTAACTTTTTTTCTATATTTCTTCCTAGTTTTATTCCGATAACCTTTATGTAAAGTCAGATTTATCAACTCGTAAAAGAATTAATTAATTATATTGTAAAGATAAGTTGATTTGTGAATTATAATTTATTTATTTTTTGATTTTACCTCCGTGAATTGGCTTTAATTTATTTTTATAACATCTAATTGTTTACAAGTAAGGGGAAATCCAAGAATCTCAGTAAAAGAAGGACTAGTTCTTCCATTATCTCCATGTATCAATTCTTTTATATAGGTTCCGCCTTGAGTTTCAATGATAAACGTGAATAAGTTAGACTTAATAAACTTTCCATCAATATTATAGATGAATTTCTCTCGAACCTTATCAGCTCGTCGATGGACGACTCTCTGAGGAGTTTTTTGTTGGATCTTCTGATTTTCCAATTTTTTCTTTAAATTAGAGGCAAATTCTTTAAATTCTTCTTTTGAAATTTTCTTACTTGAGGTAACTGAGGCTAAATAGGTTTTTTTTGTGCTTTCAGCATCAAATTTAATCTTTTTCACAAAATTTTTAGTGCTGTATCTTAATTCTGAAATTTTTACTTTCCTTTTATTTATTTTATTTACAATTTTTTGTATTCTATTCAAATTTAAGGTTCTTTTTTTAGGATTTTTCAGCTCAATAATGAACGGTCTCCCCTCTCCTAACATTTTTACATCAATATCTTCTCTACCAGCTCCATGGAACTTAGATCCTTCTGCGTTTGATTCTTTTATGAATTCAAAACTAATTAATTCTTCGATACTAGAAGGATATTGTTTCCCAGTAAAGTTACAAATTGTACAACCCTTTCCTCTACAGTTTTTACAATCCCAGTGAGTTTGAGGGATACCTCTTATCAATTTGTTATATTTACCATAAATAAATATGGATCGAACTATCAAATCTATCGTATAAGATTCATAATCAAGGTTGAATATAATGGTTATATCCGGGTTGGAGAACTCTGGAGGCTTATTTAACAAGTTTGTTAAAATTTTTCCAACCTCACGGTTAAAGTGATTTTTAAATGATTCAGATTCCAGTAGATTGAACTCTGCTTTAAATTTATCTTCTTTATTAATTATTTTAGGATCTAAACTTGTTCCAATTATAAAGGTCTTAAATTCATAATCCTCAATGACTTTCTTTGCATTAATAGCAAATTTTTTAAGATCATCATAAATATTATGGCAAAGGAAGCATTGTATAGAAGATAGATGCTCAAATGAACCGAATCCCTCTTTTTCTAAAATTTTTTGAGCTGGCAAAAAGTAAGCTCGTTGTGCTAAAATTTTTAAATTAGAAATAGAATTATCTTGATCTATTTTATTGGATAAATAGTTTCTATGATTTTCCATAGTAAGAGATAATAACAGAGATCTACCTCTTTCGTGATTAGTTGTGCTCGTCCCTAATAGAGAAAACATCCTACCTAAACAATGAGGACATAAATAATACTTTTGGTAAATCTCTAAAATTTTTTCAAAAAGATTCATACTCAATTACGTTAATAGAGCATCATTTTTGTTTTTAATGATTTGTCTCCTTAATTACATGCTATTAAAAAAATTTTAAAACTAAAGTTTATTTTCTTATCTATTCTATTAATATTTTATTGAAGCTAAGAATAATTATAATTAAATAAATTCTAAAGAATTTGAGAATTTTTTCAAAAGGGATTTACCATTATGACAGATAGGAAAACTGGCTATGTAAAATGGTTTGATTATAAAAAAGGTTATGGATTTATAACATTAGATGGCCATGAAGATGTATTTGTTCATTTTTCTAATATCGATATGGAAGGATTTAAAAAACTTGATGAAGGAGATCAAGTAGAGTTCGATATAAAAGAATCTGATAAAAGAAAGGGTCCTGAAGCATTAAAAGTCAAGATTGTTTCTAAAGATAGACGATATTAAGAGTAATACGAGAGTTTTTTAATATAATATTATATCTACCTTATTTTAAAGTAATAATTTTATCAATTTGATAAAATTAAAAAAAAATTTTTAATTAAGTTTTTTATTAGCTCTTTTCCCAGTCAAAATCAAGAGTTACATATTTTTTTGTATAGAAATATGTAATGAGAAGGATCAGAGAGCAAAT
>SMTZ1_10000580_pt1 | contig 34677 bp, 27 predicted proteins | sample DeeMarSWOR136_30_FD_25667 | JGI IMG/M metagenome (IMG submission 25667)
TATCTATACCATGAAGTCAATCCTGCATTTGAAAAATTAACAGGCTTGAAAAAAGAAAATTTAATTGGGAAAAGAGTAACAGAAGCAATTCCTGGGACAGAACATGATCCAGCGGATTGGATTGGGAAATTCGGAAATGTTGGGCTTACTGGAATACCATTAACAGTTGAAGAATACTCAGAAGCTATAGAGAAGTGGTTCAGAGTTTCAGGATATTCTCCTAAGAAAGGCTATTTTGCTGTGACATTTACTGACATCACGGATATAAAAAAAGCCGAACGTAAAATAATAGAATCAGAAGAACGTTATCGTCTAATTTCTGAAGCTTCTAATACTGTTGTGTGGACTACAGATATGAATCTAAATTTAACTTATGTGAGCTCTAATAGCCCCAATATTTTAGGATACACTGCAGAAGAGGCAATGACAGTCCCTTTTTCTTTAAGGTTAACATCAGAATCTTTAAAGCAAATGGGAAGAATTTTTGAGGAAGAAGTAAGAATTGAGCGGAAAAAAAATAAAGATTTAAATCGTTCTCGTACATTTGAGATAAATCAAATTCATAAAAATGGATCTATTATCCCATCAGAAATTACATTTACATTTATACGTAATGAAGAAGGAAAAGCTATTGGAATTTTGGGAGTTACAAGGGATATATCTGAACAAAAAAAAGCAGAAAAACAACTAAAGGATTCTGAACTTAAATTTAAAGATTTATATGAAGAAGCTCCTAATGCTTATTTTTCAATAGCAACAGATAAATCAATAATAAGATGCAATAAAGCGGCAGAAAGACTTCTAGGTTATACTAGGGAGGAATTAATGAAATTGAAAGTTTTTGATTTGTATACTGATAATGAATATGGTTTAGAACGAGCAAAAAATGTGTTTGAACAATTCATAAAGGGAGAGTCGATTAATGATGTTGAGTTACAAATGAAAACTAAAAATGGAGGAATTAGATGGGTGAGTTTGTCAGTTAAACCAATTATCGATGAGGAAGGTAGAGTTATTGAATCTCGTTCTATGATATTAGATATAAATGAAAGAAAACTTGCCCAAGAAGAACTCAAAAATTCCTATGATAAACTAAAGGATTTAGAATATATCATAAATAATAGTCCTAGTATAGTTTTTCTATGGAAAAATGCAGAAGGGTGGCCAGTCGAGTATGTATCTAAAAATGTGAAACAATTTGGATACACTCCAGAAGAATTTTATTCTGGAAAAGTTATATATAGTGAAATTATTTATCCTGATGATTTGGAACGAGTTGCTAACGAAGTTCAGCAATATAGTAATGAACTAGCTAATGAATTTGTTCAAGAATATAGGATACTAACAAAATCGGGAGAATTAAGGTGGATTGATGATAGGACTTGGATAAGAAGAGATTTAAGGGGAAACATTACACATTTTCAAGGAATTATACTGGATATTACAGATCGTAAAAAAGCAGATGAAGCTCTAAAATTATCAGAACACAATTATAGAGAGGCGTATGATCGTGCTAGTTTTTATAAGGACCTGTTCGCTCATGACATTAATAATATCCTTCAAGTAATAAATTCTTCAGCAGAACTAATTTCTTTACAATTAGGTGATTCTGAGAAATCTAAGGATATAAAGGGTGTATCACAGATTATTAAAAAACAGGTAAGACGAGGAGCTAAATTAATCTCAAATGTTCGAACTCTCACTGAACTTGAAGAAAGAAAAATTCCTACATATCCAACAGATTTAAGTAATATGCTAATTAATTCAATAGATTTTGTAAAAAGAGCCTTCGATGAGAGAACTCTAAAGATTAATATGACATCTAAAGAGATAAACTTTACTGTTGATGCTAATGACCTATTACAGGATGTCTTTGAAAATATACTAATTAATAGTGTAAAATATAATGAAAATTCTGTAAATGAGTGTGAAATTATAATATCAAAGGAGCAAATAAACAATTCGGATTACATTAAAATTCAGTTCATTGATAATGGCATTGGTGTTCACGATGATAGGAAAAAGATTATTTTTCAATCTGGAAATAGAGAATTGAAAGGTTCTAAAGGAATGGGTTTTGGGCTCTCATTAGTTAGTAAAATTCTTGAGAGTTATGGTGGAAAAATTTGGGTAGAAGACAGAGTAAAAGGAGATTACTCCCAAGGTAGTAATTTTATTGTTTTATTACCACAATCTGGTTAAGTTTTTAATAAAAATAAAGAAAAAATATTTTTGATTTAATTTAAAGTTCCATTTCTACTACTTTAAATTTATTATCTGCTGCTTGTTCTTTAGATATTTTATACATTAACGCAAAAGCGATCGTACCGATGATAAAAATTATCATTGGAATTATTGACATTTGAAAAAGCAAACCCGTTTTTGCAAAATTACTATTATCTGTTCCAAGATCCGCATCATAACCAGTTATGCTGGATATTATGAAAAATATGAGGGTTTGGAAGAAATATGAAAAAGCGGTGAAAAATTTCCATACACTCGTATAACTTCCTTCTTCTCGCTTTCCAGAATTAACAGTTGCATTGTCGATCCCCTCTGCCCTTAAAAGTCCATAGATTACTCCAGATGTCGCACTAAATCCAACACCTTGAAAAGTATATACAAGGATAACACCTGTTAAATCGCTAATAAAGAATAATAGAAAAAAGCCAATAATATTTAACGTCATACCAATGATAAATGCTTTTTTATTTCCGATACTGAATGAAATGTAAACCCATAAAGGAGCTAAAAGAAAACCAACACCATACAATAATAGTAATGGTATAGCCGTATCTCCAATTTCCAATCCTAAACTATCTACGACGTAGAAATTAAGTCCATACAAAAAACAAGCACCTCCAACAGCCCAACAAAATCCGGCTATAACTATTCCCATCCAATTTTTATCTTTAAACACACGTTTAAGTATCTCTTTTACGGGAGAAGCACTCCTATCAGTTGCATCCAAGTCAGCGCGAAATTGTTTCATTTCTGCTGGTTCTCGTATCCCAAAACTATAGGGAATAACAAAAATGTACGCGATTATAACCACGATTATTACAGTACCTAAATACCCAATCCCAGTTATTAAATTGGGGATTAACCCACTGGCGACGATAGTAATAATACCCCCAAGTATAGCCCCAATCCATAACACCTTCCCTCTATGAGAAGATTCCCGAAATAAATCTGGAAATAAAGCATTATGATTGATCTCAACGCTTGTCATGAATGTGTCATGTATAATCATAGTGAAAATTAACCAAATTACTAGTATAGCTTCATTGGAAGATATTTCGATAAAACTGAGAATTAATATAAATGGACCAAAAATTAAACCGACCATAATCCATGGATATCTTTTCCCGAATCTTGATGTAAATCGTTTTGACCTATCTGCGAAATACCCTATCAATGGATCATTTATTGCCTCTATAATAGAATATACAAGAAATATTACAGCAATCATCAATTGACTAATTGAAAGCACATCCGCCGCAAAATATTGAATCTGACCCCACATAGCAAATAAAAATCCCGTGGTAACGCCTGATAAAGTGAAAAGAATAATTCTTTTAGTTGTTAACGTCTCAGAATATTTAATTCTTTCAGGTTCTGCCATAAAAATCACTAATACTATTTTTCAAATACTATTTTTTTTAATTTTATCGATAATAATTGATTTAATATAATTTTTGAGAATGAATTATTTATAGCTTTTTGTCAAAAAATCAGCATTAAAGATATGAAAAAAGTGTCTCATCCGTTCAATTTCATCCAATCTTCTTTAAAAATAGAATAAAAATAGGTATCTTCATATTTCCCATCAATAAAAACATCTTTTTTTAATATAGCTTCTCTAATAAAGCCATTTTTCTCAACGCAGCGACAAGAAGCTTTATTTGGAGCAAAAATATATGAATAAAGCTTGTTTAGATTTAATTCTGCAAATGCATAATTGGTTATTAGTTTAAGGGCTTCTGTACAGATTCCTTGATTCCAGTAATCAATTTCTCCTATAGAAAGCCCTATATACGCTTTTTTATCAAACCAGTTAATATTAAAAAGTCCTAGTTCACCTATTGGTTTTTGATCAGATTTATGCCAAATTTCTAAGGAGACTGAATCTTTAATTCCTTTTTCTTCTGCGTGAATTAATTTCTTCCATTGTTCAACTGTTTTTGGTATTACACTACGTCCAAATTTCCTAATTTTTGGGCGATTTACCCATTTAACATAGATTTCTACATTAGATATGTTGAGTGGCAATAAATCTATTTTTTCTCCTTGAATAAATGGTGTTGGTTCCATTTTCCTATTCTCTGTTTCTAATCATCCAAGGATTAGGGTGCATTTTCAAAAAAAAAATCATTTATTTTGTTCCATCCAGTCTCTTTTGAATAAACCAAACTGGTAGGTATCAACATACACTCCATCAACATACATATCTTCTTTTAAAAGGGATTCCTGTTTAAATCCAAGTTTTTCAGCTGCTCGAAGTGATCTTTTATTCGGATTAAAGACACCAGCATAAATTTTATGGAGATTTAATTCTGTAAATCCATAATTAATCAATAATTTCGCCGCTTCACCAATTATTCCTTTACCCCAATACTCTGGTTCTCCAATTATTCCCATAATCCAAGCATTTCGATATATCCAATTAATACGAAATAACCCCATACTGCCTATGGGACGTTTATCTCCTTTATGGTAGATGGTAAAAAATACTCCCTCCCTTGGTCCTCCTTCCGACCGTGGTTCAAACCATTTCTTAATATCTTCAGCGGTAGTGGGCATACTAAAACGCGCATAATGCCGTACTCGCTCATTATTTTGCCACTTTGCAAATAATGGAATCCATTTGGAATTTTGTGGTACTAAATCTATTCTCTCCCCTTCTAGAAAAGGGAATACATCACCCTCTTTTACTTCTTTATCCTTCTCTGTCAAATTTATTCTCCTTTTCCTTTCTTTTTTGCCAATCTTCTTTTAATAACCTAAAGGTTTTATTATTAAGATACTCCCCATTTACATACATTTCTTCTTTTCCTATACCTTCCAATTCAAATCCTATTTTTTCAGCAACAGACCAAGAACCAACATTTTTAACAGCAACCCCTCCATGTAATTTATTTAAGTTTAATTCATTAAAAGCATATTCCACTAACATTTCTGTAGCCTCAGTCGCGACATTTTTATTCCAATACTCTTTCTCTCCAATATGAATAAAAGCGTTTGCCCATCCATTCACCCAGTTAATCCATCCTAATCCAATTATTCCTAAAGGCTTTTTATCCTTTTTATGCCAAATTTCAAAGGAAATAAACTCAGGCATTCGTCCTTGAGTGCGCTCAGAGCTTTTTTTCTGTTCATCCAAGCTCCTTGGCATAACATTCCGAGCATATTGTCTAACTATAGGGTCATTTTTCCACCTTGTGTACACTTCTAGATGTTTTGAATTACGAGCGCAAAGATCTACAATTTTTCCCTCAATGAAAGGAAAATGATCAATCTCTTCTAATTCATCTAATTTTTCTTCTTTTTCCATTTTTTTACCTCCTTTCCTCAGATTTCAGCCAATCCTTTTTTAAAATTGAATATTTCAACTTATCTTCATATTGCCCATCAATATATACTTCTTTTTTAAGTGAAAACTCAAATTTAAACCCAATTTTCTCAGCAACCCGGATAGAAGCTTTATTTGGTGGAAACGTATAAAGATGAATCTTATGTAAATTTAGTTCTCCAAAAGCATAGTCTACAATTAATTTTCCTGCTTCAGTTGCAATTCCTTGCCCTGAATATTCGGGCTCCCCTACCATATAGAAAAGAAGCGCACTTCTATCAAACCAAAAAATACGAAGTAATCCAGTATACCCAATTGGTTTATTATCTTTTTTATGAACAATTTCAAAGAATAATTCGGTTTTTACACGTTCTTCTTTTGGTTCAAATAATTTCTTAACTTCTTCAATAGTTTGGGGAAATTCATATCTTGCATATTTCCTAGTGCGTGGATTGTTCATCCATTTGGCGTAAAGATTAATATTATCCATATTTGGTGGGCATAAAATTATGGTATCTCCTTCTATGAAAGGAAAACTTGTTTTCTCTTTAGTTTCAGTCATTTTAATAATAATATTTAATTAGCTAAGGTTAGAAAGATTAAATCTACCATAGCTTAAATGATTAACGATTTGTAAAGAGAATATTTAGGAATTCGGCAAATAAATAAATTAGAAAAGATTTATATATTCTCTTTTAATTACCATTTTTTAAAATAATGAAGTGAGACTAACAACTATGGACATTTTAATTAAAAATGGAAACATAATAGATGGTACAGGAAATCCGTGGTATCATTCCGATATTGGAATAGAAAATGGAAAAATAGCTAAGATTCAACCAAATTTAAATGAAAGTGATGCTGAGAAAGTTATTGATGCTAAAAATTTAATTGTTTGCCCTGGCTTCATTGATATGCACTCCCATACGGATGTTTATTTAACTTTTTATAGTAAGATGGACGCTGCTGTACATCAAGGAATTACTACTGCAGTTGTAGGAATGTGCGGAGAAGGCATTGCTCCTATCCCACCTGATAAATTAAATATATTTAAGGAATTATTTAAACCCCCAATGGGAGGCCAAATAAGAATTACATGGAGTACGTATAAAGAATATCTGGAGCAAATGGGCAAGTTACGCCTTCCTGCTAATTTGATATTTGTTATTGGTTTTGGAACAGTAAGAATAGCAGGAGGTCCTGGATTTGAAAATCGTCCTCCTACAGATAAAGAGCTTGAACAAATGAAAAATTATATTGCTGAGGCGATGGAAGCAGGAGCATTTGGTATGAGTACAGGATTAATTTATGCCCCTCAAGTCTATGCAAAAACCGATGAAATTATCGAACTCGCAAAAGTAGTAGCAAAATATAATGGTCTTTATTTTTCCCATATCAGGGGAGAAGCAAATACTTTAATCAAAGCTGTTAAGGAATTTATTGAAATAGTAGAAAAATCTGGTTGTGTTGGAGGTCAAATAGCTCATCATAAAGTTGCTGGTAAAGCATTTTGGGGATTAAGTAAGGAAACTCTACGTTTAATTGAAGATGCAAATACAAAAGGAATAAGCATAACTTTTGATCAATATCCATATAATCGTGGACAATCAGATCTTGCCTCAACACTTCCTCCTTGGGCTCGTGAAGGGGGGAAGGAAAAAATTCTCGAACGATTAAGAGATCCTAAAATACAAGAGGAAATTAAGAATGATCTTCTTAAAGAGTCTAATGAGTGGGAAAATTGGATTGAAACCAATGGTTTTGATCATTTATATGTAACATTCTTTAAGAAAAAGGAATGGAAGCATTTAGAAGGGTTGAGTGTAGCTGATGTAGCTAAAGAGATGGGAGACCAAGATGTCTTTGAAACCTTTTTTAAGATACTAATAGAAAATAATGCAGATGTTCCTACAACGATTGAATCCATGAATGAAGAAGATATTCGTCGCATCATGACCAGTCCTTACCAAATGTTTGGAACTGATTCAGCAGCAATGTGGCTTTTACCAGGTTTTAAAATATTCCATCCTCGTACATTTGGTACTTTTCCTAAAGTATTAGAAAAATATGTAAGAGATGAGAAATTACTGACACTTGAAAATGCGATAAGGAAAATGACCTCATTTCCAGCTCAAAGATTAGGATTAAAAGATAGGGGTTTATTAAGAGAAGGTCTGTGGGCGGATGTTGTCATTTTTGATCCTAAAACAATTAGAGATAAAACTACGTTCTCTGAGCCACATAAATTCCCAGAAGGGATCCCTTATGTAATTATTAATGGAGAACTTATTCTTGAAAATGGAAAACAATTACGGAAATATCCCGGGAAAATCTTAAGGCGACCAAGTTAATATGTAAAAAAAAATGAATTATTTATTTTCTACTAATTTTTCTAATTCACCTATTTTATCAGAAAGATATTTAATCCCTTTTTGCCAGAAAGAAGGATCATTAAGGTTAATTCCGATATCTGATAACATTTCTTCAGGGGAGCGTGAAGATCCAAGCGATAATAGTTTAATGAATTTAGGAATGAATTCATTTTTTTGCTCTAAATATAATTGATACAGTGCTATCACTAACAGATTAGACATGTTGTATGCATACACATAGAAGGGGACATGAAGAAAATGAGAAACCACAAATATGTAATTCGAATATTCTTCTTTTATATTGACCATGGAATTACCAAACATTAATTGCATTTCTTTAGCAAAAGCTCCTTTTATTTCTTCAGCAGAAGGCAACTTACTCTCCATTAAATCATGCATATATTTTTCAAATCTATAAAAAGCATTCTGTCGATGGGATGTTGAAAATTTAGATTCAATAAATGAACAAAGCATTGCAATTTTTTCTTCCATTGAAAGCTCTGTATTCATTAAATAGTCAAAAACTAAAATTTCATTGAAAATAGAGGCAATTTCTGCCGCTACTAGGGAGACTTCTAAATTTAGAAAGTTTTGGTCTCTTTGAATATAATAGGCATGAAAAGCATGCCCAAGTTCATGCGCTAATGCGCGTAATGAATCAACAGTATCTACATAGTTTACAAAAACAAATGGATAATGTTTTAATTTTCCATATTCACAAAAAGCTCCTCGGTTTTTTCCCTTTCTAGGTGTAACATCTATATGTTTTAACTCATACATTTTCTGTACTATAGATTTGAATTCAGGATGAAACATTTCAACAACTTTTTTAATTAGTTCAATAGCTTCTTCATAAGAGTATTTGATAGAAACCTCCCCTACTGGTGCATATAAATCAGACATGTGTAATTCAGGGAGATCGAGAATTTTCTTTTTTATATTGTAATACTTTTCTACAATAGCATAGCTATCCGTAGTGACTTCTCCTAATACATCAACACTCTCATCACTTACTTCATTTTCAAGATTCCTTCGTGAAATAGGTTTACTAAAATTCTTCTTTTTACTTTCTAAATCCCAATCTTTTAAAACATTATTAAAAGCGTGTGAGAATATCATTGCATTTTTATCATATTCTTTCATCATCGTACTTAGTGCTTTATGGCGAATATCTTTATCTGAATGAAACATATAACCAAACAACTCTGCTTCTGTAATATTTCTTGTTTCACCATCAACTTCAAAATCAAATACAAAACTGCTTTTTAATTCATCATACAGTTTCACAAAAGCTTTAGCTCCCGTAATTTGCTTCATTAAAATTATTTGCTCTTCCTTTTCAGAAAGTTGATGTTGTTTCTTTAATCTATTAAATTTTAGAGAATGAGAGTAGCGTTTTAATTCAGGAGCTTTTATTAATTCTTCATATTTTTCATTTGAAATATTGTTAAGCTCTAAATCAAAAAATAAAAGCTTCTCTTGAATTCTGGCTTTAAATTCATCGATTTTTGAATTAAAGGATTTTACATCATCATCTAATCTATTTATCGAATATATTAAGTTAGCATAGATCCCTAAGTAATATGTTCTCTCAGTTATTTTTTCATATTCTTCATACCATTTTAAAAGCTGATTAGAAGTAAGCAATGGGTCACTTAATCTGCCCTTAACTTTTTGATTAAATTGTCCCGCTAATTCCTCTAAATCTCGTATATCTTTTTCTATTTTCGGATCATTAATACCTTCATAGAAATCGCCTAAGTTCCATTTAATGATTTCTTCCATCATAATACTTGGAAGCACTATACCTTATTTGAATTTTACCATATAAATTTCTACCAAATTGGATTTAAGGGATGATTTTAGAACCTAAATATATCTTTTAAGGAAAATTTCAATCTCAGGATTTAATTATGATATACTCTAATCATTTTGAATATAATATTTATATATTTAAATTACATCATTTACATTAAATTAAAATTTAACAAAAAAGTATAGTACTTAGAAATTCAAATAATGTATTCCATAAAACAAAATTTGGGGTGCTAAATATGGTAGTTGTTAGTATGACTATTTCAAAATTAAAGTCTAATATATCTTTAAATGAGCTAAGAAAAATCTGGGATGATAGTATAACGCCTGCTTTAATGGATCAAAAAGGCATAATTGGAAGTTTCTTATTGGTCTCAGAGCAAAGAGATGAAGCCATCTCAATTGGATTATGGGAGACTAAAGAAGATGCTGAAATAATAGAAAAAAGTGGATTATATCAAGAACAAATAAAAAAGGTTTTACCTTTTATAGAATCTATAATTGAACGCAAATTTTATAATGTTAACAGTGAAATATTCTTTGCTAAAGAAGTGGAAGCAATTTAAAAACTTTCTTAGGGAGAGGGAAATTCTTAAAGAGTTAAATTAGGTTTAGAAAGAATTTTTTTTTAATTTTTTAATTTAAATTAGGTTTGTTAATGAGGTTGATTATGCATATTTTTAAGCATATTATAATCATATTAGATTTGGAACATAAAAAATTAAATTAGATTAGAGAAAGATTTCGTTTCCATTAAGTCTCGTTTCTTATATCTTATGCCCTCAAAACCATAGTTTTGCTCGAAAAAGAAATCAAATGGATCTTTTATATCATCTAATAAAGTATGAGAATAAAGATTATCATATAAATACTGACCTTTTTGTGTAATTTGCAGAAAATTTCCATTAACTTGAGCTAACCAATTTTGCTTTAAGAGGTTATCGATGATTGAACCAATACCTTTTTCATTAAATAAATATAAACCAAAATGAGAAAATTCAGTATATATTACATCTCCTTTATGTAATGATGTTTTAAAAAGTTCATTCAGTTGCTCTGGTGTAAAATTTTCACCATAATGATCATTAAGAAATGAAAAGATCCATTTTATTATATACTCTTTAAAATTTTCTTCATAAGTCATTTGAAAGCTTTCAAATTCAATCTCTTCTTCTTTTCCTTTTATAAACTCTTGAAAAATTTCAATAACTTCTTTTAAAATAAAAATACATATCACAATTGCTATAATTGGATCTAAATAAAAGAAAAAAGAAAATCCAAGTGATCTCCCAAATCCAGAAAATAAAGCTCCGATTATAATTCCAACGGAAATCATGATATTTACCTTTGAATCAATCGCACTAGCAACTAAAGAAGAATTTCTACTTTTTTTTCCTACAAAATTTTTGATTGCTCTCATATAAGTGTTTAAAAAAATAGAGATTAAAGCAATTATAACAATAATTATTATGTTTGAAATTGCTTTTGGGCCCAGTATTAAAGATTCAATTGAACCATATAGTATTGTTCCGGCTGTAAATGTCATTAGAATAACTAATATAACATTAACAAATTTCTCCTTTTTGTATTTAATACCTAATCCAATCAAAATTACTGCAATGCAATCTAAAAAATTTTCAAAACCTTCTGCCATCAATGATTCAGAATTAAACCAACCTATAAAAATTTTTAAAATGCTGAGAATAAATAATCCACTAAAAGATTTTATAAGTATATTATTACTGTTTAAAATTTTATCAAATTTTTCTTTTTGGCGTTTTAACGTGTCGTTCCAAATAAATTCTTGCGTTTCTCCTTCTTGATTTAAAGAAACAATATTGTTTGAATGTATATCTGCGAAACGAAGTCCACACAAATGATAGATAGAAGAAATAGCTGTATCTTCGTCAAAATATATTTTGGGTATAAATATATTAAATGTACCTCTAATTTGCTCTTTCAATTCGGAAAAAGCTAAAGATTTATGATCTGATTTTTTCAGATACTCCATAGCAACAAATTCAATTCTATTTATAGGAAATAAATTTATTTTTCTTCTATGAATTGCTACGGCGATTATTCTAATAAGCGGACTAATAGATTCTAAAATTAAGAAAATAATACATAAAAATAGAATAAATGTACTTAATGGTGTAAATCCAAGATATTTGCCCTCTACAAGATAAATTGAGAGAAAAAATAAATTCACGTAAAATAAGATAATTATAAATAAAATCCAGGGAGTTAATAACAATCTGACTACTCTTTTTACATGAAATTGTTTAAAAAATTCATTCAGAGCTGTTCTTATGTAGGGAGCTATAAAGAATATCCCAAAATATGAAATAAAAAAACTCAAAAAAAAAGCCCCTGTTAAAAGAATTTCAAAAATTGATAAGGTAAAAGAGATACTAATATAACTTAAGATAACTTTCTTACGATTTAAAGCCCAGATCTTGCTAACTCCCATGTTTATACTAAAAAAGAAAATCTTGATTATCGCTTATGAGTACAAATTAATAGTTAATATATATTATAATACTTATTATATATACTATTTTGAAGAAAGAGTTGTAGTTCGCTAAATAAAGGAATTTTGCTTTTATTATAAGAGAAGGTTCACTATCTTTTTAGGTTTACCTAAAATTAGAAAAAAAATATGAAAAAGATTTATTTTTTTTTATAAAAGATATTTAATCTATACTAATTTCATCGCTAAGTCCATATCTTCAATAGTAAGTTTCTTTCTTCCAGCATGTCGGGTCATTTCGAGAGCTTTATTGGTCATACCTTTTGCCATTTTCTCTAAATAATCAATTAAAGCATCAACGGCATCTCGAGCAACCATTTCAGCGCCATTATCTTTCATTAACTTTCGGACAGGACTCCATGCAAATACTTTTTTAGCCATTTTTATTCCTCCACTTTTTAATTTTAAATAACAAATAATGTTTTAATTTCTACATAAAACTTCTTTAAGTTATAATACTAATTTCAAATATATAAAGATTACGGTAGATGTTCGATACAATATGTTTCGGTTAATAATTTCATCCAATCGACAAAATTGCGAAGTCTGAGAAGAACGCCTCCAGAGATGGTTCTGAGCTATTAGATCTGAGATTTTTTTCTATTTTTAAACAGGTGAATTTACAGGTTTAAAATGCTATTAAATTAAACTGAATAATTATAATTAAATACGTATTTAGTCAATTATATTTATAGATCATTCTTTTGATAGTTTAGAAAAAAAGATGGCTTAAAATGGACTCAAACACATTTAAAGATGTACTGGACATTAATAGGCTAAAAGAAAAAATATACAAAATTAAAATAATGTATCATCCAAATTTAATAGCTAATTTATCAAAAGAAATGTATGACCGTTATAAAATTCGAATGTCTCTATGTGAAGAACTTCTTACATTATTAGAACAATCTAATATTGATAAAGAACAAATTAAACAACACTTTGAAAAGAAGATTGTAAATATACAAGATTAGCTCAATAGAGTAAAAAATCTAGAAGATAAAAAATTCATTCGAAATTCTATTGAGGAATGGGAAGATTTTCTATTTTAAATACAATTTTAGTTACCCATATATTCCGAAGAAATTAACTTGAATTAATGCAATATTTTACGCATTACATTGAAATTTGGAAACTCCTTATAGAGCGTAAACCCTTCTGATTCATATAAAGTAATTGGACCTCGATAACTATGCGCATCAGAAAGCTTTCCTTTTCGAGGATATGCCTCAATAATATCATATCCTTTATCCTTGAAATTTAAAATGATATATTGTAATAGCTGCCGAGCAACATTCTGCCTTCTGTGAGTATGGGCAATTAAAAAACAAACAATTCCTGCGATTTTTTTTCCTTGAGAATCAGGTGAATCATCTTCGTAAGGTATTTTTTCATAATTTTCTCTTAAATTAGCATTACACCATCCAACAGGATCATCATCTTGATATGCTATAAAGCCACTCATTTTACCTGAACATATTAAATCTATCGAAGCATTTCTGTTTTCTTCTTTAGAGCGTTTTTCCCATTCTTTGATAGTTCCAGGAAAATGATAGAACTGACAATAACACACAGACCAATCAGGATTATCTGCGAACCCAATCTCATCAAAATAATAAAGAAAATTGTCAAGAAGGTCGGGTGTCATCTCTTTAATCTTTAAATCCATTTCAAAATCATCAGAATATAATTTTTAGAATTATTCCAAGATTAAAAACTTAGAATTGATATAATAAAAAAGTAATAGATTAAATTAAAAAGGTCGGTAAAAAATCTCAATATTTTTCATCAATTGCGTTAAGCATAGATTTTAACTGATCAAAGACATCTAACCTAAAATCTGCTCCAATTTTAAAAAACAAGAGTCTTCCAACCTTTTTATCTAGCTGATCATCAACATTCAAGTTAGCAATTATTCCGGACCAATCAGTATTTTCAGATGTTCTAATCCCAACTAGAACAACACCATTTTCTTTTTCATTTTCAACCATTTTAATGATATAATCTTTCCAGCTTGGATCAATTTGAGATAGGTTTCGCGCATCAAAAATACAAAGAACACCATCAGAACTAGAAACATCATCAACTGCTGAATATTCATGCTGTTTTACAATAAGACCATTTTGATATTGGAATACTTTTTCATCATCATATTCTCGTATTAAAATTCCTTCTCCTAATTGTTTAATATTAGCTATAATTTGTAAACCAGGACTCCACATAGAACTCTCTGTAATTAAGGATAATGTGAAGACTATCTTCTTCTTTAGTATTGAATCGATTATTTCAAAAAGTTCCTCACTGCGCCTTTCATCTTCCATTTCTTTGCTTTTCATAACATAATGATATGAAATTAAATTAAACGCATCTTCCACATTCTCTCCATTTAACGCGCTTGTTTCGATATAAGATAATTTGATTTTTTCACCTTCAGAGAGATTGCTAGTTAATTTTACACCCTCTTGATAAAAGATCTTTCTCTCCTCCGTCAAATCTGTCTTATTTCCAACAATTACAATAGGGATCTCTTCATCCAAGATGAACTCTTTTAGTTCTTGATACCAATTTTGAATATTATCAAAAGACTCTCGATTAGTTAAGTCAAATAGAATAAAGGCAGCTTGAGCCCCTAAGTAATAGGCTTTCCGAAATCTCTTAAAATACTTTTGAGCTCCCAAATCATACAATGATACACCAATTACATTTCCAAAAAATTCAAATGTATGAGATAATACATTTAATCCAATTGTAGCTCTATAATCATGATCAAACCTGCCTTCAACAAATCTTCGGATTATTGAAGTTTTACCCACTCCATGATCCCCTATAATAACAAATTTGAAACGATATTCCCCTCCTGTACCAAGATCCATTTGATATAATTGATTTTTTAGTCGTTGTATATTTTCCGCTTCATATTCAAAATTTGGTACTGTTATTTGAATTAGATCATCTTCTTCAGCAGTAAGAATTTGAGCAGTCTTTTCAGCGAGAAATAAGCCGTAAGGAGCAAGTTTTTCGGTTGATGCCATACTTTCTAATACTAAACTCAAGATTCTTTGTTCATCAACAGAGATGAATAATAGACGATGATCTTCAGTATCAAAACTGGCATTTCCAAATTTCTTAAATGCAAATTCATTACGCATCCTTTCTAAGACAGGATTGACGATTGATGTTAAAACTGAAACCAATTCCATATCAATATCTTTTCTTTTTTCTCCAGCAATTACCAAACCTTCGCTGTCCGATATTATTACAGCTTCTACTTCAGTATTAATCTCTAAAAATTTTTTAAAAAGCTCCTTAAATAGTTGATTCTTGCGCATTACCATGAAGCAGTCTCCCCAAATGAAATTATTATTATAATAAAAATAGTTTTTCTTATTATTATTATGTATTATTATAAAAAATTAATACAAAGATTTCAGAAGCTAATGAATAGTTATTTTAGATATACTTTATTGTATTTAACATAACTTTAAGTTGATCATAAATCTCTAAACGATATTCGATTCCTAATTTAAAGAACAACAAAGACACGAGTTTTTGTTCAAGTAATTCATTTACATCAAATTCTTCCATTATTTTTGACCAATCACTCTTTTCAGAAACACGGATGCCTATTAAGACCACTTTATTTTCTTCAATTTCATTTATGATTTTGATTACAACTTCTCTCCAAGCCGGATCTACATGTTCTTTATATCGAGCATCGAAAATGCAAAAGACACCATCAGCATCTTTAACTTCAAAATTATTATAAAGATAATTTTTTAAAGTTACTCCATTTGAGAATTTATATAATCTATCCCGTTTTTCATCTTTTATTTTCTCGCACTCATATAAACAATTTATTTCTGAGAGAATTTGAAACCCTGGACTCCAAAATTCATTTTCAGAAATTATTGTTAATGTCAATAGTGAGTCAAATTCTTCTCCAATTACCTTTCTCTCCTTTAAAATAGTATTAAGTTCAGTTCTCAAATCATTTTTAACTCTTTCTTCCTCATCTTCTTTACTTTTAGTAATATAATGATATGCTATTAATGTAAATGCATCTTCAACATTTTCACCTGTTAAAGCGCTTGTCTCTATATAGGAAATCTTAATATTAGGTTTTTGAGATAAATTAGACACCAGATCTACTCCATCCTTATATTCCACTAATCTTTGATCAATCAAATCAGTCTTATTGCCAATTATTATTATGGGTATTTCCCGCCCTCCAATAAAATCTTCTAACTCCTTATACCATTCTTTAACATTATTAAAACTTTCTTTATTTGTAAGATCAAAAACAATAAAAGCTGCTTGGGTACCTAAATAATAAGTTTGCCTAAAACGACGAAAGTAAAGTTGCGCTCCTACGTCCCACAATGAGTAGATAATCTGGTTGCCAAAAAACTCATGAGAATGGGATAAGATATTAAGACCGATGGTAGCTCGGTAGTCATGGGAAAATTTATTCTCTACAAACCGTCTAACCAAAGATGTTTTGCCCACTTCGTGATCTCCAATAATTATGAATTTAAATCTATACATACCACCTTCTTCTAATCTCATCTGATAAATTTGATTTTTCACTCTATCAGCGTGCATAGATTCATCCGTCTCATATTCAAAATCAGGAATTGTTAATTGAATTTTATCACCTTCTTCTGCGTTTAAAATCTGAACAGATTTTTCAGCAAGAAGATAAGCGGAGGGACTAGCTTTATCTACGGATGCTAAACTGTTTAAAACAATACTAAGTGTTCGCTGTTCATCTAATGAGATGAATAGAAGTCGATAACGATCTGTATCAAAACTAGCTGTTCCAAATTTTTTAAATGCAAACTCATCTCGTATTCTTTCTATAATTGGATTTATAATAGATGTTAAAACTGAAACAATTTCCATATCAACCTCGCTTCGTTTCTCTCCAGCAATTACTAATCCGCCTTTATCACTTACTATTAATGCCTCAACATCTTTATTTATTTCTAAGAATCTATTAAAAAGCTCTGAAAAAAGTTGAGATCGATTAAGCATTATTTTTTCTTCCTCTATTTTATTTTTTGGTGTTCTTATCCTTATAATAACATTCGTTATTTTTATTATTTTTTACATAAATTCACAAAAACATATTTTTATAAAGATTTTGTATTGTTACTTTATTATATGTACTCTATTTATGATAAGTGTAATAAATATTTTAAGACGATACCAACAGATATACTATGCCTACTTGTATTGTTTGTCATTTAGATATAGAAGAAAATACGGACTCTCTTTTTCAGTGTAGCAATGGACACCCCATTCATGAGAAATGTTTAGCTGAATGGTTATTACATTCACAAAATTGTCCATTATGTACTGACCCTTATCCTCAACAAGTAATTGTTAAATTCGCGGGTTTTATGGAAAATAAGGAAAAGGAAAAGCAAGCTATTCTAGACGAGGAAAAAAGGAAAAAGGATATCAAAAAAATGGTTGAATTAACAAACAAGATCCTTTTTTTTAAATTCATTGAAGAAGTTGAAAAGATGATTGAAGAAAAAAAATATGAAGATGCTTTTGAAAAACTTATGCAGTGTTACAAAGAAGGAGCTATTGATGATAAGAATCTTAAAATATTATTTCTACTAGGTAAATCAAGCTTCTTAAAAGGTAGATATGATTTAACAATTAATTTCTTGTTCAAGCTTGTTAAAATTAAATTTGATTATCCTGAGGGATTTCTATACTTAGCAAAAGCATATGAAAAGCTTGGACTTCATGATAAGGCAAAATGGGCTTACGATCGAGTAAAATAATAAATATTTTTTTAGTCTATTACACTACTTTATTTTTACTAAATTCAAATCAACGTCTACAATATATCCTTGAGAATGATCTGTAGGTCCGTGGCCATTACCTATGTTTAGTTCATTTGCTTTTTGAATCGCTGCTGTTAAATAGGATTTTGCGACATGAACTGCCTGCTTCACAGCATATCCTTTAGCTAGTTCAGCAGCAATTGCAGATGCAAAAGTACAGCCTGTACCATGAGTGTTTACAGTTTTAATACGCTGAGCATGAAATTTTATAAAATTTATTCCATCGTATAATATATCTATTGATTCTTTAACATCTGTTAAATGTCCGCCTTTTATAACGATATTTTTAGCTCCCATATTATGTATTTTAATTGCTGCTTCTTGAGCTTGATTTGTATTATTTATTTTTATCTTGGCTAAAACTTGAGCTTCTGGAATATTAGGAGTAACCACATAAGATAATGGAATAAGTTCTCTAGCAAGTGTTTGCTCTGCTTCAGATTTTAGGAGTTTATCACCACCTTTTGCAACCATTACAGGATCTACTACTATGAACTCCATCCCATATTCTTGAGCACATTCTGCTACAACTTTTATAATTTTAGCATTTGATAACATACCAGTCTTCCAAACATCCGCACCAATATCACTCATAACAGAATCTATTTGTTTCTTTACAAATAGAGGATCTACTTCAAAAATGCCTTGAACCCCTAATGTATTTTGGGCAGTTAAAGCAGTGATTACACTCATTCCATAAACACCACGAGCGGCAAATGTCTTTAAATCTGCTTGGATTCCAGCACCTCCTCCCGAATCAGAACCCGCTATCGTTAGCACTTTTTTCATATATTTATCCTGTATTCATTATTTTAATATTTTTATGAATTAAAATAGATTTTATTTTAAAACCTAATTTGTTCTTAAAATGTTAGAATATTTAGCTAGAACAGCAAATGTTTTAATTGGCATATCCCATAAATCATAAATTGGGATATTCGCTTTTATGAATTCTCTCACCCATGAATTATTATATCCTTGTGGACCTATATAGAAAACAGGAATCGATTTCTTATGTACTAATCTTTGTATTGGTTTTAAATAAATAGATTTCATCATTTCATTACTTACTTGATCAAAATGCTCATAAGTTTCACCACCAGATTCATTTATTACATCCATTATTTCCTCAAAACCAAAAGCAGCATAAATAACAATTCCATCAACTTCTCCTGAATTAATCATTAGCTTCGGAATTTTGACATAGAGATTATATTGATTAAACTGAAAAGTTAAATCTAAAGGGTTATCTATATTTGCTACTGTAGGTACATAAACTTTTAGTTTTTCTTTCAATTTATCTGAAAATTCTGGAATTTGTAATCCCAATTTTTCTGCTGTTTTTGCCATCATTGCACCACACCCCCCAGAATCTGTTATTATTCCAAGTCTTTTTCCTTTAGGAACAATTCCATATGAAAAGGTTCTTAAGTAATAAAAAAAGTCTTTAATAAAATTAGTAGAAATTATTCCAGTTTTTTTAAAGACTGATTCAAAAATAATGTCATCACCGGCCAGAGATCCTGTATGTCCTCTTATGGATCTTGTAGCAGCTTCTGTTCCTCCCGCGTAAATCGCTACTATCGGTTTTTCAGGGGAAATTTCTTTCGCTAGTTTAATAAATTCTTTTCCACGCTTTATTTCTTCTATGTATAATCCAATCACACTAGTCTGAGGATCATATTTAAGATACTCTAAGAAATCAACTAAATCTATATTTTCCTCATTTCCAATAGAAAGAGATTTTCCAATCTTTACACCGATTCTATTGCAATACCAAAACACATGGGATGCTACAGTTCCTGAGTGAGCAATTAGTGAGATATTTCCTCTCTCTGGAGTTTCATATATCCACATCGTATTAAAAGTAATATTCTTTTTTTCAGAATGATCATACCAAGCGTTGTAAACTCCTAAACAATTTGGACCAATGTATCTTATACCATATTTTTTAGCTATTTCGGCTATAGTTTGAGATAATATAATACCATTGGATCCGACTTCTCTAAAGCCCCCTGAAGTAATTATTACATGCTTAACACCTTTCTTCCCACACTCTTCTAATACTCGTGGAACAATTTGAGGTCTTAATATGATAAAAGATAAATCTGGAATTTCTGGTAAATCTAAAATAGATTCATATGCTTGTAATCCTTGCACTTCTTTAAGTTTTGGATGTATAGGATATATTTTTTCTTTTGGAAATCCTCCAAAAATAATATTACGAAGTTGCATTGCTCCCATGTTATCTAAAAATGAGTTAGATGCTCCAAAAACGGCAATACTTTTAGGATTCAAAATATGATACAAAAAATGTTCCTTAGAGGATTCATCTTCAATTTCTGTCAATTTATGTACTTACAACTATTTGAAATTTGATTGTTAATATTATCTTAATAATTTGAATTTGTTTAAGGTTCTATTTGAATTTAATTCAATTTCTTTTTTTCAAAGCTTCTTTTAAAAGTTTAATAGCACATAATTCTCCACACATACTACATACCTCATCATCACTGGGAGATGCATTTCTATAATGAATCTCTTTTGCGAGGTCAGGATCAATTGATTCTTGGATCATACCTTCCCAATGTAAATCTTTTCTCGCAAGATCCATCTTGTAGTCCCAATTAGAAGCTCGTTTCCCGTATCTGGCAATATTTACTGCATGAGCAGCAATTTTTGAAGATATCACTCCCCGTTTAACCTCTTCTTTAGTAGGTAATCCTAAATGCTCAGAAGGAGTAACATAACATAAATAATCAGCTCCTGCTAACCCCGCAAGGGTTCCTCCTATTGCTCCTACAATATCATCATAACCAGGCGCAATGTCAGTAACTAATGGTCCTAGTACATAAAAAGGAGCCTCATGACATAATGATTTTTGCATTTCGACGTTCCTCTTAATTTCATTTGCTGGTATGTGCCCAGGTCCTTCTACCATAACTTGGATGTTGGCATTCCATGCTCTTTTAACTAATTTGGATATTTCAAGCAACTCTTGGATTTGAGGAAAATCAGTTGAATCAAAAATACATCCTGGTCTTAATCCATCCCCTAAAGAGAGTGTGAAATCATATTCTTTTGCCATTTCTAAAAGATAATCATAATTACAATTAAATGGATTTTCTTTATCATTCTCTAAAATCCAAGAAGCTAAAAATGTACCCCCTCTTGAAACTACACCCATCATTCGAGGATGATTCTTTAAATAATTTATAATATCTTTGGTTACCCCAACATGGATGGTAAAAAAATCTACACCCTCCTTTGCTTGCTCTTCTATGACTTTGAACATATCGTCTTCGTCCATGTGAATAATAGCTCCTTTTTTCTCCAGTGATCTTAAAGCAGTCTGATAAATCGGGACTGTTCCTATAGGAACACCAATTTCAGTAATAATTTTTTTTCTAATAGTTAAAATGTCTGACTCTGTAACACCTGAACTCAAATCCATCACAGTGTCTGCACCATACTTAACAGCAGTTTTAGCTTTTTCTAATTCTTCATCAATATTACATACAGTTTTAGAAGAACCTACATTTGCATTAATCTTTACTAACAATCCTTTACCGATACCTATTGGTTTCTCTAATTCTCTTCGATTGGATTTAGGAATTATTATCCTTCCACTTTTAATTCCCCGTCTTAGAAATTCTATATCAACTTGTTCATTCTCGGCAATTATTTCCATTTCCTTTGTTATATTGCCATCTTTAACCATTTTTATAAGCGTAGACAATATTTAAGACCTTTGATTAATTTTAAAGTTCTAAATAGCGAACACTATCTAAGATAAGATAATTCTGGAGAAATTTTATTCTTTTGGTTATTAATTAAAAATTCAATGAAAAAAAATTGTTAATTTAGAAATATTTTTTTAATCAAAAATACTACATACTAAGTTAAATTAATTTAATTTTTAATTAATTTAGAGAGGGAAATATCAAATGATCAGTAAAGGTATGAAACGAGTAATAAAATTGCTTAAAAAACGAGGAGAAGAAGAAACAAAAAAAAGAGTAGAAGATTCCCGGAAATCATTAGAAGAATTAGCTGATATAGAAGAGGTTCCAGAAGACGTAACAATTGAAAACATAGATGCCGGGGGCGTTCCAGCAGCCTGGATAAGTACTCCTGGATTTGTCGAAGAGAATGTAGTTCTTTATTTGCATGGTGGGGGTTATGTTGAGGGATCAATACATTCTCATAGAGGACTTGCATTTAGAATCTCAAGAGTTTCAAAATCTCGAGTTCTTCTAATAGATTATCGGCTAGCGCCTGAATATCCTTATCCCGCGGCTTTAGAAGATTCTGTTGCAGCATATAAATGGATGATTGATACTGAAGAAATAAATCCTGAAAATATTATAATAGGAGGAGATTCGGCTGGTGGTGGTTTAACTGCTGCAACACTTATAAAATTAAGAGATCTTAATATCACTTTACCTGCTGCTGCAGTTTTACTTTCTCCATGGACAGATTTAGATATGAGGGGAATTTCAATTAGAGAAAAAGCACGAGTAGATCCATTTGTAGACGCAAGTAGCCTTTTTTTCATGGCTTCTTTGTATGTTGGAGATGATGATCCAAAAAATCCCTATATATCACCATTATATGCAGATCTTAAAGGTTTACCTCCTCTTCTAATACAAGTAGGTACTGCTGAAGTTTTACTTAATGATGCTACTCGATTTGCTGAAAAGGCAGAATCTGCTGGTGTTGATGTTACTCTAGATATATGGGAGGATATGGTACATGTTTTTCAAGCATTTGCTCTATGGGCACCAGAGGGTCAACAAGCACTCGAAAAAATTGGTGAATTCATTCAAAAATTCATGAAAAAAGAAGTACAAATAATTTAGATAAAAATTTTTTATCTTTTTTTATCATTTTTTTAGTGTTTATTTACAAATTCTCTAAAAGTACACATTTTATCAAGAGATTTAGCCGCCAATTCTATCGATTCAAACACAGGAACTTTCAATTTGAATAATTCTCTTTTGAATAACACTTTATTTGCATAATCGCTGGTATCATCAACAATCTTATATGCAATGCATATTAACGGCTTTTTCATTACTTTATATGCTTTTTTAATTGTTTCAAGAAAAATATGGCTAAAATCATAAGTTTTAATAAAAATTATTGCGGAGATATTAGGATCTGAGTCTAAAGTAATAAGTGTTTTATAAAATATTTCTGGGATGGTCCCAGTTGCTCCTAAATCTAGTGGATTTCGAAAAATTGTATTAACATCGGGGAGAAATTCTTTAAATTTATCAGCAGTTGTTGAATCAAATTTAGGAATTTTTAAGCTATATCTTTCAAAAACATCGGTTGTTTCAATTGATGCACCCCCTCCAGTAGCAGTAATTCCCATATTTCGGTTTAATGGCATACTACTGATGTGTTGAAAAAGCATTGCTAAATTAATTAATTCTGTAGAATTATTTACTAATAATGCTCCAGTTTGTTTTGTTATGGCTTCCCATATTTTTAAAGAACCTGCTAATCCTCCTGTATGGGACATAATAGCTTCTCTTGAAGCTTCACCAGTCCCTACTTTCCAAAGAATTACAGGTTTGCCTTTAAGTGATAACTGTTTAACGATCTTTAAAAATTTCCTTCCGATTTCCTTGCTTTTAATATTTTCTACATACATCGACACGATATTTGTTTCTTTATCATGTAAAAAATATTCTAAGAAATCTACAAAGTTTAAATCAATTTGATTCCCAATGGAGAGAACTTTGCTTGGATAGGTTCCATAAACTGATTGTCCCATTGATGATATATAAACAGCTAATCCCCCAGATTGAAAAATCATACCCAGATTTCCAGATTTTGCCTCAAGATGTCTTAAAGAAAAAGAGATTTTATTTTTAGGGACAAAAATTCCAAGACAGTTAGGACCTATTATCCTAATTTTATACTTTTTTGCTATTTCAAGTACTTTTTTTTCCAAATCATGATTTCCTATTTCAGAAAATCCGGATGTAAAGATCGTTACAAATGGAATTCCCTTTTTTCCGCACTCTTCGAGAAGAGCGGGGGAATACTGTGCAGGAACAGCAATAATTACATAATCTATAGGTATATCATCAGAGATCTCTAAAATAGAGTCATAAATTTCAATATCATGAAGTCTTTTTCCTTTTAAGCGCGGATTAAATAAATAAATTGGTTTTTCAAACCCAATATTTAAAAGACATTGAAGAAAGTACCCTCCACCAAAACGTTTTTCATTAGCTCCTATGATTCCAATAGATCTTGGATTGAATAATTTCTCAAAATCAGTCATAACTCTCAATACCCGATTTTCAATTGTTTTAAAAGTTCAATTAAAGATTCTGTTAATTTATAACTCTTTAATTCTGCGAATGGTACAAATTTAGCCTCTAACGCATCATCTGCAGCTATAGGAGGCTGACTTAGATTACCCTCAATTTGTTCAACAAAGTAATTAATTAATACATAATGGTATTCAATTTTACCTGCTTCATCATACATAATTTTATCTATAATTCCTGCTAATTTTGTAACTTTTACTTTAAAACCTGTTTCTTCAAAAGCTTCTCTTTCGGCGGCAAGTTCTACTTTTTCCCCAAGATCTAAATGCCCCCCAGGGATACTCCAATATCCTGCATCAGGATTATATTTTCTTTTTACTATTAAGAGATGTTCATTTCTAATGAGGAGGATTCCAACTCCTACGTGGGGAAAATTGGGATAATGTCGTAGTTCAAATGGATTAATTTCTTTTTTACCTACCATATTTCATTTGAATTTTTGATTATTTTTTAATTCAAATGATTTTTTATATAATATTTTATCCAAATCTAAAAATTATTTGAAAAGATATTAGATATAATTTTACTTGCCTTCCATATAGAGGGGGGATACGCCTATTTTTTTATTCCTGGTCCAATATCCTCGAGGTGGTATTATAATGTTATTTTCTCTACAAATCTGTTCTAAACGAGAAGATGATATCCCATAATATATACAGAATTCCTTAATAGGTAGTCTTAGTGAAAGACTTTGAATCTCTTCTAATATTTCTGTGGTGATCATAATCTTGGTATTTTTTTCTTTTAATTCTTTAGGAGTTACAAATCTTACTCGTTTCTGTGGCATACTTTCTTTATGATTAGCTAACATTTGATTAAATAACTTAGCACCTAAATGTAAAGACCAAACCTTCCTTCCCGGTTCATGATATAAAGTATATGGCAAATTAAATTTGATCTTGATTTGATTTAAGAATTTGAAACTATTACTTGTGATTCTAGTTGATCCCTTTTTACCATCCCCATCAAAATAACCTAATAAAAATGCTAAAAGCAATTCTCGACTGCTAAGTATTGGCAGTTCGATATTATATGTTTTCTTTTTTCCTATTAGTAGACCTTGTTTAATTAAATGATTAACTAAGGTATCACTTGTAATTTCAAATCCATATAATCCATTTGTTTTTATGTTTACATATTTAGGTTCAATTCCAAGAGTTTTTGCTAGACAATTTACTGAATTTACAGAGTTAATATCATTAGCATTGAGCCCAAATCGAAATCTCAAATTGATAGCTTTATTTCCTTTTCCTCCTCTTTTAAAACCAATACCTCCATCGGCAAAAATAAATCCTAGCCAATAAGCTTTTTCTTTTGAATTAATATTTTTAAAGTAATGGAGTGTAAGGTTTGGATGAAAATCATAGATTTTTAAAGGGGATTTTTTCACATTATTCAATCTTTTATACTTTTCGATTAATTTTATAGCGTTAAATGATTTTTCTTTTAATGTTTTTCTTAAATTAGATTTACATTCGGAGATCTCTTGAAGCGAAATCTGAAACCTTGGATTTCGATTAGTATTTTTCTTAATATAGGTTATAAGTTTTTCATTTTGACTCAAAACTTTGCTTAATTTCTTATCAGTTATTATAAAACCAGTTTCTAAATGTAAATCTTTTTTTAAATCATTAATAAGCATTAAAACAGTGTAAGTTTCTTTACTATATTTGTTATTCTTCGAATCATTATTATAGTTCTTTATTCTTACCCCGTAATCTTTTTCCATCAAAATTTTTTATTTTCTTCAAATAATAAGTAAAAGGAGAGTCTTTAATTTTTAATTTTTTTCAATTGAGTTCTGTTTTGTTGACTTTTCTCTTTAAAAAGATATAAATAAGACTTCTATTACTACGCATTTAGCAATATTACGTTATTTTTAGATATATTTCATTTATATTACAATGAAATTTAGATTTATTTTCCAAAGAATTAAAAGAAAAGGATCTGTGACTTTATCTCCCACGAATTCTACTAATTTAAGTTTAAAAAAAGAGGCTGGCACTCTTTTAAAAAAATTAAAAATAACATTAATGGGATCACTAACATTACTTTGGTTCATTCATGCTTTAGTTGATACTTATCTTTTCCATCAAGGAGATTTTAGCAAAACTATATTTACTTTAAATTTTCATGAATTTTGGATGTATTTGATCATTATTTTATTTTTCGCAATAATCTATGCTTTTAGCAGTTTTATTATTAAGAAACAAATCGAGTTAGACAATATTATTAAAACTTCTGAAGAAAGATATCTTAGGCTTTTAGAAAGTTCGAATGATCTTTTTTCAAGCATTCAAGATGGGATAGCAATTTTGGATAAGGAATTCAATATCATTCATATTAATCCAACACTAAAAAGATGGTATTTATATAAAAAACCGATTGTTGGAAAGAAATGTTATGAATTATATTGTAACCAAAAAAAAGTTTGTAATGATTGTCCAAATCTAGGATTCATTAATCAAAAAGAGATTATTAGTAAAGTGTATCCGAAAAGTGATGAAAAAGGAAATGGAATTGGATGGATTGAAGTATTTTCTTTTCCTTTATTTGATCAAAAATCATCTGATATAATTGGTATTATACATTATTTAAAAGATATCACAGAAAAAATAGAAGCAGAACAATTGATTATTGAAGAAAATAAAAAATTATCTGAACTAAATAAATTTAGGAAAAACATTATTACAAGAGTTTCTCACGAATTAAAAACACCACTGAATTCAATCCAAAGTGCGACTCAACATCTTTTAACGAGTTATAGGAATGAGATTAGTCCTGAAACACTTCAGTTCATTGACATAATATACAAAGGAGGAGTTAGGTTAACGAAATTAGTAGAAAATATTTTGGATATAGCAAAATTAGAATCGGGAAGGTTATTCTTAAATAAGGAAAGAACTAATTTTATAGAAATAATAAAAAATTGTATTGATGAGGTATCATTTTTTGCTATAAAACGCAATATTTTATTGAAATCTTATCTAGATCAAGAGATCTATTTAAACATTGATCCTATTAGAATTGAACAATTAATTATCAATTTATTATCAAATGCTATTAAAAACACACCATCAGGAGGAGAAGTTATTATAAAGACTTTAGAAAATAATAATCATGTTGACTTACAAATTAAAGATACAGGTATAGGTATTTTAAAAGAAGAAGAAGAAACATTATTTCAAAAGTTTGGGAAGATTGAAAGATTCGGAAAAAATTTAGGTATTGATAATGAAGGGATAGGTCTTGGGCTTTATATTTCACGCGAAATAGTTCAATTACATGATGGTCAAATAATAGTAGATTCAAAGGGAAGAGATCAAGGTTCTACCTTTACAATAAGATTAGCATTAGATTAACTATAAAAAGTTGTTTAAAATCTCAAATTCTTCAAAATTAAAAGGTTTTAAAAAATATCCATCAGCTTGAGTATTTGCTATTCTTTTTTCTACTTCATAACTAGGAACAGCAGTTATATAGAAAATAGGAATACGCTTAAGTTTTTTATTTGATTTAATTTTTTTGCATATTTCATATCCATTGATATCAGGTAAAATAATATCCAGCAATAATAATTTGGGAATTGATTTTTCTAATTCTTCTAAAGCTTCAGTCCCAGTAATTATATCTCTACAAGTATAGCCTTTTAATTTAAAAAAATCAATTAATACCTTATTAGTAGTAACATCGTCATCCACAATTAATATATCATATTGAAACACTTTATTTTTGTTTTGATCTAAAGTGCTATTTATCTTTTCTTCAAGAATGAGGCATTGATCAAAAACTTCCTTTAGTTTTGTCAGAATTCCCCATTCAAGTTTATCTTTATAATTTTCTATTAAAAGATGGGTATATCCTTTTATTGCTGTAAGGGGTTCTTTTAAATCATGAGAGAGTTTTGAAATAGTGGTCATCGGGTTTTGTTTTGAACCATATTCTATGTAAAAATCTACTGATCTCCTAACTAATTTCGAAATAGTGGAAATATTACTTTCTTTGATATGATTCTGCCATCTATTTTTTGTTTCCTCAGGAACTAAAATAGTAATCCTTTCCTTATCTTTTTCATATATTTTTTCGCCTTTCTTCCACTTTTCAAATCCTTTTGTTATAGAACCTCGCCATATAGCAAGTTTACCTGTTTCTTTCTCATAACGTTTCATTTCATCAGTTTTTTTAATATTTTCTTGGATAGGTATTTCACCTTTATTTTTAATTGAAGAAAGATACAAAATGAGATTCTCGATTATCTAAACTATTGTATTATTTTTTAAATTTAAATCAAAAATGTTAATTTATTTATTTAAAATTCATTATTTTTTATCATAATTTTTTTTATGAGATTTATGTAGTTATTATATAGAAAAAAAGATTATTAAATACTATTAGAAAATGGAAAAAGGGTAATATAAATAGAATCTAAAAAAAGAAGAGGTATAGGTGAAGAACATCCTAAGTCGAATTTAATTCAATTACTAGCAGCTATAATCTTTTTTTCTATTTGGGGATTAGATTCTTTTATATTTAAACTCTCAACTCTATTCACAAATTTTATCCCATTTTTTTTACGTTTAACATTGTTTTTAAGTTTCCTCACAATAGGATGTATTTTAATATTCCGAACGGGTCATATATTATTCCATAAAGAAAATAAGGCTTCTAAATTGATAAAAACGGGTCTTTTTGGCCATATGAGACACCCTTTATATGTTGGCATTCTTATAGTATATTTGGGGTTTATTCTGTTTTCATTTTCACTCATTTCATTTATAGGGTGGATTATAGTTTTTGTTTTATATAATATAATTGCTACCTTTGAAGAGAAAGATCTTGAGAAATTATTTAAAGATGAATATTTAGAATATAAGAAAAACGTACCAAAATGGATTCCAAAAATATAATTCTTTCATCAATTGATATAAAAGTCTATTAAAACGGACTTATATTTCTTTATTTTTATTAGAAGGGTAAGGGAATAAAATAAATCAATCATTTGATATTTTAATTTAAAAGTTAAATAGCAATTACTAGGGAGTTTATCTATGAAAGATAAACCCCTAATAATTGTAAAAATTCGTTAGGACTTGCTTTTGATAGGATTTGCGTTTGTTAGGATTTGCTTTTTATTTATAATCATGATTTTTTTTTAAATATTATAAAAATTATAATAAAAATTTAATAATTATTATCTTCTGAATTTCTTTTTCCTAATTTTCGATACTGTTTTAGAAATTACCTTTTCTGTTTGCTGTGGTTCTTCGAAATTTTCAACCTTCATAGGTTCCTGAAATGTATTAACTACTAGAGAGTTGTTTGCTGATTTAGTCTTCTTAACCTTTCCATTCTCACCATGTTCATGTAATTGATTTTTCAAATTCTCTGCTAGATTTCCCAACTTGTTTGCTGTTGACGTAATTTCCTCCATAGAGGCTGTTTGTTGTTCTGATGAAGCACTAATTCCTTCTAAAGCTCGAGAATTTTCTTCTCCTGCTGAGGTTGTAGCTTCGATATCTTCTGTTATAGCCCCAATTAACTCGACTGTGGACTTAATACGATTAATAATTTCATCTACTTGAGCGCCAGTATCACCTACTGCGTTTTTTGATTCCTCCGCAAGTTTCCTGACTTCGTCTGCTACAACAGCAAAGCCACGACCGTGTTCACCTGCTCTTCCTGCTTCTATACTCGCATTAAGAGCTAATAAATTCGTTTGATCAGAAATTTTGGTTATTAATTCCATTATCACATTTATATCCTTTGTGGATTTTATTACCTCATGTGAAAATTGATTAATATTACTAGCCATTTTACTTATTTCAACTAGTGAATTAACTTGCGACTGAGTATTCATAGAAACTTCTTGGGTGGTTGATGCGATTTCTTCAGATGCGGCATTTACTTCACTTGCACTCGCAGCTAATTCAGTAGCCATATTAGACACATTTACACTTGCATCCGAGCCAGCTGCTAAAATTCTTTCCATATTGTTTGTTACCCTTACTATTCCTCTCACTGTAGGCACTGCTACGACAACACCTAAGACGATTGCGACTGATAAAACAATTATAGTAATAAGTAATGCACTTGAAACTGTAAAATTTGCATTTCTAACAGCAGAATTAACAGAGGAATCTAGCTGAGCTACTAGATCTTCTAAATGTTCTTTCATCTCATCATAATTATCTTCAAGCAATTCACTTCCTTCCCAAGCAGCACTATATTTATCAATAATATATTGATAATCAACAATAGCAACATCATGCCATGATAGTTGTTGATTAACTATAGTACTTGTAAGATTTGCATCATTATCAATAACCGCTTTTAGGGCATTAAAATTGCTTGCTGCATCTTCAATCGCTACTGATAACATAGCAGCATCATCACTTTCTCGCCCTAAAATTGTTTCATGCATTACATGTTCTTCTACATCTCTCCAATATAACATTTCAGTAATATCTTTCTTTGTTGTTTCATAAACTGCCCAATTAAGTAGTCTTTCTAGACTTAATTCCCAAGTCTCAACATTTTCATGTACGAGATGTAATCTTGCGAAAGCAGCGTCAAAAAGATCAAACATTCCAGTATCCTCAGTTGTACAGGCATTTACCATATTATCATAATGAAGGCGAATCTCTACTAACTCCTCTTCATATTCAGGAAGTAATTCATCAAGTTCAGTTAGATGCTCATCTAATTCTTCAGATTCTAACTCAAAAGTTGTTTTAGTCCCATTAGTTTCACCTAATTCATATTCATGCATAAGATGAGACATTGCATCTCCATGATATTTGATTTCTCGAGAATCTTCTACAGCAATAAGATATTTTTTGGTAATTTTTTGAACATCTGCATTAACAGTATTAATCTGTATAACTCCTAAGATTCCTATGACAGTACATAAAATAATAAGAACTGAAAATCCGAAAACCATTCTTCTTCCAATATTCATATTTTTTCACCCGAAAAATTATTATCATTTTTAAAAATTTTTTATTAGATTTGTGTTCAAATTTCTTAATCGAAATAATTTTTGTATATAATTTCGTTGTTTTTTATAATTTTGCATTGCATAAGTTATCAGAAAAGGAATATTTAAATATTTTTATTATAATAAATGTTACTTAAAAAAGGATTATTATTATAAAGATTGTGATCCTAAGTAGGACTTTTGATAATAAAAAAGTATTATATTTTATTTCAATTACGTGACTTTAATACTTACAATAAATCCTTAAAATTTCGAAATGTATTTTGCTCATTCTCATTGACATTCTCATTGACAGATATGTATAAATATTAATGTAGATATATTAATTATTAATAATTTTCAATTTAGAATAATCGCAATAAAAAAGGCGTAATCTTGAATGAAATTTTTCAAAAAGAAAAAATTAAATTCATTTCTCTTAATTTCATACCTTCTTATCTCTTTATTTTCTAGCTCAAATTGTTCAAATCTATTTTTTAAGGTCAAACAAATAGGAGTTGAATTTCTGGATATTAGTAAATCAAATAATTTATTTGATGGTATGTATATCAATTACACTTTTACTGTTTTTGAAGAAGCTAAACCATCACAATTCATTTATACCAATATTTCAGATACTGAATTCCATGTTGATTGGTTCATGAATGAATCTGGTTCCATAACCCATAGATATTGGGATGTAAATGCTCAAACAAGAGTAATGGAGAATTCAGGGGGATCTTATAAATGGCTTTTTGGAGATGGATATCATACACCAATATGGATCATGGTAAATGTTTCAATTGGCGACCAAATACTATTAGCTGTTGATGGAGAAGGGGATCATTTGTTTAATGTTACTTCTGAGTCTATTTATGATTTACCCAGTTTTGGACTTATTGAGATGTGGATATTAGAAGATTTAAACGTCTCTGGTGGGATTGCATGGTATGAGAAAAGTACGGGGATTCTAATAAATGGATTATTTTATTATGATGAAGGGGATCAATATTCAACATTTGAGTTTGTAGATACAAATGCTGATTTCAATTTTACGGTTGATCATGAATTAGGAGTTTCATCTGAAATTCCCATGTTCTGTGAAATTGGTAAAACATATCAAATTAATGTAACTATAACAAATTATGGACTGAATGAAGAGTTCAATATTGACTTATTCTTGTATCTAGATGGTATAACAGTAATTTCAATAACATTTCCAAATCTTCCAGTAAGTTTTAATGAGACAATTACTTATGATTGGACTCCAATTGAGCATGGTGTGTACAATTTCACTGCTTATACTCCCCCACTTTCAGATGAATCTTTCTTAGATAATAACTATGCAACTAAAATCATACCTCTTCATCGAATTCATCTATTTGATGGTATGTCTATTAATTATCTCTCTACATTTGGGAATGCTTATCCATCGCAATTAAATTATTCTTATATCTCAGGAAATAAATTCCATCTCGATTGGTTTATGGATAAATTTGGTTCCATTTCTCATATGTATTGGGATGTAGATGCTCAAACAAGAGTAATGGAGAAATCAGGGGGAGATAATTATCAATTTGGAAATGGATATCATACACCAATATGGATTATAACTGATGTTTCAATAGGGGAGCAGATTCTTATAGCTGTTGATGGAGAAGGAGATCATTTATTTGAAGTTACATCTGAGTTAATTTATGAAATACCAACTATAGGTCCTGTTGAGGCGTGGATATTAGAAGATCTAAATGTTACTGGAGGGTTCGCATGGTATGAGAAAAGTACTGGAATACTTTTAAATGGATCATTTTATTATTCTGGAGGAGTTGGTAACTATAAATTTGAATTCGCGAATACTAATGCTGAATTCAATTTTACACATGAATATGAATTAGGAGTTTCATTAAAAGTATTAAAAATTCCAATATTGCTTGGAATTGAGATAAAACTTCAAATTAATATAACTATAACAAATTATGGATTGAAAGATGTGTTTAAAATTAACTTATCCTTGTATTTAGATGGTAAAACTGCGAATTCAATTATAATAACAAATCTTCTAGCACGCTCTAGCAAAACAATTACATATTACTGGACTCCAATTGAGTATGGTGTGTATAATTTCACTGCCTGTACGCCACCATTTCAGGAGGAACCATACTTAGATAACAACTATGATATTAAAATCATAAATCTTCCACCAACCCGTCTATTTGACGGCATATATATACAGGGGCGTGTAATGGATTATTGGGATATACCGTATCTCTCAAATGTTAGTTATTCATATAAATCAGATAATATTTTTTGGATTTATTGGGATATCAACCTTGGTCAATATAGTGATTTATGGACTGAAGATTTAACAACGAGAGAGATAAGTGGTTCATATTACTTTAATTATCTTACTCACACTCCATTCTGGATTTTCTTAGATGTTTCACTTGGTGATGTAGTATTGATTTCTTTTCCTAAAGAGAGTGATCACGAATTCGAGGTATCATCTGAATTGATTTATGATCTACCAGGTTATGGTCCTGTAGAGGTGTGGGTATTACAAGACTTGGCTAATCCTAATGGAATAGCGTGGTATGAAAAAAGTACAGGAATTCTTTTAAATGGTACTTTTCTTTCTGTAGATGGTTTTAGTTACCTTATCTTTGAATTTTTTAAGAGTAATGCTAGATTTTCATATGTTTACCCTCCAAATTCTTTTGAATTAACTACAAATGCGGATATTCCTTCAGATAGTGATGGCATATTTGAATTAATGTGGGCAGTTGCAGATGGAGCACTTACATATAATGTCTATGAATATTCCCGCCATATCACGGTAATTAATGATAGTTTAACGACATTAATTGAAAATACTACAGATCTACATTTGAATTTAGCAGAATACACTGATGGGACCTATTATTTCATTGTGGTTGCTTATAACAATTATGGTGAAACTATATCAAACTGTATAAAAGTTAACATAGAGATCTCAAAGTCACCCGAATCATTCAACTTAAACACTGATGCAGATACTCCTTATGACAGAGATGAAATAGTTATTCGGTTTATCAGTATTCCAGTTATATTTCCAAGATCAATGGAAGTTTAATAATTCTTTCAGAAGAAATCACTAATCGAGAATTTCTTATAAGTGGATATGATAATGGGGAATACTATTTCATTGTGGTTGCTTACAACAAT